>ENA-UOJC01002291-UOJC01002291.1-human-gut-metagenome-genome-assembly--contig:-C104-NODE-2291-length-21373-cov-35.407074_pt1 | contig 21373 bp, 20 predicted proteins | sample MGYA00242339_ERZ723886 | MGnify/ENA metagenome assembly ERZ723886 | reverse complement strand
GCTTGCACAAAGTGTAAACCATGTTACTCTTGACACAAGCCCCTCCCCTACAAAAGAATTATTACGATATTCTTGCAAGATGAAGTAAAGGCGCTCGTCTTATGATTATGCGATTTACAATAAAACGCAACAACTCAAAAAACAAACCACGTTTTCCGTTATTCGTAGAGGAGCGGGCTTGCCCCTCCCGAAATGCAATGATTATAACATTCGCCGTTTGCAAAGCAGAAGCTGCATTAAATACTGCGATTTAAGCTGCTTCTTTCCTTTTCACGGGAGGGGCGAGCAAGGCAAGGACGCCTTAGCGTGTGTGCCCAAAGTTTCGCAAGGATGCGAAACACAAAAGCACACACAGACCCTCCCCTACGAAAGAATTATTGCGATATTCTTGCAAAATGAAGGTACAGATAAAATGACCGATTATCCTAAGAGAAAACCAACACGTCTGAAAAATTATGATTACAACTCTACCGGCACATATTTTGTTACTGTCTGTACTCAGAACAGGATTAATTATTTCTCAGATATAGTTATTTCAAATGCAAGTGAGCCGGCTACCGTGCGATTGACACGTTTCGGAAAGATTGCAGAGGAACAGATAAAAGCTATCAATTTCAAATATGTTGATGTGGATATAGAGAACTATGTTATCATGCCGAACCATATCCACATGATTGTTTCAATGTTCTACGATAACGAAAAAGATAACAACATATCTGTTACAGATGTAGTGAGAATCTTTAAATCGCTGACCACAAGGTTATGTAAAGTCGGACCTGTGATTTTTCAACGTTCATTTTACGACCATATAATCCGAAATGATACAGATTATTCAAGGATTCTTAATTATATCAATAATAATCCTTCCAAGTGGGAAGAGGACAGTTTATATAATAGTGCAAAAACAGTCACTGTCCTTTAATATGATAAAACTGTAAAGGTGAAATATAATGAAAAAACTCGGTGTTATACGGCTATTTATCTGCCTTGCGGCGATAATAACAGAGCTTTTGCCGCTCGGCGCAGTGCTTAAATACGGATTGATGTCCGACAACGGTCATTTGATTTTCAGGTTTGAAAATTACTCATATTTCGATGTCACGCCGTTCGGATACGCAATGTTCCACTATATGATATGCGCTGTGACAACTACTATTACGGCTATGCTTTCTCTGCTGTGGATATTCTTCGGGAAGAAACGGCAGACACCGATTACGGTGCTTTCCGCCATTGCTCTTGCAATGTCGGCTGTACCGTACATTACAATGACGTTCAACGTTTTTACCGTGATAATATCCGCATTGCTTGCGGCGGTGCTGGTAATATCGGTTGTAATGCAGATAAAGCACGAATAGAAAGGACTTATGTTATGGCACGTTCATCCAACCAGAAGCAGAAAATTCTTTATATCGAAAAAATGTTCCGTGAGGAATCGGACGAGCTTCACGCTCTGACGGTTGCCGGAATACAGGAAAAGCTGGAAAGGCTCGGAATAACGGCGGAACGCAAGGCGCTCTACTCCGACATTGAAACGCTCCGTGACATTCTCGGAATGGATATATGCTCGGATAAGAACGGAACGTATTATCTTGCCTCCCGTGATTTTGAGTTTGAGGAATTACAGCTGCTTGCGGACGCTGTGGCCTGCTCGAAATTCATTTCAGAAGAAAAATCAAGGGCGCTTATCGGCAAGATCGCCCACCTTACAAGCAACTTCCGTGCAAATGAGCTTCAGCGGAGCGTTATTGTCGCAAACCGTGTAAAAACCGTAAACAAGAAGATATACTACAACATAAACAAGATACACGAAGCCATTGAAAACGGCAGAAAGATAACCTTCCACTACTTCAACTACGATATAAAAAAGAGAAAGATATTCAGAAATGCGGACGGACGTTATACTATGTCGCCGTATCATCTTGCGTGGGAGGACGAAAACTACTACTGCATAGGCTTTTACGAAAAATACAACTCGGTTTCAAACTTCAGGGTTGACCGTATGGAAGACGTTGAGGTGTCAGATGAGCCTGCGATAATCTCGGAGGACTTCAACCTTGCGGAATATACACGGAAAATATTCGGTATGTTCGCCGGCAAGGAAACAATAAGAATAAAGCTGAGGTTCGACAACTCGCTCACAAGCGTTGTTATGGATAAATTCGGGTCGGATATAACCATGCACAAGCTGGACGAGAATAACTTCTATATATCAAAGGATATAAACGTAAGCCCGACCTTTTACGGCTGGCTGTTCCAGCTGGGTGTAAAGGCGGAAATAATCGAGCCGTTGTCGGCAAGAAACGACTTTGTCGCTTTTATCGACAGCCTCAGAGATATGTATTGATCCGAAAGGCTGTGGTAACATTGTCAGCGACAATCAAAGCGTTTTTTAAAAAGCTGCCGAAATGGCTGTATTATGCCGTTCCTGCGTTCCTGCTGTCGTTTGTTCTCACACTGCTTGCGAAAAACACGGCAGACTTTGCGCAGTGGTACAGCACAACGATATACCCGTTTTTTGTGGGTACTGTAGGACGGATTTCTTCCGTACTGCCCTTTTCGCTGTGCGAGATACTGCTTTATGCGGTTATCATACTTGCCGCCGTCGGCGTTGTCTTTACCGTGATACGCTTTGTAAAGGGCAAGGGCAAGCGGAAAAAGCTGTTGATGAAGGTGCTTGCGGTCGTGGTATGCTTTGCGGTAAGCGTGTTTATGGTGTTTACGCTTTTCTGCGGAATAAACTACAACCGTTTTACATTTTCCGAGGTAAGCGGATTTACCGTTGAAACATATACGGCGCAGGAGCTTGCGGATCTTTGCGTGTATATTCTGAAGAACGCAAACGATGCTGCCGGAAAAATAGAAACGGACGAAACGCTGACGGTATCGCTTGACGGCAAAATCAATCTCGATGAAGAATGTAAAAAGGCAATGAACCGACTCGGCGAAAGGTATGACAGCCTGTCGGGGTTTTATCCGGACGCAAAGGCTGTAATTGCGTCAGAGGGTATGTCTTATATGAAAATACTCGGTATGTATGCGCCGTTTACAATAGAAGCAAATTATAACGCAAATGCGCCGGACTTTGCGAAACCGTTCACGGTGTGTCATGAACTGTCGCACCTGAAGGGCTTTATGCGTGAGGATGAGGCAAACTTCATCGCTTATCTTGCCTGCACAGGCTCGGATAACGTGTATCTGCAATATGCGGGGTGGGTATACGCTCTTATCTATGCCGCAAATGCGCTTTATTCGGCGGCAGGAGCGGAAATATACAGCGAACTTATGAGCTATGCGGACAGCAGGATAGTAGCAGAGCTTAAAGCAAACAGCGAATACTGGAAGAAATACGAAACGCCGGTCGCTGCTGTCGCCACAACGGTGAACGATACCTATCTTAAGTCGCAGGGGCAGTCTGACGGCAAGAAGTCTTACGGCAGATTCGTGGATCTGATGATAAGCTACGAAAAAATGCAGGCATCATAATTCAAATGTCGTCAGGTATTATAAACATTGGAGTAATCAACTTATGGCAAATAAGAAATTGTACAAGAAAGAAAGGTTTTCGGGTTGTATTGTAGGTGCCGCCGCAGGCGACGCTCTCGGTTCTCCCGTAAAGACATTGACAAGAAGTCAGATCAAGGATCTGTACGGCAAAAAGGGCATACTTAAGCTAAGTCCCGAGAAGCGACAGAAAACCGCCCGTATATCAGACGAGACACAGATGATGCTGTTCACGGCACACGGTATACTGTGGGCTGATGCGGCAGGGCTGAGAACGGGAGAAGCGAACTGTGCGGATTATGTTTTCCTTGCGCTTCAGCAGTGGCTTTATTCGCAGACAGGCGGTACTTCTTCAATTGACCTGCAGTGGATACTTGATGACAACGAAACCGGTTTTCCGTGTGATCTGCTCGGAATATCCGCATTCTGCAAGAAGCGTAATCCCACGAAACAGCTTGTACAGACGCTTGCAGGGATAAAATCCGAAAACGACTACGGCAGGAAGCGCCGTCCGATAAATCAGAACAAGCTGTTTGACTGTCTGCCGAGAGCGATTCCTGCGGGGCTGTATTTTTACAGCGACCCTGAACTTGCATTCTCGGTAGGCTGTGACCTTGCCGCCATTACACATTCGCACCCGACAGGATACCTTGCAACAGGCTGTCTTTCTGCCATTATCGCATTTATCTGCAAGGGAAATACCATTGAACGCTCGGTGCTGAACACGATGAAGATACTCAAGGAGCATGACGGCTTTGAGGAGTGCTTTGCGGCGCTCGACAAGGCTCTTTCACTGCTTGACGAGAGCACCTCGCCGCTGACCGATGTGGCGGTGCTTGGAAACGGCAGTACAGCGGACTCTGCACTTGCCATAGGCGTATACTGCGCCTGCGTGCATTATGACTATCTCAGTGCGGTACAGCTTGCCGCAAATCAGGACGGTATAAGCGATATATGCGCATTTATAGCAGGCGCTCTGAAAGGCGCACTGCTCGGATATTCGGAGATCCCATCGGGATTTGTGAAAAAACTGCAGTTTGCGGAGCTGATAAAAGATTATGCGGGAAGGATGACAAAAGCCGCTCCAAAAGGTTTTATGAAAAAATAAGGAAGCGATTATAAAAGAATGGTCACGGATATGACTAACGGCAGGACCTTTTCCGTTCTGCTGAAATTCTCTCTGCCGATGCTGCTCAGCGTTGCATTTCAACAGCTTTATAACATTGTTGACAGCGTTATTGCAGGCAACTTTGTAAGCGATATGGCGCTGGGTGCAATAGGCGCAAGCTACCCCGTCACAATGATATTCATGGCGGTGGCAACAGGCGGAAGCGTCGGCGCATCGGTCGTTGTTGCACGACTTTTCGGTTCAAAGAACTATACATATATGAAAACGGCGATAAACACGGCGCTGGTTTCGTTTGCGGCAATCGCCGGAGTGCTTACCGTGATAGGCTGTGCCTTATGTTCACCGATGCTGGCATTGCTCGGCACACCGGATGATATATTTGCGGACAGCGACATATATCTGAGGGTATATGTACTCGGACTGCTGTTTCTGTTTATCTATAACGCCTGCAACGGTATATTCACCGCCCTCGGCGACTCGAAAACGCCGTTGTTTTTCCTTATAGCATCTTCACTCGGAAATATCGGGCTTGACCTGCTGTTTGTAATAGTATTTCAGATGGGCGTTGCAGGCGTTGCATGGGCTACATTCGCCGCTCAGGGTGCGGCAGGCGTTGCGGCGTTCTTCGTACTTTTAAGACGTGTCGGAAAGATACAGTCGGATACTCCCGAAAAGCCTAAAATATTCTCTTCTGATGCACTCAAGCAGATAAGCCGTATTTCCGTTCCGTCAATATTACAGAGCAGTTTTGTATCGGTAGGAAATCTGTTCGTGCAAAGTCTTGTAAACAGCTTCGGTTCATCGGTAATAGGCGGTTATGCGTCTGCTATCAAGCTGAATACTTTCGCAATAACCTGTTTCTCAACGCTTTCAAACAGCGTATCTAATTTCTGCGCTCAGAACATAGGCGCAGACAAGACCGACCGTGTTAAAACGGGTGTGAAGTCGGGTATGCTGATGTGTCTTGTTATAGCGATACCTTTTGTAGTGTGCTTCCTGCTTTTCGGCGGAACGCTTGTAAACCTGTTTGCGACACAAGCAAATGCGGAGATTATAGCAACAGGCAGTAAGTTTCTGACTATCGTTTCCCCGTTCTATTTCTTTGTCTGCATAAAGATAGTAATTGACGGTGGTGTAAGAGGCTGCGGCGTTATGACGCCGTTTATGATAAGCACCTGTCTTGACCTTGCATTGCGTGTTATTTTCGCCTATATCCTCTCTCCGTTCTTCGACTCGGACGGAATATGGCTGTCGTGGCCCGTAGGCTGGGTGCTTGCGCTGGTTGTAGATCTGTTCTTCTACAATTACTACATAAGAAAAGGCAAAGCCTTTACGGCGAGCGGCGGCGAGTCGCCGCAAACTGTTCGCCGTTCTGACGATCAGCGATCCGCTTAACCTCCGTTACCGGCGGATATAAACAGAAAATTAATAATTATTATGTTATGCCACGGCGAAAACCGTGGCTGTTGTTTTATAACTTACTCCGACACTGTAAAAGAGCTACGATTTCTTGCCAAGTTTCTTCATTCTTGCCTCACCTTTTTCGAGGGCGGGCATGGATGCCCGAAGTTGAACGCCCAGAGTTTTAAGCAAGGATGCATAAAGTCAGCCACACTTAGTCGCTGCAGGACGCAGCGACACTGATGGCTGACGAGGCAATGTGATGCGAAACCAACAGAGCGTTCATTTAAAGGCAAGGGTGTTGGCGGTTTTCGAGGGTTGTGGGGATGGAGAGGGTCGATGCAACTGAGGCAATCCCTCCGTCTTGACGGCAGAAAAGTTTGCAATATAAAAAGAGCGGACATATCGCAAGCAGGACGCAACAAAGCAACAGTTTGTGTCGTGCCGTCAAGCCACCTCCCTTTGACAAGGGAGGCAAGTTTAGTGCGGAGCGATGGATTATTGTCCTTTTACAATGGTTGTGAGGATGAAAAGGTTGGGTGCAACGGGAGGGGCAAGCAAGGCAAGGATGCCTTAAGCGTGTGTGCCCTAAGTTTTGCACGGATGCAAAACCATACAAGCACACACAGACACTCACCCTACGAAAAGTGGGTGGGATAGTGCGGTTTTGGGAGGGCTGGACGGAGAGAGTGGGATTGCGTGACTGCTTATTTCTTTTAGTATAATTACACCTGTTTTTACAAAGCGTAAAATTCATTCAGTATCTCCTTACAGGAGTATCCACGTTTTGACAGCATCAATGCCGAATAAACGCTCATTCCGCTGTTACAGCCGTCACCTCTTATATCAAAGCTGTAAAGGCGCTGTGTATAGCTCATTTCAAACGCAGGCGAGCGTATGTCGAACAGCCGTCTGAACTCCTCGCAGGACATATCTATCCCACACACATTCAGCCTGAGCGCGTTTCCGTCTGCGTCACGGCGGATGTCGCTTATCCACTTTGATTCATCGGGAGGGATTATAAGAGAGGGATACGCTGTCAGCATTATCTCGGCTATTCCGTCTGCCGTAAGCTGACAGGTGCTGTGATAGTATTCAGCCGATTTGTCCTTTTCGCAATACAGCTTTTTTACAAAGGGATTTCCGCTGTCCTCCGGCGAGATAGTTATGCCCGACGAAATGCGGCAGACGGGGAGAAAGGCTGTCCCTTCCTGTACGGTAAGGTCAAGCGATATGGCATATTCCGCTGAGTGCTCGGCATATTTTCTGTATATGCCTGTCTCCGCTCCGAAATGCTGTATGCTCTCCTTTTCATCCATATATTCAACATAAGGGTAACCGCTGTCAAAAGACTTCCCTGCCCTATGCAGATACCTCAGCGAGCAGTCGAGCGCAACGGCTACGGCATTTATACCCTCGCTTTCATCGTCCGCCGGTGGTTCGTCAAGCGTTTTAAGACAGCTAAGCACACAACCGGTAAGAAATTCCTTATACGCATATTCGGTGTTGCGGTAAATTATCGTGACAGGTCTTTGCGGTTCGTTTGCCGAAGAAAAGCACACAAGGATAATTATCGGCAGTACAGCCGCTACGGTGAGCGTAGCTATTAACAGATACAGATGCTTCTTTTTCATTTTGTCTGCTTTTCCTTTCTTGACTTATTGTCGGAAATAGAGTATAATAATAAAGAATAGACACTTCGGTAAACCGGTTCGTCCGTAATTCATTATATTCACCGCTTTTGCGGTATAGAATTCAGGAGGCTATTAAAACACACAGGAAAGGAATAATAATTATATGAACGAGCGATTTCAGAAGCTATGCCGTGACTATAAAATCCAGACGGCAATCGACCCGAGATTATATGACAAATATAACGTAAAAAGAGGACTTCGTAACAACGACGGAAGCGGTGTTGTTGTAGGTCTTACAAATATATGCTGTGTACACGGCTATGTTATCGACGAAGGCGAAAAGCGTCCCGCTCCCGGTCAGCTTATATACAGGGGCTATGATATATGCGACCTTATAAGCGGCGTGGAAAAGGATGGAAGATACGGCTTTGAGGAAACGGCATATCTTCTTCTTTTCGGTAATCTTCCCGACAAGGAGCATCTTGAGGACTTCAAGAAGATAGTTACCCACTACCGTACCCTGCCCCCTTATTTTGCAGAGGATGTACTTATGCGCTGTCCGTCATCGAACATAATGAACAAGATGGCGCAGTCGGTGCTGGCACTTTACACATACGATAAAGAGCCTGAGAACAAGAGCATGGAAAGCGAGATGCTCAAGGCTATCTCGGTTATTGCAAGACTTCCTGCAATAATGGTAGGCGCATATCAGGTAATGCGCCGCTATCTGTATAACTCAAGCATGGTAATGCACCCGATAAACCTTGACGAAAGCCTTGCGGAGAGCATTCTGTCTACACTTCGTGACAACCGTGAGTACACAAAGGAGGAGGCAAAGCTCCTCGACCTTTGTCTTATGCTCCACGCAGAGCACGGCGGCGGTAACAACTCGACATTTACCTGCCGCTGTGTAACCTCGACCGGCACAGACGCTTATGCGGCTTACGCTTCGGCTATATCGGCACTTAAGGGTCCCCGTCACGGCGGTGCAAATATTAAGGTTATGGAGATGCTTAACTGCATCGAAAACGGCGTAAAGAACTGGGAAAATGAGGGCGAGGTCGCTGACTTCCTCACAAAGATACTGAACAAGGAAGAAAATGACCACAGCGGACTTATATACGGTATGGGTCACGCTGTCTACACGCTGTCAGACCCCAGAGCCGTACAGCTCAAGAAGTCGGCGCTCAAGCTGGCTAAGGGTACAGAGGTAGAAGCCGAGTTCAGACTTCTCGATACTATCGAGCGTCTTACTCCCCAGCTTTTTGCAAAGAACAAGGGCGATGTAAAGACGATGTGTGCAAACGTGGATATGTACTCGGGACTTGTATACAAGCTGCTCGGAATACCGGTAGAAATGTATACCGCACTGTTTGCCTGCGCAAGAATGCCCGGCTGGTGCGCTCACAGAATGGAAGAAATAGAAAACGGCAAGCGTATCATGCGACCTGCCTACAGAACGCTTATCAAGAACAGGGATTATATTGCTCTTGACGAACGTTGATCATATCTCAGGAACAATTGAAAGGCGTAATAATGAAAGGTTTTCTTTCCGATAAAAAAGCTGTCCTTGCGGGAGCGGTTTCGGCTGTTGTCCTCACTGTAATGAGAATCATACAGCTTATATCCTGCACCGAATATCCCTCGCTCCTGTATGCTAACGGCTGTGAGGCGTTCAATACCATGCTAAACGTACTGCTGATAATATCGGCGGCAGTAATAAGCATCTTTGCATACTTTGACGTAAAGAATGCAAATGTCACAGCGGCAGGTGAGCTTTCGGAAAAAGGCAGTAACATATTCGGTATTATAATGATCATCGCAGGTGCGGTGTGGATATTACCGGTAATAAACGATTTTTCATCCGGAAGCGTAGGATTTACCACCATAACCTCGCTTGCCTGCTGTATCGCATATCTCGTTGGCGGTATGAGTATGATGGCATCCGCAAAAATCGTACCGGCTCATTGCATAAGCGCAATCTTCATAATAATCAACTATCTTATAGTTGCGGTAAAATTCTATCTTTCAAGCCCGATAATCACGGGTATGCCGCAGAAGCTGATGATGATGCTGTTTTACGTTCTCACCGTGCTTTTCTGGATCAATGCGGGAAGATTCTTATGCGGCGCAGAAAAGAAACTGACAAGAACGGCTCTTATCGCATCGGGCTATTTCTGCACTGCAAGCGCAGTGGCATATATCATAAGCTGTTATGTACTTCTTGCGGTTGACAGCGAAAAGTGGGCGGTCATCGCTCAGAATTCTCCCGAAACTTTGCCCGATCTTGAAATAATGGTTACCGCTCTTGTACCGGCATTATTGGCGGCTGTAGTACAGTTTTCAAAAAAGAGAGAAGCAACGGGAGAACCGGAGCAGACCGCTTTTGAAAATGTATCCGTAAGCACGGAGGCTGAAAGCACTGACACCGAGGACACGGAAAACGGCACAGCTTCAGAAGAAGCACAGGGCGATATGCAAGACGACACTCAAGGCTGACAATCGTAACATCTTAGGAGAAAAAATGAAAAGCATCACTGTATTACGTCTTAATAAAATACTTCGGAAAGCATCGGCACTTATGGCAGTGCTGTGCCTTGTTACTATGCTCTGCGGCTGTTCTGCGGGCTTTTTCTCCGGAGATCTGCTGACATCGCCCAGACTTACAGACGAACAGACAGAAATATACAACGCCCTGACCGCAAGTGCGGGCAGGGTTGATTTGCGTTATCCGCATACAGGCTCGTACCGCAGTGCGTTTGTTATACGCAACATAGATGGTGAACCGACCGACGAGGCGATAGTCTTTTATGAGCAGAACAAGAGCGATGCGGCGAAAGAGCCTGCACAGAATGATACGGCGGTAGGAAACCTGCGTATCAGCTTTCTTGACAAGGACGAAAACGGAAACTGGAAGGCGACATATGAGCTTCCTGCGGCAGGAACGGAGATTGAAAGCGTCGCATTTTCAAAGCTTGGCTCTGATGAGGAAAAGCTGATAGTAAGCTACTCCGTACTCGGCTCGACCGACAAGATACTGTCGGTCATAGATTACAAGAACGGAGTTGCCAAACAGCTTGGTACGATAGGATATTCGTCTTATATCTTTCTGAACGGCATTGACGAAAAGGGCGAATATATCGCCTGCTTTGGCCGCAACGGTGCAAAGAAAAACGGAACTATGAGCGTATACACCTGCAGTGAAAACGGAGAACTTCATACGGCGTTTCCCGTTGTTTCATTCGGAGAAGGCGTTGCGGAATTTGACAAAATAACTATAGCACGCTGTCTTATACTCGAAAACGAAAAGCCGTGTATAACGGTCGATTATCTGACAGCAGAAAACCAGTATAATACGGCGGTGCTTTACTATAAGGGAAGCGCGTTTGCAACGGCGGATACGATAGTAATGGACTCAAGCAATATAAGCTACTCAAGAAGGACGAACAACTACACACCCAAGGTACAGTCGCAGGATATTGACGGCGACGGTATTATAGATGTTCCGGCTACCGCCGCACTTCCGGGATATGAAAACCTCACGTTCCCCGAACAGCTCAACGCTGTGCTGTGGTACAGGCAAAACTGCAAAAAAATCGAACTTACGGCATATACGTTTATTGATCCGGGTCTTAACTATATGCTTGTTTTCCCGGGAAGATGGATAGGTATGGTAACGGCTACAATAAACTCATCGGATAATTCCGTTACATTCTGGAAGCACGAGGGCGAACTTAAGGAAAACGAATATGCTCTGCTGACTATAAAGACGGTGCTTAAAAATAACAGCCCCTCTGCGCAAAACGCAACGAATACGACAGATGCAAGCCGTAACGGCTACAGACTGTTCTACGAGGACAGCGAAAAGGTTGTTTACTGCAAGAGCATAGTGTATGAGGGGCTTTCTCTTACCGAGGACGAAATAGAGGCGGCACTTAAAGTCCGTCCCGAAGGAAACGGAAACGGCGACGCTGTACTGTTTACAGGAAGCAACCGATAAAAATTATGACGAGAAAATTATGATAAAAAATTATAATAAGAAAGGCAGGTCCGGGCATGAAAAGAATACTTGTTTGCGAGGACGAGGACGCTATAAGAGATTTTGTCGTTATAAATCTGAAGCGCAGCGGATATGATGTTATAGATGTCAGCAATGCGGCACAGGCGATGGACGCTTATGTGCATTACGGCGGTCTTATAGACATTGCACTGCTTGATATAATGATGCCGGGTATGGACGGCAGTGAGCTTTGCAGGTGGTTAAGGCAGAAAAGCGATACGATGGGCATAATCATGCTCTCCGCAAAAAGCCAGGAGGTAGACAAGATACGCTGTCTTACGCAGGGTGCGGACGACTATGTGACAAAGCCGTTCTCTCCGTCAGAGCTTGTCGCAAGGGTCGATGCGATATACCGCAGGGTAAGCCTCAGTGTTGCAAGACCTCCTGAGGACGAGGGAAGAACACTTATCTCCGGTCCGTTCTCGATAAACACCAAGAGCCGTATTTTCACAAAGAACGGAACAGGCATAGAGATAACGCAGGTGGAATATCAGCTGCTGGAATATTTCATGGAAAACAGCGGCTCGGCGCTTGACCGCAGGAGCATTCTTACTCATATATGGGGCAATGACTATTACGGCGATGATAAAATAGTCGATGTCAACATAAGGCGGCTGAGAATGAAGATAGAGGAAGATCCGTCAAATCCGAGATACATAACTACTATATGGGGCTACGGCTATAAGTGGTGTGTGGATGAGCTTGCCGCCGCAGGCGAGTTCAGCAGGTAGACAAACGGGGGTAAAAGGCTTTGGCAAGACGCACGACGATAGCTAACCGATGGTTTCTGAAGAGCTTCAGTGCGGTGGTTATAGTTCTGGTACTGCTTGATATAGTCCTGTACTGCATGTTCAGGTCGTATTTCTACAGTACCGTTGAACAGACGCTCCGCAGTGAGCTGAACGTTATATCGACCGTACTTACACGGTACTACAACAGCAGTTCAACGGGAAGCGGAACAAACTATTCAAACGAAGTGAGAAACACGGTCGAGAGCTTCACAAAAAAAGACCGCATGGAGCTTATGATGATAAACTCCGAGGGCAAAGTCGTTATTACGTCAAGCGGTTTTGAGCCCAGCAACTCCTATGATATGCCCGACTATGACTATGCTGTAAAGGACGCAGGGGGAATAGGCACATACAGCGGTTATCAGAGCAACGGCGAAAAGGTAATGGCTGTCACGAGCCTGCTCGAAACGGGCAATACAAATTACAATGCGGTGAGGGTCATAACCTCGCTTTCGAAGGTCGATAAACAGCTTGGTATAATAATGATATTCATTATAGCGATAAGCGGAGCAATCATAATACTGATGCTGGTTCTCGGGCTTTATTTCATACAGTCGATAGTAATACCGTTAAGGCAGATAAGCGTCAACGCACGAAAGATAGCAAAGGGCGACTTCGGTGTGCATATCGAAGAAAAGACAGACGATGAACTGGGTGAACTGTGCCGTGTATTCAACTATATGGCTGATGAGCTTGAAAACTCGGAGAAGATAAAAAACGACTTTATCTCATCGGTATCCCACGAACTGAGGACACCTCTTACGGCTATCAAGGGCTGGAGCGAAACTATTGCCACAAGTCCCGGCGACAAAGAGGTCACCAAAAAAGGAATGAAGGTAATTTCGGAAGAATCGGAAAGGCTTTCAAACATGGTTGAGGAACTTCTTGATTTCTCAAGGATACAGGGCGGAAGATTCAACCTGAACAAAGCAAATATGGACGTGTTTGCGGAGCTTACCGACGCAGTTATAATATATTCCGAAAAGGCAAGACAGGAAAACAAGACACTGCTTTATGACGAGCCGCAGGAGATAGTTACTATATTCGGCGACAGAAACCGTATAAGGCAGGTGTTTATAAATATAATAGACAACGCTATAAAATACTCCGCCGCAGACGGTCATATAATCGTTGCGACGGCGGTAACGGACAAGGCTGTAATAATTACGGTCGAGGATGACGGATGCGGCATTGCGTCGTCCGACTTAACAAAGGTCAAAGCGAAGTTCTACAAGGCGAACAGCTCCGTCAGAGGCTCGGGAATAGGGCTTGCGGTCGCTGACGAAATAGTAGCCGCACACGACGGAACGCTGGATATAGAGAGTGAGCTTGGACGGTATACAAGAGTGGTCATCACACTGCCTGTAGCGAAAAAGGACGAACAATAAGAAAGGCTTAATATGAGCGAACAGAAGAAAGAAGTTATAAAAACGAAGGTCGGCGGTCAGGCTCTCATAGAGGGCGTTATGATGCTGGGGCCGAAAAAAGGCTGTATGGCTGTACGTCAGCCCGACAGGGAGATATACACGGAGGTGTGGGACAGGAAGACTCCGAAGTGGTATAACAAAGCGCCGTTTATCAGAGGCTGTATAAATTTCGTTTCACAGCTGGGGGACGGTTACAAGTATCTTAACAAGTCGGGCGAAGTCAGCGGAATGTTCGATGAGGAAGAGGACGAAAAGGACAAGAAGAAAAAAGAAAAAGAGCAGGACAAACCGGCAGATAACGTAAGCGAAGAAAAACCGGAGGATAAAAAGGACGAAAAGAAAGACGGCGATAATGCCGCTCTGACAACGGCGGTTGCGGTCATATCGGGCATTCTCGGCGTAGGGCTTGCGGTCGCACTGTTTATGATACTGCCTACACTTATATTCACAGGGATACAGACGCTGTTCGGCGATACGGATATATCCGCATTCCGCTCACTGACGGAGGGTATCATAAAGATAGCGCTTTTTGTAGGCTATCTGTGGCTGACCTCTCTTATGAAAACGATGAAAAGGCTGTATCAGTATCACGGTGCGGAGCATAAGACGATATTCTGCTATGAACACGGCGAGGAACTGACTGTGGAGAACGTCAGAAAGTACAAGCGTTTCCACCCCAGATGCGGTACAAGCTTTATATTCCTGACGCTTGCGATAAGCATACTGGTATATACCCTGCTCCCGATAAACAGCGAGCTGTTCATTGAAGCGTTCGGCGTATCAAAGCTTATCGGCGATATGCTGAGAGTATGCTGTAAGATAATTTTCCTGCCGATAGTCGTAGGTATCTCATACGAACTTATCCGTATCGCAGGAAAGTATGACAATGTGCTAACAAAGATAATTTCCGCTCCGGGACTTGCTATACAGCGTCTTACCACAAAGGAGCCTGCCGATGAGATGATAGAGGTGGCTATTGCGTCAATGAAGCCTGTTCTCCCCGAAAATGCGGAGGACGCAAAGTGGTAATAAGGCAGGCGGTACGGCTTATAAGCGATATGCTTGAAAGCGTTACCGACGATGCGTATTTTGAGGCAAGGCAGATAGTAAGCGAAATCAGCGGCGGTAAAATGCCGTTTGAGGAAATCACTGAGGCACAGCTTGCCGAGTGTGAGGATAAGGCGAAAAGACGTAAAACGGGCGAGCCGCTGCAATATATTTTAGGAAACTGGGAATTTTACGGCAGAAAATATTTTGTCGGGGAGGGAGTGCTTATCCCACGTCCCGAAACGGAGCTTCTGTGCGATATAGCAATCGGACATCTTAAAAATACGGGCGGTACGGCGGTGGATTTATGCTCGGGGAGCGGATGTATCGCTGTCACTGTTGCGCTTGAGGCGAATGTAAAAGCTGTGGGGATCGAAATCTCCGACAAGGCATACGGGTATTTTCTGAAAAATATAGAGCAGAACAAAGCCGAAAGGTCGGTCACTGCGATAAACGGAGATATTTTCGATAAGAATATACTCGGACGGTTCGAAGATGATTCGCTTTTTGCTGTGCTGTCAAATCCGCCGTATATCTCCTCTGCGGATATGAAAGCTCTGCAAAAGGAAGTAACGTTCGAGCCTGAGCTTGCGCTTTTCGGCGGTGAGGACGGTCTGGATTTTTATCGCAGGCTGATACCGATGTGGGCAGGAAAGCTCAGAAGCGGAGGACTTTTTGCAGTTGAAATCGGAGAAGAACAAGGACAGGCTGTAAGCGGGATATTCGAAGGTGCGGGATTCGTTCCGGAAATTATCAGGGATTACAGCGGTCACGACAGAATAGTCCGCTCTATAAAGCGATGAAAAGTAATTGTTGTACGTTTTATTGTACACGCTTGATGATAGAATATAGTCACAGGATAAAACCGAACACAGAAAGGACGGGTAAAATAATATGGCAAAGGCAAACACAAAAAAGGCGACACCTACCGTAAATCATCCTACCACTCCGGAAGAGAAGAAAAAGGCTCTTGATACCGCTATGGAGCAGATAATCAAGAACTACGGTCAGGGTGCTGTAATGTTCCTCGGCGGAGAGGGAAATAAAAAGCTGGATGTTGAAAGCGTGCCGACAGGCTCTATAGGTCTTGACTATGCGCTCGGTATAGGCGGTCTGCCAAAGGGCAGAATTATTGAGATATACGGTCCGGAGTCGGGCGGTAAGACAACGGTTACGCTCCACGCTATCGCAGAAACGCAGAAGCTCGGCGGAATGGCGGCATTCATAGACGTTGAGCACGCACTCGACCCTGTTTATGCAAAGTCGCTCGGCGTTGATATTGACCACCTTATCGTATCTCAGCCCGATACGGGCGAGCAGGCACTTGAAATTATGGAAACGCTTGCACGCTCGGGTGCTATTGATATTGTCGTACTTGACTCGGTTGCCGCTATGGTCACAAAGGCAGAGATCGACGGCGAGATAGGCGACAGCTTTGTGGGCGTTCAGGCAAGACTTATGTCGGCGGCTATGAGAAAGCTGACAAGCGTTATATCAAAGTCGAATACTGTCGCTATCTTCATAAACCAGGTGCGTGAAAAGATAGGCGTTATGTACGGAAATCCCGAAACTACTCCGGGCGGCCGTGCGCTCAAGTTCTATGCGAGTGTGCGTATAGAGGTCCGCAAGGGTGAAAAGATAGTTGACGATGGCGAGATAATAGGTTATACTACTAAGTGCAAAGTCGTAAAGAACAAGGTCGCACCGCCTTTCAAGGAAACGCAGTTCGATATGATATTCGGCGAGGGTATATCAAGGCTCGGCGAAATCATAACCATGGGCGAGGAGCTTGGATTTATAAAGAAAAGCGGCGCATGGTACAGCTATAACGGAGAGAGGCTCGGACAGGGTAAGGAAAAGACCAAGAAGTTCCTTAAGGAAAATGACGATCTGCGCCTTGAGATCGAGGGCAAGATAAAAGAGAATATGTCAAAGCTCGATATGTCGGCAAGCGAGGACGGAGAAGGCACGGACAATGCCGACACTTCAGAATCGGCGGCAGAAAACGAACTTAAGGAAATCGGTGATGAGGCCGCAAAGGCAGACGCTCCCGCACCTGATCCCGCTCCCAAGAAAAAGGGTGCGGCAAAGAAGAGCGTTGTTGTGGAGGCTGACAGCGACTTCGAGGAATTTTCGCCTGAGGATCTCGGCTGATGTCATATACGGATGACGAAAGAATAAGGGCAAAACGCAGAGCGCTGTACATACTCGCTCAGCGTGACCACTCCAAAAAAGAGCTTTATGACAAGCTGATAAAAAACTATCCTCCCGATCTGTGTGAGATGGTAGTCGGGCTTATGTGCGAGCATGACCTAATAAATGAGGAAAAGTATACGGAAAAGCTATACAGGGCATATATAAACAAGGGTTGGGGTAAGTCCAAGATCCGCTTTGAACTGCGGAGAAAGGGCTTACCCGACAGCCTTATATCGCAACAGGAAGAAGAATACGACACGGAGGATTTTATCGACGAGATCATTCATCTTGTAGATAAGAAATACGCAAGCAAGCTGGATTTTTCGGACTATAAAAGCGTACAGCGTGTTACTGCGGCACTTGCACGCAGAGGCTTTGCGTATGATGATATAAAGCTTGCATTATCCCGCATAAAAGACGGGGATTATGACGAATATGACGAATAGACCGTAATATTCAGAATATAAGGAAAACGGAAAGGTAAGGAAAAATAATGGCAGAAACGATAAAGGTCGGAATGGTATCTCTCGGATGTCCGAAAAACCAGTGCGACGCTGAGCTTATGCTTGCAAAGATAGCGAAAGCAGGCTTCAAGATAGTAAACGAGGCAGGTCTTGCGGATGTTGTTATTATCAACACCTGCGGCTTTATACAAAGCGCAAAGGAAGAAGCCATCGAGGAGATAATGGAGGCAATAAGCCGTAAAAATGACGGTATCAACAAGAAGATAATCGTAACGGGCTGTCTTGCCGAGCGTTATCAGAAGCAGATGGACGAAGAATTCCCCGAAATAGACGCAGTGGTAGGTATTGCAAAGAACGATGATATAGTTGAAATCATAAACTCGGTAATGCTGGACAGGAGAGTCATTACCTTCGGTGACAAGCTGTGTCACAATATGGAGGGCGACAAGCTGCAGTCTACTCTGCCCCACTATGCATATCTGAGAATTGCGGACGGCTGTTCAAACAAATGTTCTTACTGCGCAATACCGCTTATAAGAGGTAAAATGCGTTCCAGAAAGATGGAGAACATAATAGAGGAAGCAAAGAAATTTGCCGAAAACGGCGTAAAGGAGCTTGTTATAGTAGCACAGGACGTTACGGCATACGGCATTGACTTATATAAGAAATACGCTCTGCCCGATCTGCTTAAGCAGTTGTGTAAGATAGACGGCATAAAGTGGATAAGACTGCTTTACTGCTATCCCGAAAGAATGACGGACGAACTTATCGAAACGATAAAGACAGAGGACAAGGTGCTGAATTATATTGATATTCCGATACAGCACTGCAACAAGGAAATTCTCCGCAATATGTACCGTGGCGGCGACGAGCAGAGCCTGCGTGAACTGTTTGCAAAGCTCCGCCGTGAAATTCCCGGTGTGGTGCTGAGAACAACGCTTATCACAGGCTTCCCCGGTGAAACGGAGGAGCAGTTCAGCGAACTTGCCGAATTTGTGAACGATATAAAGTTTGAGCGTCTTGGCTGCTTTGCCTATTCTGCGGAAGAGGATACTCCCGCCGCCGAAATGCCCGACCAGGTAGACGAGGGCGAAAGACAGCGCAGAGCGGATATAATCACAGGCGAGCAGGAAATACGCATGGGCGAATATTACGCAGGTATGGTAGGCAACACCTGCGAGGTAGTCTGTGAGGGCTTTGACCGCTACTCCGATATGTATTTCGGCAGAAGTATGCACTTTGCTCCCGAAATTGACGGAATGATATACTTCACATCGGCAAAAGATAAAGGCTCGCTTACGATTGGCGACTTTGTAAATGTCAAGATCACCGATGTTCTGGAAAACAATCTGCTCGGTGAGCGGGTATAAAGCTGAAAGGACAGAGGTATGAATATAGCTAATAAGCTCACACTGCTTCGGGTGATACTCGTTCCGTTCTTTGCGTTCTTTATGCTCGCAGGCGATATTGTTCCATACAGTTATCTGTGGGCGGCTGTAATCTTTGCCGTTGCCAGCATAACCGACACGGCAGACGGTAAAATTGCAAGAAAATACAATATGGTGACAAACTTCGGCAAGTTTTTAGATCCGCTTGCCGACAAGGTGCTTGTCGTTACGGCGCTGATCTGCTTTGTTGAACTTGGCTGGGCAAGCGCATGGGTAACGGCTATAATAGTCGCCCGTGAATTCGTGGTATCGGGAATACGGCTTATCGCCGCAGGAAGCGAGAAAAAGACAGTTATTGCGGCAAGTATATGGGGCAAGCTGAAAACAGCATCTACAATGGTTGCGATATGCGTTATCATAATAATGCATATTCTTGTCGATTTCGGCGCTGTCACTGCGGAAACCTTCCCTGTACAGCTAATCAGCGATATACTTATGTACATATCCTGCATACTTACAACGGTTTCGGGAATCAAATATCTGTGGGATTACAGAGAGGTTCTGAAAACCGATGCGTAAATGCGGCACTTTAAAAATTTCAACAACCCGGAGGAACTATGGGGAGAGATAAACTCGGCAGCCGTCTTGGCTTTATACTGCTCAGCGCAGGCTGTGCAATAGGAATAGGAAACGTATGGAAGTTTCCTTATGTGGTAGGTCAAAACGGCGGCGGCCTTTTCGTCCTTATATATCTGTTCTTCCTTGTAATACTCGGCATACCCGTGCTTACTATGGAGTTTTCCATAGGCAGAGCGGCTCAGAAAAGCCCTGCGAAAATGTACGAACAGCTTGAGCCGAAAGGCAGTAAGTGGCACCTGCACGGAAAGGTTTCGCTTATAGGCTGTTATCTGCTGATGATGTTCTATACAACGGTGGCAGGCTGGATGCTGAAGTTCTTTGTTTCGACCGCATCCGGAGAGATTGTCGGAATGGATACGGCGGCTGTGGAGAACCATTTCAACGTTGACGTTCTGGGCGACCCTGTTTCGCTTATAGTATATATGGGCATAGTTGTTGCGATAGGCGTTGCTGTCTGCCTTATAGGTGTGCAGAACGGTCTTGAAAAGGTCACTAAGATAATGATGCTCGCCCTGCTCGCAATTATGGTGGTGCTTGCGATAAACAGCTTTACAATGCCCGGCGGAGCGGAAGGACTTTCGTTCTATCTGCTGCCCGATTTCAGTGCTATAGAAAAGGTCGGTATAACAAATATCCTTGTAAGCGCAATGAATCAGGCGTTCTTCACGCTGAGCATCGGTATGGGAAGTATGGCTATATTCGGCAGTTATATCGGCAAGGACAGGTCGCTTCTCGGAGAATCGGTAAATGTAGCAATGCTTGACACGTTTGTTGCGGTAGCGTCCGGACTTATTATTTTTCCCGCCTGCTCGGCATACGGAGTGGACGTTACAAGCGGTCCGAAGCTGTTATTTATAACTCTGCCGAACATTTTCAACAACATTCCTCTCGGCAGGCTGTGGGGAAGTCTTTTCTTCGTATTCTTGTCATTTGCGGCGCTGTCAACGGTGCTTGCCGTGTTTGAATGTATAATAGCGAACACAATGGACCTATGGGGGCTTAGCAGGAAGAAGGCCTGCATTATAAACGGCATACTGCTGTTTTTACTGTCTGTTCCCTGCTGTCTGGGATTCAATGTTCTGGGCGGTTTTCAGCCGCTCGGCGCAGGAAGCACGATACTTGACCTTGAGGATACTGCAGTCAGCAACTTCATTCTTCCGCTCGGCTCGCTTGTATTCATTCTGTTCTGTGTAACGAAAAAGGGCTGGGGCTGGGATAACTTCGTAAATGAAGCCAATACCGGCAAGGGTCTTAAGATAAAGAAGTTTATGAAGGGCTATATGACGTATGTTCTGCCGGTACTTGTGATGTTTGTGTTTATTATGGGGCTGGTGGGACTTGTTAATGGCTAAGCAAGATAGGAAAAGGCGGTACCCGTATAATGAGTACCGCCTTTATTACTCTTATTTTCCCACGCAGAAGCGTGAAAATATTCTGTCTATTACCTCTTCGCTTGCGGTCTTTCCGCTAAGCTCATAAAGGCTGCTAAGCTATCATCTTCTCTTTTCGTAGGGGAGGTGGCTTGCCCCTCCCGTTGCACTAACCTCTAACCATTCATCGAGTTAATAATCTGTCAACTATCAACCGTAACCCAAAGCTTAAATTCCTTGCAAATTGTTTATGATAGGCACTACAATATTTCGGGAGGGGCGAGCTGTATAGTGTGATAACATAGTTTACAGAATGTGCAAGGACA
>ENA-UOJC01002287-UOJC01002287.1-human-gut-metagenome-genome-assembly--contig:-C104-NODE-2287-length-21430-cov-15.290760_pt1 | contig 21430 bp, 23 predicted proteins | sample MGYA00242339_ERZ723886 | MGnify/ENA metagenome assembly ERZ723886 | reverse complement strand
GGAAGGCCGAGCTGGAGGCAAAGCTGAACAAGTGACGCAGAACGCGGCGCCTTTCGGCGCCGCGTTCCCCACCGCTTGTCAACCGCGCAATGTAAACAAATTTGAAATTTGCTTTTTTGCATTGTTTTTTGCCCCGGCTTATGATATCCTATGGACAGTGAAATACCCCGCGCCAAGCAATATTGAAATGACAGGAGTGATTGACTATGGTCAGACTGATTATGGGCATGAAAGGTTCCGGCAAGACCAAGCAGCTCATCGAACTGATCAACAACGCGGCGAAGGACGAGCCCGGCAACGTGGTTTGCATCGAGGCCAACCGCAACATGACTTATGATATCCACTATCATATCCGTCTTATCGACGCCCAGGAATATAAGCTGAACAACTACGACCTGTTCCGCGGCTTTATCAGCGGCCTGTATTCCGGCAACTACGACATCTCCCACGTGTTCATCGACAACCTGTGCAAGACCGTCGGTCAGGATGTCGGCCCCGACACCGAGACGTTTTTGAACTGGCTGGACGCGTTCGGCGAGAAGAACAACATCAAGTTCACCGTCACCATCAGCGCCGACCCCAGCGCCGCCACCGAGGGCATGCAGCGCTACCTGTAAATCTGCCGTGAAAAAAGCACCCCCATCCGTTGGATGGGGGTGCTTTTTGCCGTTTCATTCCCAGGCAGTCCCTCACTGGAGGCCCGCCAGCAGGTCCGGCGACAGGTCTTCCAGCTCCGACAGGCACACCTGGTCCACGCCGAAGCAGGCGGCCATCTGGCGCCGCTCCGCCGCGGCGCGCCGGTCCAGATACCAGACCACCAGGGGTTTGCCGTCCTCCGACGCGGCGCTGAGATAGGCGCAGGCGTAGCGGTCGGAGTAATAGGCGGCGGTATCCTCCCGGGCCAGCAGGGCCTCGATCTCCCCGCCGGAGGGCGTGCCGCTCTTTCTGCCGCCGGTCCAGGCGGAGCCGTCGGCGGTGATCAGCAGGGACAGCTTGCCGCTGTCCACCAGGCCCCGCAGGCTGTCCAGGGCGTAATAGACCTCCTCCAGCGGGTCCACCGGCGCGGTGGGGAAGTCCCCGGCGGCGCTTTCATAGGCCGCCACCCGCACCACCAGCCGGTCGGCACAGGCCCCCAGGGCGGCGTAGTCATACCCCTTGTAGGCCGTGCCCTGCCAAACGGGGGCCTCCACCATCAGGTAAAGGAGCTTGTCCCCCATGGCGGGACGCAGGGCCTTCATCAGTTTGACCAGTGCGTACTGCCTGTCGTTTTTCAGCTTGGGGATATCCAGGAACACCCCGTCATAGCCGCCGCTCTCCACGGCCGCCGCCAGGACCGACGCGGTCTCGGCGGCGCTGCCGCCCAGGGCCGTGGTGCCGCCGGTGACATACAGCAGCGTTTTGGCCCCGGCCTGTTTGGCGGCGGCGCGGATGGCCCCGGCGGCCTCTTCGTCCATGGTGGGGGTGACCCTGGGCTTGCCGGCGCTGATGAGCTTGCCAGCGGAGACGGCCACCGCGTCAAAGCCCGTCAGATCCGCCAGCGCTTCGGCGGAGGAGGCAATGCCCACTTTGCCGGGGGCGGCGCTGTGGAGCTTGTCGTAAAGCCGCGTCAGGATCACGGCCACCTGCTCCCGGGGGGCCGTCTTTTCCGGGGAAAAGGCGGTGGCGGAGGTGCCGTCCATCAGCCCCAGGTCGCAGGCCATGGCGATATAGCCGCTGTTGGTGGTCACGTCCTCAAAGGGCGTGGGCAGGTCCTGGGCCAGACCCGCGATGGAGCCGTAGCCCAGGGCGCGGACCAGCATCACCGCCAGCTCCTCCCGGGTGATGGGGTCGCCGGGGCGGAAGTCCTCCCGCTGGCTGGTCAGGGCGCCGTGGTCATAGGCGGCCTGGACGGCGCCGGCGTACCACGCGGTGACGGGCACGTCCTGATACACCGCCTGGGCGGGGGCGGGGGTCTCCCAGCCGAAGACGCGGCACAGCACCACCGCGAAGGCCGAGCGGGTCATCTCATGGCCCACGCCGAAGCTGGCGGCGGACTCGCCGTTGAAGATGCCCAGCTCCACGCAGCGCCGGATGGAGTCCGCCGCCCAGTGGCCGGCGGGCACGTCCCGAAAGGCGGCGGAGGCGGGGGAGGCCAGACCGCCTGCCAGCAGGGCGCAGAGCGCAAGGCAGGCCAGGGCCCGCCGCAGTTGTCGTTTCATCCTTTGATCGCTCCTTTACAGGTTTCAGTCCGTCAAATCCTGTATAGTATATCAAATTCTGCCATTGCAGTCAAATGAAGGGCGTCGAAGGGGGGGGGGGGCGCGGGAAGAAGCCCCCGGACGGATGTCCGGGGGCTTCCTGGGGTGCTGTTTGGGAAGGTATTTCGATCACAGCCTGCCGGCTGTTTTCAAAATGCTTCGCGCAGCGGAACTTAGGCGTTCTCGTCCTTAGCGGGGGGATCCTCCTTGGGCAGGTTCACCGTGAAGGTGTACTCAATGGAGTTCTTGGTAGCGACAGCGCCGTCGACCTTGCCACCTCTGACCTGGACGGCAACGTCCTCATAGCCCAGAGCGTTCAGCTCGCGAACGATCTCGGCGGCAATCTCGTCAGTGCCGGCCTTACCCGGCTCAAACGCAACGGTGATCTCGCCGTTTTCAACCGTGACATCAATGTTCTCGTTTTCGGGGGAAACAGGCTTGGTCCCCTGATTGCCAGTGGCGTCGATCTCATCCCTGATGATAACGACGGTAGCAGCACCGTCTTCAAGGATCGCACTGATAGTGTATTTATAGCTCGCGGGATCGCTGTTGGGAATAGCGTTCAGATCGTCGATCATGTCCTCCAGGGCACCAACGCCGGTCTCATAGGTGGTGGTCTCCTTACGGTCGTTGGTCTGGATCAGGACGACCTTGGCATCCTCGGCCACAAAGAAGCCCTCGTTGGACTTGGTGGTGACATACAGGGTACTGCCCTTCAGAGAGGGAGTATCATCGGTGTAGAGAGCAGTGAACAGAACGGTGTCGTACTCGTTGATGGAAGCCTCAACCTTTGTGATATCAGTGACATACTCGCCTTCGCCATCCGCGTTGACGGGATCCAGATCCCAGTGATCCTTATCCAGGACCTCAATAACCTCGCCCTTGGCGTTGTACTTCACCTGATACCAGTTGTTCTCATTCATCTTGCTCAGGTAGGTCAGGCTGTCGCCGACTTCCTTGATCTCGATCTCCTCGCCGTTGGAGATGACCTTGCGGGTCCAGGTCCACTCATCGGCGGTCTTGTCGTAGGACTCCCACTCAATGTCATCCTCGTGAGCATAAACCAGGTTCTTGGAGGCGTAGTCGTCCTCGCCGACCACGACAGCGGCAATCACGTAGCCATTGTCCTTGTACAGGGTGTAGACGCCGTGCGCCGCATACTCAGCCCCAGTATCCTTCTTTGCCTCGTCCTCAGTCCAGGTGGTCAGATTAGCATTCTTGACGCCGGTGGTGACATTGTCAACATCGTCAATGATACCAGCGGTCACGCCAGCGGGGGTCGTGATCTTCTTCAGCTCGGCAGTCAGGTAGATAGAGGCGTCATTGCCATAAACCTTGCTAAAGGAGCCGCTCGCGGCACCGGGCAGGGAGACGTGCTTCTTGTCGATGTCGATGGCGCCAACGCCATGATACTGAGCGGTCTTGATCTTCTCAGCCTTGTTGATCGCATCGGCAACAATCTTCAGGGTGTACACGCCGTCCTTGTTCACGGTGTAGGTGTACCAGGTGTTCACCAGAGCGCGGCCCTGGCTGTTGGTCGCCTGCATCTTATCAGTGCCGGTGCTCTTGGTCATGTCGATCTCGATCACTTCCATGGTGCCATCCAGGAAGATAGCGGCAGCATCAGCGGTCTTGCTGGACAGGTTGCTGGTGTTGGTGTCCACGCCAGTGACAAAGACATAGTTCTTGACAGCCTCGACCTCTTCAAGGCCGATCAGGTAGCCATACTGATCCAGATAGATATTGTAGGTAACGTCCTTCAGGTTGACGATCTCGCCGCCGTCAGTGTAGACACTCAGAGCCTCGTTGTCGTAATAGGCGCTATCGGCAAAGTCGTACTTCTCGCCGCCAACGGTGACGTTGGAGCCCTTCTTGAAGGAGCTGATCTCAGTATCCTCAATGACCTCAGCCTTCTGCATGAGCTGGATCTCGCCGTCAGCCACGTTGACCAGATAGGCGTCGTCCTCGGCAATGTCCTTAACGTCGAAGTCCTCGCCGGAAACGGTCAGGGAGACCTTCTCATCGTCAGTCTCGCCCTCGGTCTTCACATACTCGCCGCTGTTCTTTTCGAGCTTATAGACATCGAAAGTCACAGAGTCCTTCTTGGCGCTGTAGTCAGCGTCAGCGATGGCCAGATAGGTGTTGATGATGGCAACCGTGATTTCCTTGTCGTCAGTGTCAACAAAGACCTGGGTCAGCACGCCGTCGCCGGTAGCGCCAACGCCCTTCTTGTTGTTCTTGTTCATCGCGGTCTCGTTGAAGAGCTCACCGTTGATATCCACATCGTCCACGCCGTCGATGTACACGGCGGTGTCATAGTCCTCGATGGTGGACTTGCCCAGCAGGTCATACAGATCCTTGCCGGTGACCTTCTCGGTGTACTCTTCCACCAGCAGGTCATAGTTGACATAGGTGCCGATGTCCTTGCCCTTGTACTCCCACTCGCGGTCGGGACGGCCAAAGACGTCGGTGCCCTCGGTCAGATACAGCTTGGTGAAGTACTGCTCAGCGAACTGGATGTACTTGTCGTCCTTGATGTTTCTCTGGCGAGAGGCGGAGTTCAGCCACTCCATGGCCTTGGCCTTGGAATTGCCGATGGTCACGGTCTGGCCGTTGATGGTGGTGTTGATGGTGGTGTCATACTCCACCAGGTCGGCCTTCAGGGTGTTGAAAGCGTACAGAGCAGCCTCTTCACGGTTGACGGCCTTGACGCCGTTGAACTCGCCCTCGAGGCTCTTGTTCAGGCCCACGTTGATGGCCTGCTTGGCCACGTTGATGGACCAGTTGGCGCCGGTGTAGCCCTCGATGGCGGCGTCATAGCCCAGAGCGCCCAGCAGCATCTTCATGAAGGCGTAGCCGGTCAGGGTGCCGGCGGGACGGAAGGTGCCGTCAGCGTAGCCGCTGATGATGCCCTCCTTCGCGCAGTAGGCGATGTAGCCGGCGAAGGTGTGGTTGGTGGGCACGTCCTTATAAGGAGCGGTGTCCGCGTGGAGCTCGGCGGCGGTGGTGGGGCCCAGGATCATGTTGCAGATGATCTTGGCAGCCGCGCCACGGGTCAGAGAGCCCTGGGGGTTGAAGTTGCCGTCTTCGTAACCGTCGACGACACCAATTTCGGAAATCACGGCGACGGCTTCATCATAGGTGATCTTCTCGTCATCCGTGAAGTCCTTGGCTCCGGCGCTGATGGTGACCAGGGACATGGTCATTACCAGAGCCAGAACCAGAGAAAGGAACTTCTTCATGGTTTTTCCTCCTTTTAGATTTGGCGGTGAAGAGCCGCCGTATTCCGCGGAAACCATCCGGCGGGCCGTCCGGCGCACATACAGTGGCTAGCCGGAATCCGTATCTATGCCGGAACCGGCACCCGTTTGGCCTCCGCAACGTCAATCTACGATAAAAACCATTGGGCCGCAAGGGTTTCGGCGGTCTTTTAACCGAAGTGAAAAGCGGCGTATCATGGGTTGGCGCGGATTGTCAGGAAAGGATAACCAATGGAAAATTTGGGGATATATAAAGGTAACATCTGGAAGGGCGGCCCCTTCCGGAAAAAACAGGCACGCCGATGGGCGTGCCTGTGGGCTCAGTCGGCGGCAGTGGCCGCTTTCCCGGGACGCCCGGGGGCCTGACCCGGGAGATAGTACCGCTGGCCGGACTGGGCCAGCTCTCCGGCGGCCACCAGGCGGCGCAGGACCAGGGTGCACTGCTTGCGCTGGATGTGGAGCAGTTCGGCGATGTCCTGGCGGTAGGCAAAGCCCGCCCGCTCCAGATAGGCGCGGATGACGGCCAGGTGGCGCTCCGGCGGCACCACGGAGCCGGGGAGGTAATACTTGCCGCCAATGCGGATCAGCTTTTTCCGCTCCGTCAGGCGGCGCAGCCGGGCGTGGGCGGCGGTCTTGGAAATGCCCAGCAGGGCCATCACGTCCCCCCGGGACAGGGCGCCCACTTCCGCGGTCCTTTCCAGGATCCGGGTGTCCTCGCTCTCCCGGTTCTCGTCCCGGCGCAGATCCCGCAGCAGCACGTGCTCCATGCCGCCCCGGATCAGCGCCGCCCGGGTCATCCGGGACAGGCGGGGCAGGTCCACAGGCCTGCGGGAGCGCTCGGTCAGCAAAACGTGGGGCTCCTCCGCCGGGGCGCGGCGATGGGCGTCCTCCAGCAGGCGGCGGACGGCGTTGGTCAGCGGCACCTCCCGGTCCGGCAGGCGGATCAGGTCCCGTTCAAAGTCCACCTGGTCCCAGGTCAGGGCCGCGATCTCCTGGGCCTGCAGGCCCAGCTGCCACGCCAGCCACAGCGCCAGGCCCGCGGGGGTGTCCCGCTCGGCCTGGAGGATCTTCCACAGCTTGAATTCGTCTACCTGGGGCGTGGGCTCCCGGCCAGCCCAGGCGGTGTTTTTCCTCTCCGGCACCCAGGCGGCGAAGCGGGCCTGGAGGGCAGGGACCTCCACGCCGCTGATGCGGGCCACCGTGGGCCAGTCCTTGTCCGCCAGCTGGCGGATGATCCAGTCGTGGCGCAGGTCCATCAGCCGGACGGCGGTCTGGCCCTCCCGGTCCAGGGCCAGCCGGGCCAGGCGGGAGATGGACTCCGGCTTCAGGGGCGTTTTGCCCCGGGAGGAGAGGACCACATAGGGCGAAAGCTCCGCGTGGGCCTCGTGGAGCCGCCAGAGGTAGATCCGCAGCTCCGGGTCCAGCGGCACCATGCGGTCCGGCAGCTCCAGGCGGTCATCCAGAAAGGACACCTGGTCCCAGGTCAGGGCGGCGATCTCCTCCCGGGAGAGGCCCTCCAGCCAGGCAAGGCGGAGAACGGCCCCCTCCGGGCCTGTCCGCTCCCGCTCCAAAATTCGGCGCATGGCGTTTTCATCCGGTCGGTTGACAATATATTCCCGCATGGCAAGCTCCTGTTCCTGCCCGGGGCGCCGGATGTTACGATCTCACAGCAAGCAAAACGGACTTTTGGTAAAATACGCCTGCCCATCACACGCGCCCGGTCAACATTCAGTGTCCAGGTTTGATGCGGTGGGAACGGCCCGGACGCCTGTCAGGTCCCAGCAGCCGTGGCGGGTGATGAGGCCGCCGGTCAGGCGGCCGTCCCGCACGGTAAGAATGGCGTCGTAGGGTTCCTTGTCCACCTGGGAGCGCAGCGCTCCTGATATCAGGTATTTTCCGCTTTGCAGCACGCTGCCGGTAAAGCGGTTGCGGCAGCCCAGCAAACTGAGATAGCCGGACACCACCTGGGCGTCCTCCTGCAGCACCAGTTCCCCGCTCCGGGGGCCCAGCTGGCTTTGCAGCATCACTGCATAGCAAATCTTTTTCACAACATCACTCCTGTAGGGCGCATTATAGCGGCGTCATATTTTCTCAAAAACGGTCATTTGTTGTTAAAACGTCGAATTTTGGACAGATTTTGCGGAATTGTCCCAACACAAATGCAGTTGTTGGCAGAACGCAAAAAAGCAAGGACAGGGATATCCCTGTCCTTGCCCGGTGTTCCTGATGCCATTTTTTTCAAGCCTGCGCCTCCCATTGCGGGACGCTCTGCCAGGCCGCGCCGATCCGCTCCCGCTGCGCCATGCTTTCCATGAGGCCCACCACCTCTTCCGGCGAGTGGTCCAGATCGCCGCAGAGCCAGCCCTCCAGCAGGGCCAGCAGGATCGTCTCCCAGCAGGCCAGCCGCAGCTGCTCCGCCGCCGGGTCCTTCGGTTCGCCGCAGCGCTGGCGGTAATAGGCCAGTGTCTTTTCCAGCGGCTGCCGGACGGCGTCTCCCATGACCTCCCGCAGGCCCGTCCGGCCCCGGCTGTCCAGCAGGGCCAGATAATAGCCCCGCTGACCGGCGGTATAGGCCAGCAGATCCAGAAGTGTCTGCTGCCAGGTCAGGCAGTTTTCCTGCCGCAGGCACAGCCGCGCCCGCTCCTGCTGAAGCGACCAGTCAAACAGGGCGGGAACATCCGGGAAATGATAATAAAACGACTGCCGCCGGATGGCGCACCGGTCCGTCAGCTCCCGGACCCGGATCTGGTCCAGGGGCTTATGCGTCAGCAGCTCCCGCAGGGCGTTGTCCAGGCTGTGCTTTGTCCGGTTCCCAAACACTTCCTCGGGCATAGGGTTTCCTCCGTTTCGTGCAGCGTTCCGCGGCGCCCGCCGCGGTCATGTTCCCTTTAAGAATACCCGTCCGGCCGCGTTTCGTCAAGATGCGACAGGTTTTGCAGGCTGAAAATTCGAAAAAAAGACAGCCTTTCGGCTGTCTTTTGCAGGCGCGGATCGTATGTGCGGTGCCTCCGCCGCCGGGGGCGGCAGAGTCAGTCGGCCAGCTTTGCCTTGCGCAGAGCCATAACGATGACGGGGATCAGCAGGATGTGGACGATGATGCCGGGGATGGCGTTGACAAATGCGCCGGCCATAAAGGCCGCCCAGGTGAAGGCGGAGCCGGTGACGCCGGAGATGACCACCATGGCAACGCCCCAGACCACCCGGCCCAGCAGCATGGCGGCGATCAGGGACACATAGATGCTGGAGGTCTTTTTCGGCAGCCTGGCGTACAGCAGGCCCGAAAACAGGCCATAGGCCGCCAGCTCGAAGCACATGGCAGCGCCGGTGGGGAAAATGGGCGGCATGCCGAACAGGGCAAAGCGCAGCAGGGGGGCGACGGCGCCCACCGCCAAAGCCCACCAGGGGCCGCAGAGGAAGCCCGCCAGCAGGACGGGGATGTGCATAGGGCTGAGGGCGCTGCCGATCTGGGGGATCTGCCCCGTCAGGAAGGGCAGGACCATGCACAGGGCAAGGCACGCGGCGGCAAAGACGGGATGGCGGATGAGGATACGGTCTTTCATGGTTTCAAAGTCTCCCTTTCAAATTGGTCTGCCGTCTTGAACGGGAGCCGCGCCTTGGGGCGCGATTAAGGGGTCGCTTGGGAAAGGCCTCCAGCTTGGCCGGAGCGTTATGAACACATGGCGCGGAGCAGGTCCACCGCTTCGTCCATGAGTTTTGACAGTGTGAGGGACTGGGTGCCCGCCACGATGTTGCTGCACTGGTTCACCGGCAGCAGCAGCTTTTTCGCGGCGCTCTGCCCCACGGCCACAGCGATGGCGGGAGTGATCTCCCCCATCAGGGAGTCGGCGGACAGGATGCCAATGGGGCCCACGATGACGTCCGCCGTGCGGCAGGCCACCAGCACCGGATTTTCCCCGGTGGCGCCGGCGGAGGCCCCGGCCTTCAGCATGGCGGAGGTGGCGATGGCGTTGGTGCCCACGGCCACGATCTCACAGGGCAGGGACGCGGCCCTGGCCCGCTCGATAAACAGCTGGCCCATGCGGCCGCTCTGGCCGTCGATGACAACGACTTTCATGGTTCCACCTCCAAAATCATGTCACAGCGGCCCGCCGGGTCCAGAGCGGCGAAATACCGCTCCTCCAGGGGGATCCACTGTGTGAAAAAGCACTGGCCCGCCTCCGGCCCGTTCCGGGCCAGGATCCGGGCTCTTTGCAGATCCGGCGGGACGCGCAGGAAAACCGACAGGTCATAGCTTCCCGCCAGGGCGGGGTGCATGCTGTAGGCCCCCTCCACAATGTTCAGGGGCCTGGGGGCGGTCTCCACGGCCATGCCCAGAGTCTGGGCATGGCAGTCGTACCGGCGGTATGCCACCGGCCTGCCCCGGGTCAGGGGGCGCAGCACCTCTTCATAAAACCGCTCCCGGTCCACGTTGCCGCCGGGCTCCGCCAGCCGCTCCGCCGTCCGCTGCTCCGGGCGGAGGAAAAAATCGTCCATGTGGAACACATTGCAGCCGTAAATACGCCCCAGCAGGGCCGCCAGGGTGGTCTTGCCGCTGGCGCTGCCGCCCTCGACGGCCACAAGCGCCCGCCCCTGTTCCGCCATTTTGCGGTCAATGGCCGCCAGCAGGGGCAGGATCCAGACGTACTCCCGCCGGATGACCCGGTAGGCCGGGGCATAGGCGGCCCGGAACCGGCCGGAGTGATGGCAGGCAGGGAAGCCGCCGGCCCGCCAGCGCTCCACGGCAGGGGCAAGCGTTTCATAAGAGAAGGGGAGACGGCCGCTTTTTGCCAGGGACAGCAAAACCGCCAGCTTTTCCTCCATTTCCGTCCCATCGCCGCCTGGCCTCTCCGCCGACAGGGCAAAGAGTCGGCACAGCGTCTCCGGCGCCAGACCGGTTCGGGCCGGATACCCCAGGTGCAGGCGGCAGAAAGGGCCGTCCAGGGGTTCGATCTCCGCCGGGGCGTCCGGCGGCAGGGCCGCCAGCTCCTCCCGGAGGCGGCGGAGCGCCGCCGCTTCCTCCGTGACAAAGTGGCCGCAGCCGAATACGCTCTGGTGCAGGGCCTTCAGCAGATCTTCAGGCCGAAGGGCCGGATAGCGGGCGCACTGGCCCAGCAGATACGCGGCGGTCTGCCGTTCCATGGCGCGCCCTCCTTTCGTTTCCCGCCTATCATATCACCGATGGGGCGGCGGGGGCAAGACCTCCGGCGAAAAAAGCCAAAAAGTCCTGGAAATCCGAGACTTTTCGCCGCCGCTCCTCCCCTTTTTTCAATTCTTTTCAATTTTCCGGAGTCCTCGACAAATTCAGACAGGATGTGCCGCAGGGTTTGTGTATGATAAGGCTGTTCCTCCCCATATTTTGTGGCTGATAGAAAGGAAAATGCCATATGAAGCCCATTCCAAAGGAATACCTTGTGTTGTTCAACGCCATCACCCAGGCGGAAGAGACTTTAAGTCAATTGCGCGCCGACCTGATCGCCGCCCAGCAGCGGGCCGAGGAGCTGTTTCTGGACGAGGGGAGCGGCACTCCCCGGGAGCCCGATTGATCCGCGCGGCCCCGCCCTGCCAGACGGAGCCGTCATCCTTGTTGCATTTCCCCGGGACAGGCGGCATTCTTTTGTGGTATGATAGGATCAATCGATCTACAGGAGGAGATGCCCATGCTGCACATCGGCTGTCACCTGTCCTCCTCCAAGGGTTTTGCCGCCATGGGACGGCAGGCCCTGGAGCTGGGGGCGGACACCTTTCAGTTTTTCACACGCAATCCCCGGGGGAGCCGGGCCAAGGACCTGGACCCCGCCGACGCGGCGGAGCTGGCGGAGCTGCTGCGCTGGCATCAGTTCGCGCCCATCATCGCCCACGCGCCCTATACCCTGAATCTCTGCGGAAAAGAAGAGGCCAACCGCGCCTTTGCCCGGGAGACCATGGCGGACGACCTCCGCCGGCTGGAGCACGTGCCGGGGCAGCTCTACAACTTCCACCCCGGCAGCCATGTGGGCCAGGGGTTGGAGACGGGCATCGCCCGCATCGCTGAGGGTTTGAACGCCATCCTGCGCCCGGAGCAGTCCACCACCGTCCTGCTGGAGACCATGGCCGGCAAGGGCAGCGAGGTGGGAGGCCGCTTTGAGGAGCTGCGGGAGATCCTGGACCGGGTGGCCCTCTCCGATAAAATGGGCGTATGCCTGGACACCTGCCACGTCTCCGACGGGGGCTACGACATCATCCATGATCTGGACGGGGTGCTGACGGAGTTTGACAGGGTCATCGGCCTGGAGCGGCTGAAGGCCGTTCATCTCAATGACAGCAAAAACCCCGCCGGCGCCCGGAAGGACCGCCACGAGCGCATCGGCGAGGGCTGCATCGGCCTGGAGGCCCTGACGCGGGTGGTGCGGCACCCCGCGCTGCGGGACCTGCCCTTCTGCCTGGAGACGCCCAACGAGCTGCTGGGGTACGCCCGGGAGATCGCCATGATGCGGGCGGCGGCGGAATAGCAAAAACGGCACGGAGAAAATTCCGCGGCGGTTTTTCGGCAGAATGAAAGAGAGACGCCCGAGGCGTCTCTCTTTGCCTATGGATTCAGTTCAGCGGAACAGCTTCCGGCCGAGCCAGATAAACAGGCAGGCGCCCGCCACGCCCACCACCAGGTCGGCGAACCAGCCGTAGGCGTAAAAGCCCAGCAGACCGAACACCGCGCTGCCCACAAAGGAGCCGATGACGCCGATGACGATGTTCCGCAGCAATCCGCCCTCCACGTTCATCAGCTTCCCGGCGATCCAGCCCACCAGAGCGCCCATGACCAATGCTCCCAGCATGTCTGTTTTCCTCTCTTTCCCGGCGATGCCGGTTTTCTTCAGTCCTCAATATATTCCCGCACCCGGTAGACGGCGCCGATCTCCTCCTCGCAGATCCTGCGGCAGTTCTCGATCTCCTCCGGGGGGATGGTGTCCACCACGGTCATCATGACGGTAGGGACATATTTCCGCACCTCTTTGGCAAAGTCCTTCATGGCCTGATAGGCCCCCTGCTGCACCGGGTGGCAAAGGGCGTCGTACTTCTCCGCCGTGTCGGTGTTCAGGGAGATGGACACCATGTCGAACCGGCCCGCGAAATCCGGGCAGATGTCCCGGCCGTGGATGAGATTTCCTGTCCCGTTGGTGTCCATGCGGGTGAAGATCTTTTTGCCGTGGGCCTTCAGCTGGTCGATGACCCAGCAGATGTCCTCGATGCGGTAGCTGGGCTCGCCGAAGCCCACGAAGACCAGCTGCTGATATTTGGAGAGGTCCCAGCTCTCGATGGAATCCAGCATTTCCTCTTTTGTCGGCTCCCGCTCCAGCCAGAGGTTGTGGGTGTAGATGCTGCCGTCGTGGCCGTTGTGCCGCAGGCAGAACTCGCAGTTGAAGTTGCAGCGGTTGGTGGGGTTCACATACAGGTTGCCGCCGTATTCATAGGTGATGGTGAAGCCTTTTTTCATAGCTGTCGCTCCTTAATTAATACTGTCCAAATGGAAATTTGACAGGGTGAATGTGCCGTCGGCGTAGGAAACAGAGGCGGAGATATCCGCCACATAGACATTGCCGCCGATTTCCTCCGCATCAATTCCCACCGAGCCGTCAAAATCAATATCCACGCTGTCAGGGTATTCTGCGTCAAACCGGCAAATCAAGCCGGTATTCAGCCCATCCAGCTCTTCCGGTGCGACAGGCAGCTGAGGGGTAATGTCCACCAGCTCTTCGCCCAAAATGGCATAGGCCGTGCCGCTGATCACCGTAAAATCCAGCAATTCGGAAAGCTGATCCTGCCACAGTTCGGCAGGAAAGGTATAGTCCGTCAGGTCGCCGTCCTCGTTTTTCTCCACGATATGCAGAATATCGATAGAGACCCCGGCGCCGGTGCCGCCGCAGGTGACGGCCACCACTTCCTCCTGACCGTCGCTGTCCGCGTCAAAGCACCAGAGGGCCGGCCTCACCATGCCGGGCCCGCCAAAGGTCCAGTCGAATTCCGCCAGGGCATCGCCCCAGCGGAGCCAGGCCACGCTTCCGCCCGCCGGGTACACCCCCACGCCGTACAGGGCCACCTCTTTCTCCGGCAGCTCGATCAGCTTGCCCACCGGCATATCGTCCCGCCGGAAGGAGCGTTCGGCCCATTCGCGGATGTCCACGACTTCCGCCGGAAGGTCAAACGTCTCCGTGGGCTCCCGCCCCTCCGTCACCACCGCCGGGGCGGAGATGGGCTGGGCGGGGGAGGTCACGGGGGCATCGTCCCCCGTCGGCACTCTGATCGTGGTCTTCAGGGTGTAGCGGTCCCCGCCGCACCCGGTCAGCAGGGCCAGGGCCAGCAGGGCGGGAAACAGCTTTTTCAGATGTTTCATGCCTTTCCCTCCAATCCAAACAGCCGCAGGCCGTTGCGCCAGGTGACATCCGTCATCTCCTCCGGGGAAATACCTTTCCACACCGCCAATTTTTCGATGACGTAGGGCAGATACCGGCTGTCGTTCCGCTTGCCCCGGAAGGGGACCGGGGTCAGATAGGGGGCGTCCGTCTCCACCACCATGCGCTCCAGGGGGGTGATGGCCGCCACCTCCGGGGCGCGTCTGGCGTTTTTGTAGGTGATGGGCCCGTCAAAGCCCAGATACCAGCCCCGCTTCAAAAGCTCGGCGGCCATCTCCGGGCTGCCGGAAAAGCAGTGGAACACGCCCCGGACTTTCGGGTACTCCAGCACGATGGCCAGGGAGTCCCCATGGGCCTCCCGGTCGTGGACGATGACGGGCAGGTCCAATTCAACGGCCATTTCCAGCTGGCGGCGGAACACGGCCTGCTGGAACTCCTTCGGCGGATTTTCCGCCCAGTAATAGTCCAGGCCGATCTCCCCGATGGCCACCACCTTTTCATGCCGGCACAGTTCCCGGATGGCGTCGAAGTCCGCGTCGATGCAGCCGCCGCAGTCCTCCGGGTGAAGGCCCACGGCGGCGTAGACATGGGCGTATTTCTCCGCCAGGCTGACAGCGGCCCGGGAGCTTTCCACATCGCAGCCAGGGTCCACCACCAGGCCGACGCCGGCGGCGGGAAGGGCGGAGAGCACCGCGTCCCGATCGGCGTTGAAGCCGCCAGAGTCATAGTGGGCATGGGTATCGAAAATGGGCATAGGGTCACCTCATGGTTTCTGATATGGTTATTCTATCACAGTTTCCTCTGATAAAAAGGGCCAGAGTGTGAATTTTCCATGGCCCCAGCCATAAAAAGCTGAACGCAAACCGGGAATCCAAAGGAGGGCTTGATCCCCCTTTAAGAAGCAAAAAAAGGACATCCTGCCGGATGTCCTCTCTTTACCGTATCAGCACGATCAGCCGATCTTGTTCAGCTTCAGGGTCATGGCGCTCTTTCTGTGAGCGGCCGTGTTCTTGTGCAGAACGCCCTTGGCAACAGCCTGATCGACTTTCTTCACTGCAACCTTGTAAGCGCCATCGGCCTCGGTGCGATTGCCTTCTGCGGCAGCAGCCTCGAACTTCTTGATGGCGGTCTTCAGTTCGGACTTCGCGGCCTTGTTGCGGGCGTTGCGCACTTCGGCGATCAGAACGCGCTTCTTGGCAGACTTGATATTCGGCAAACCAAACACCTCCTTAGGCAAATTCGCCCGGCGGAACAGGATTTTCCACCGTGCAGAATGATATTTTAGCAGGGAACTTCCCAAAAAGCAAGAGTTTTTTTGCAATTTTCGTTCTTTTTTTGTATATTGTATCCCTCCATGCAAAACCTAGGGAAAACACCACAAGATTTTGTGTTGGGAGGGACGCATTTTGTTTGCAAAACGCACCGATCTGGCCCTGGAAGCCCGGGAGCTCTGGCAGGAGTCCGCGGAGAAAACCACCCGCTTGTCCGGGGTCAAGGCCGCCAAACAGAAGCTGGAGGGCTATCCCGCCACCCGGGTGGATATCCTGGACCGGCGGGGCGAGGAGGCCCTGGGGAAGCCCCGGGGCAGCTATCTCACCATCGACCTGTCCACCTTCTGGCAGCGGAAGGCGGACTTTTTCGAGCGGGCCGTTCGGGCGGTGGGCGGACAGCTGAAGGAGCTGCTGCCTGCCGAGGGTCCGGCGCTGGTCATCGGCCTGGGCAACAGGGCCATGACCCCCGACGCGGTGGGGCCGCTGGCGGCGGACAGCGTTCTGGTCACCCGGCACCTGATCGCCGCCATGCCCAGGCAGTTCGCCGGCTTCCGGCCAGTGGCGGTGCAGCGCACCGGCGTGCTGGGCACCACCGGCGTGGAGTCCGCCGAGGCGGTGCGGGGGCTGGTGGCGGAGGTAAAGCCCGCCCTGGTCATCGCCATCGACGCCCTGGCCTCCCGCCGGGTGGGGCGGGTGTGCAGCACGGTGCAGCTTTCCGACACGGGCATCATTCCCGGGTCCGGCGTGGGGAACCACCGCTCGGCGCTGAACCGGGAGACCCTGGGGGTGCCGGTGTTTGCCGTGGGCGTCCCCACGGTGGTGGATGCCGCCACGCTGGCGGCGGATCTGCTGGAGGAGCGCGGCATCGCGGAATTTGATGAAAAGCGGCTGCGGCACGGGAAAGGGGAGCTGATGGTGACCACCCGGGATATCGACGCGCAGGTGCGGGATCTTGCCAAGGTGGTTGGATATGGCATCAACTGGGCCCTGCAGGATCTGGAGATCGAGGAGATGAACGCGCTGCTGTCGTGATGTTTCGCCCCATTGGGGCGGGACGGAGGTTTTTCCCTGCGGGTGAGACGGAGGATGTCTGCCCGCGGGCGGGGAGCGAAGGATCACGCAGACTTGCGTGGGAGATGCACCCCCCATTGTCGTCGAAAGAAACTGCGCTACACTCGTTCCGCCCTGTCGGGCAGAACTCGCACCGCTCCGTTTCTTTCTCCTCTCCCCACCGGACCCGCTCCGCTGGGCTCCGGCGGGGGCCCCGTTGGTCTTGCCAAAGAAAACGGGCCGTGCACGGTCCAAAAGAAAAACGCTTTTTGTCCCAACATTCCCCATGGGACATGGGGAATGTTGGGGGATGCGGGCCTCGTCACGGCGCGTCTGGCAGAAACTTGCCGGACTTCATCCGGGTGCGCTGGACGTTGGTGGGTATCCAACGTTTAAGCCGCATTTGGCCCGTGGGTACAGACTTGAGGGTGCTCATCGCAAGGGCTCTTGCCTCTGGCCCCGCTGACGCTACGGGGGCTGTTATCCTGCGTTGGCGTGGCCTGCGGGGAATGCAGCCGCCCGTAGGGGCCGATGCCCACATCGGCCCGCCGCCGCAATTGGGGCGTGGATTTGCGGGATATCAGCGCAAGGGCTGGAGCAGCCCACCTGTGCATTCCACTTTGCTATGCACTCCGTGGGTGTAGATGTCGACTTTTGTAGGGGCGGATATTATCCGCCCGAGATGTGGACGTTTGCGGAAACCGGGCGGCTATTAGCCGCCCCTACGAAGGTTTTTGTAAGCAAGAAAGTTGGTGGAGAATTTGACGTTTGGCGGACCGGGTCGTCGCACCCTACGGCAGTAGCGTGAGATAACAGCCGCGCAGCGTCAGCGGGGCTGTTGCGGAAACCCTTCCGACAAGCACCCTCAAGTCTGTACCCACGGGACAAATGCGGCATAAACGCCGGAAAATCTCCAACGTCCGGCACAGCCGGATGAGACTTTGCAGGTTTTATCCGGTTCCACCGTCACGCGGCCCGCATCCCCAAACTGTCCCCATGTTCCATGGGGACGGTTTGGACGAAACATTTTTTCTTTTCCACCGTGCACGGCGCATTTTCTTTTTGATGTCTCAAAAAGAAAATGGGGGGTGCAAATACCCAGCCATCATAATGGCTGCTCCGCATCCTGACAGGATGCCGCCTCACGCTCCTCATAATTTTTACAAATGCGTCCAAGCATTGATCGGGTTGTTGGCTTGCTATAAATGCAGTGTCCGCAATTGACCCAGCGATAAGTCTCCCCAATCCGAATATAATGTTGGTAAAAATGGCAGCAGTCTCCGCAGGTTTTCTTAATCGTTATCATCCGAATCACCTCTGTTTAATATTAAGGGTATTTCCCTTAAAAGTCAATAAGGGAAATACCCTTAATGTATATTAAACATGGAGGTGGAGTCATGTTTTCTCATATGCGCGCGCTTCGTGAAGATAAGGACCTTTCACAAGCACAAGTGGCAGATTTTTTAGGAATTCATCAAACCACTTATTCGGACTACGAGCTGGGAAATATCAATATTCCAATTGAAACGCTCAAGCAGTTGGCGGATTTTTACCATACCAGCATCGATTATCTGGTAGACTATACAAATGATCCCACGCCTTATATAAGGCCTTGATAGCAGGCATGAAAAAGGCCGCCCGATGGGCGGCCTTTTTCATACATCCAGTTCCAGCACCACAGGGCAGTGGTCGCTGCCAAAAACCTCGCTCCAGATGTCGGCGCTTTTGATCTTCTCCTTCAGCCGCTCCGACACGATGAAGTAGTCGATCCGCCAGCCCGCGTTGTTCTTCCGGGCGTTGAAGCGGTAGCTCCACCAGGAATAGGCCCCGGTCTTATCGGGGTATAAATACCGGAAGGTATCCACAAACCCGCTGGAGAGCAGCTGTGTCATCTTGGCCCGCTCCTCGTCGGAGAAGCCGGGATTCATCCGGTTGGTCTTGGGGTTTTTAATGTCGATCTCCTCATGGGCCACATTGAGATCGCCGCAGTAAACAACAGGTTTTCGGGCGTCCAGCTCCAGGAGATAGTCCCGGATGTCGTCCTCCCAGGCCATGCGGTAATCCAGCCGCGCCAGCTGATCCTTGGAATTGGGGGTGTAGCAGCAGACCAGGTAAAACTCCGGGTACTCCGCCGTGATGACCCGGCCTTCGTGGCGGTGCTCGTCGATGCCGAAGTCATAGGTGACGTTCAGCGGCTCTGTCCGGGTGAAGATGGCGGTGCCGGAATAGCCCGCCTTGTCGGCGCTGTTCCAGAAGCGGGTATACCCCGGCAGGTCGAATTCCGCCTGCTCCGGGCGCATCTTCGTCTCCTGCAGGCAGATGACGTCCGCGTCGGCAAAGGCGCAGAAGTCCAGAAAGCCCTTATTCAGGCAGGCCCGCAGGCCGTTGACGTTCCAGGATACCAGTTTCATGGCAGATTTCCTCCGGTGATTCTCGTATTTTCCACATTGTATCCGATTCTGGCGCAAAAAACAATTGCCCAACCTGTATAAAAAGTGTAAAGTATTCTTAAATCGTCAAAAAGGGTGTTTTTTATGAACCGAGAACCTTCCCGGGGCGGCATGCGGAACATGACCGAGGGCAGCCCCGCCGGACATATCTTCTATTTCGCCCTGCCGCTGCTGGCGGGCAGCTTCCTCCAGCAGCTTTACAACATGGTGGACAGCTGGGTGGTGGGTCAGTACGTGGGCGACGGGGCCTTGGCCGCCGTGGGCGTGGGGTTCCCCGTCATCTTCATGTTCACGTCCCTCTTTATGGGCCTTTCCAACGGCGGCACGGTGGTCATCGCCCAGTTTTACGGCGCGGGGCGGATGGACCGGGTGCGGGACGCGGTGGACACCATCTACACCGCCTTCGTCTTCTCCGCCGTTCCCATCACCGCGCTGGCGGTGGCGCTGGTGCGCCCCATCCTGCTTTTGATGCGGGTGGAGGAGAGCGCCTATCACGAGGCGTGGCTCTATCTCATCGTGGTGTGCGCGGGGCTGATCGGCACCATCGGCTACAATCTGAACGCGGGCATCCTGGGCGGCCTCGGCAACAGCCGCACCACGCTGCTGTTTCTGGCCATCGCGGCAGGCATGAACATCTTCCTGGACCTGCTGCTGGTGCTGGCCTGCGGCATGGGCGTGCTGGGCGTGGCCCTGGGCACCGTCATCTCCCAGGCCTTTTCCTGGCTGTTCGGCCTGACCTATATCAACCGCAAGTACCCGGACATCGCCATCCGGCCCTTCTGCCGCCGGTTCGACAGGCGTCTGTTCCGCCAGATCATGGGCATCGGCCTGCCGGCGGGGATCCAGATGTCCCTGGTGGCCATCGGAGCCATGGCGGTGATGAGCAAGATCAACTCATACGGCAAGGAGTTCACCGCCGCGTATAACGTGGGGTCCAAGCTGGACCAGCTTGCGTTTCTGCCGGTGCAGAGCCTTTCCAACGCCGTCACGGCCTTTGTGGGGCAGAACATCGGCGCCAAACGGCTGGACCGGGCCCGGCGGGGCATCCGGGTGACGGTGGCCGCCTCGGTGGTCTGGTCGGCGGTGATGCTGGTGCTGATCCCCCTGGGGCCGGCGCTGGTGGGCTGCTTTTCCGACACCCCTGCGGTCATCCAGGCCGGGGCGGTGTATTTGCGGTGCATCATGCCCTTTTACGTCCTGTTCTCCGTCATGTTCTGCCTGAACAACGCCATGCGGGGGGCGGGGGACAGCCTGTTCCCCATGCTGGACGTCATCTTCTCCCTGATTTTGGTGCGGGTCCCGGCGGTATACTGGTTCGCGGGCCACTATGGGCCGGACTATATGTACTACGGCGTGGGCGTGGGCTGGATCGTGGGCTTCACGCTGTCGGTGGCCTACTACCTCTCCGGCCGGTGGAAGCGGAAGGGCAGCCTGGCGGAAGAAAACCAGTAAACAATTGATAATTGACAATGGACAATTGACAATAAAGGAATTCGCCTTCGGCGAATCAATTTCAATTGCCGCCGAAGGCGGCCTCTCCATTCTCCCGTAATTGTCAATTGTCAATTATCAATTGTCAATTCCAAACTGAAAGGACGTGTTCTCATGTTCGGTCCCGATCCCAACGCCATTCACCCCAACCCCAGCATCCCCAGCGTCTGCTACATCAAAAACACCGTCACCCGCCCCAACATCCTGGTGGGGGACTACACCTATTACGACGACCCCGTGGACTCAGAGCACTTTGAGGACCATGTGACCCACCACTACGAATTCCTCGGGGACCGGCTCATCATCGGGAAGTTCTGCGCCATCGCCAAGGGCGTGGAGTTCATCATGAACGGCGCCAACCACCGGATGTGCAGCGTCACCACCTATCCCTTCAACATCATGGGCGGGGGCTGGGAGAAGTGCACTCCATCCCTGGAGGACCTGCCCCTGAAGGGGGACACCGTGGTAGGGAACGACGTCTGGATCGGCCAGAACGTCACGGTCATGCCCGGCGTCCATATCGGCGACGGGGCCATCATCGCGGCAAATTCCGTGGTGGCGTCGGACATACCTGCCTATCACATCGCCGGGGGCGATCCCTGTCGGGTCATCAAGGCGCGGTTCGACCAGGAGCTGACCGGCTATCTGCTGGAGCTGCGGTGGTGGGACTGGCCGCCGGAGACCATCTTCGCCAATCTGGAGGCCCTGTGCAGCGGGGATCTATCCAAAATCCGGGAAATCCGCTTCTGAAATGTTGTAATTTCCGTCAAATACCGCTATAATAAATAGTTGCGAGTAAATACCGGCGCTCTTTCATTCGGACGCGCCGTGATAAAGGAGAAAACCCATGGAGAAAAAGAAGTTTTATATCACCACCCCCATCTACTACCCCTCGGACAAGCTGCACATCGGCCACACCTACTGCACCGTGGCCACCGACGCCATGGCCCGCTACAAGCGGCTGGCCGGATATGACGTGATGTTCCTGACCGGCACCGACGAGCACGGCCAGAAGATCGAGGACAAGGCCAAAGAGGCCGGCGTCACCCCCCAGCAGTTCGTGGACAGGATCGTGGACGGCCCCCAGGGCGTGCGGGACCTGTGGAAGCTGATGAACATTTCCAACGACCGCTTCATCCGCACCACCGACGATTATCACGTCTCCGCCATCCAGAAGATCTTCAGGAAGATGCACGACAACGGCGACATCTACAAGGGCACCTACAAGGGCAAGTACTGCAAGCCCTGCGAGTCCTTCTGGACCGAGAGCCAGCTGGTGGACGGCAA
>ENA-UOJC01002285-UOJC01002285.1-human-gut-metagenome-genome-assembly--contig:-C104-NODE-2285-length-21448-cov-11.151218_pt1 | contig 21448 bp, 19 predicted proteins | sample MGYA00242339_ERZ723886 | MGnify/ENA metagenome assembly ERZ723886 | reverse complement strand
CGGTTTAAATCATAGAAAAGCCCGGCTTTTGCCGGGACTTTGTCTACAGTCTGAGCACCTGTACAGGTGCCGGAGCTTTGTAAACCGCCTACTTTAACAGAGTGGGCAGCTTACTTATTTCTTATTTATCTTTATTATGGATTAATTTTCTCAATCCAAATTACAGGGATAGTGATTATTGCGCCATTGAATAAAGAAATTTCATCAGGGCCACGGGATTTGTTGGAATATAGTGAAATTCAGAGAGAGACCAGAAATGGTCTTTTTTAATATACTAATATAGAAGAGGTGTAGAGATTAAGAAAGGAAAGTATTTTTATATGGAACAGGTAATGAATTATGTGAAACCAGAACTATTGATTTTAACAGTCGTGTTGTATTTTGTAGGTGTTGGCCTGAAAAAAGCCCAGGCAGTAAAGGATAAATATATCCCGCTGATTAACGGAGCTATTGGGATTATACTGTGTACCATTTGGGTATTTACGACATGTGCGTGCGGTACGCCGCAGGGCATTGCAACGGCAGTTTTTACAGCCATTACCCAGGGTATTCTGGTGGCTGGATTAAGCACATATGTGAATCAGGTAATTAAACAGAAAATGAAGGAGGAGTAGGATATGAAAGTAGTAGATGTAAGCACATGGCAAGGGAAAATTAATTGGGATGAAGCAAAAAAACATATTGACGGCGTTATTATCCGCTGTGGATATGGCGATGATATTGGAAGTCAGGATGATGAACAGTTTCTGAGGAATATTTCGGAATGCGAGCGACTTGCCATCCCGCACGGTGTTTATCTTTATTCTTACGCAGCGAATGAGGCCCATATGCAGTCAGAAGTTAATCATATCCTTCGGCTGATTAAGGGTCGAAAGCTGCAGTTTCCTGTGTATATCGACCTGGAGGATGAGGCTCTTCGTCCATACTTTAACGCTGAATTGTTCCGGCGGATGGGTGATCGGATTGAAGAGGCCGGTTATTGGTTCGGAGTATATGCAAATCTGGACTGGTTTAGAAATACCATTGGTAATTCTTTGGATCGTTTTACAAAATGGGTGGCCCAGTATAATAGCAAATGTGATTATACAGGTGGTCATGATATGTGGCAGTATACAAATCAGGGGACAGTTCCGGGAATCGGCTCTGGAAATATTGACATGAATGAATGTTACCGGGATTTTCCGAAAGAGATTGCAGGTGCAAGAGAGGAAGTAGAAAAGCCGGATGAAAATAAACCAGGAAAAGTAAATAAAAATGTTGATGCTTTTATCAGAGCAAGAACCCAGAAACATGGATGGTTGCCAGAGGTAAAAAATCTGGAAGATTTTGCAGGATTTGAAGAAAGTCCAATCACAGACATTGCTATCCGTGTTTCGGCTGGCAGCGTAAAATATCGTGTTCATGTTATTGGCGCCGAATGGCTTCCATATGTAACTGGATATAATATCAATGATCATGTAAATGGCTATGCTGGCAACGGTAAGTCAATTGATGCTATTGAGGTATATTTTTATACACCAGATGGTTATGTTGTCAAACGGGCGAAATACCGGGTTGCTCCATGCAGCGGCTCTTATTATCCATATCAATATGATAATGAAACGGGAAATGGTCAGGATGGTTATGCCGGTGCATTTGGTGTTAAGATTGGCAAGATCCAGTTGTGTATTGAGTAAATAAAATTAATTATACAACCCAGAGGCTCTCGGAATGAGGGCCTTATTCCTTGTTGATTTTTGCAATCAGTGACAAAATCTGTGATAAAAAAATAGCATATTTACAAGGCTTTTTTAATAGGGACAGGCGGATACATAAGGGAAAGAAATAAATTCCAGCTAGCCGCAGCCATTATGCAGAAAAGAAAAAGCCGAAGTGGTTAATCTTCGGCTTTCAAGAGGGGATAATGTTATTTTACTTCTTTGCTTTTGTTATTCGGTATGATTATATGATACACAAAAATTGTGATTAAATTGTGTTCAAGAAATAAAAAGATTATAAAAATGATTAGAGAAAAATAAAAAAATCCACCAGCCGGAGCGTGTTTCTAAGAAATATTCTTTAAGTGAGCTTAGACACCTCCGATACGGGCGAAACCGCACTCCTCCCGGAACTGATGGATATAAATATTATAGTGTATAATTAATTAAATATCAATAAAATGAATTACCAACGCCGGTCCCGTCGGTCGTCATATCTGTCATCGCGTCGGTCCCGCCGGTCATCATATCTGTCATCGCGTCGGTCCCGCCGGTCATCATGTCTGTCATCGCGTCGGTCTCGCCGATAGTTGTATCTGTCTTCCCGCCTATCTCTGCGGTTGTCATATCTGTCATCCCGTTTGTCCCGTCGGTCATCTTTTCTATCGTTTCGACGGTCATGATGTTCGCATCCGCAGCGGTCTGAAAATAATGAATTCGACATGGAAAATTCTCCTTTTTTATTTAGAATATGTCGAACCTGGTAAAGATGTTCATAATTATCGGCGATGGCGGACAACTAATGGAAGGAAAAAGAAAATTACAAAAACAGCGTATTTACAAGGGGTTTTTTCATTTATCTTGTGAATACGCTGTAAGCAGGGTACGGGAGTCGAACCCGCCTCCGCGGCTTGGGAAGCCGCTGTATTACCGATATACTAACCCTGCAGGATGCTCTTATTATAGCACCCTTTTTAGATTCTTTCAAGAAACATTCTGTGAATTCGGAAGTCGGCATCCAGCTCAGGATGAAATGAAATGCCGATTTGGTTTTTGTAGGCGGCGCCGACGATGTTACCGTCAACGCGGGCCAGAATGTTTACGTCATCCCGGGCTGTTTCGATAAACGGGGCACGTATAAAGGTCATCGGAACATCTTTTTCCGGGCCGAAGTCACTGTAGGTATGGAAGCTGCCGAGCTGACGTCCATAGGCGTTCCGACGGACAGTGACAGGAAGGGTTCCGAAATATGTATGTTCATCGTTGGAAATTTTTTCTGCGAGAAGAATGAGTCCGGCGCAGGTGGCCAGTACAGGCAGACCATCACGGATTTTTGACTGAAGTGTATCGAACATATCAAGTTCTTTCAGAAGTTTTCCCTGAACTGTGCTTTCGCCGCCGGGAAGAATCAGTCCGTCGATGGAGATGTTTAAATCTTCGGCTTTTCGCAGTTCCACATAGTCAACATTTAATTTTTCAAGGACCTGTTCGTGTTCAGCGAAGGCACCCTGAACGGCGGTGATTCCTATACGCATATTATTTCCCCCGTTCTGCCATTAAGAGTTCGATTTCCTGGGCATTGATGCCGACCATAGCTTCCCCAAGATCCTCAGAAAGTTCGGCGATCATTTTAGCATCCGTGTAGTTGGTTACGGCCTTAACGATGGCGTTAGCCCGTTTTTCCGGATTACCGGATTTGAAAATACCGGAACCGACAAAAACACCTTCGGCTCCAAGCTGCATCATCAGAGCAGCATCAGCCGGAGTAGCCACGCCGCCGGCGGCAAAATTAACGACCGGGAGACGGCCATGGTCGTGAACATATAATACCAGATCATAAGGAACCTGAAGTTTTTTTGCTTCGTCAAAGAGTTCATCTTCGCGCATGGAAGTAAGCTGAGCAATCTGACGATTCATCTGGCGCATATGGCTGACAGCCTGCACCACGTCTCCGGTGCCTGGTTCACCTTTGGTGCGGATCATAGAAGCGCCTTCGTTGATACGGCGCAGTGCTTCGCCTAAGTCTCTGGCACCGCAGACAAAAGGTACTTTAAAACGGGTTTTATCGATGTGGTATACATCGTCTGCCGGAGTGAGGACTTCGCTTTCATCAATATAGTCAATTTCGATGGCCTCAAGAATCTGGGCTTCGACGAAATGACCGATACGGCATTTGGCCATAACAGGAATGGATACGGCCTCCTGAATACCGCGGATCATTTTCGGATCACTCATGCGGGCTACACCGCCGGCTGCACGGATATCGGCGGGAATACGTTCCAGAGCCATAACGGCGCAGGCACCGGCCTCCTGGGCGATTTTTGCCTGTTCCGGAGTGGTCACATCCATGATGACACCACCTTTTAACATCTGCGCCAGTTCTTTATTTAATGCATATCTTTCATTGTTCATAAGAATTCTCCTTCACTTTAATACTTTACAAAAACTATGAAATGAATTATAATTCATTTTGGCCATATTAAAATGTTCAATTTAAAATAATTTAAAAAGGTCAGATTGGAGGCCAGAACCAGGATGCTTACCTATTCTTTTGTCGATTTAGGGTCAGACAGTTTGTATGAGCATTTATATAAATGTATTAAAAATGATATCATGAATGGAAAATTGAAATCTGGAGATAAGCTGCCGTCAAAACGGAGTTTTGCAAAAAATCTGGATATAAGTACCATTACTGTGGAAAATGCCTATGCTCAGTTGATGGCGGAGGGATACATTTATTCGATGCCCAAACGGGGATATTTTGTTTCTGAAGTAAAGACATTTTCGGAAAAAAGGCCGGAGAGGGTAGAACACTTACCGGAAACGCCAAAAGAAATGACTTATTATGCCGATTTCATAAGCAACCGAACAAGTCATGATAATTTTCCCTTTTCCATTTGGGCGAAGCTGACCCGGGAAGTATTGTCCGGGGAGGATCTGACGCTGTTGCTCCCGCCGCCAGCCGGGGGGATTATGGAGCTGAGAAAGGCCATTGCCGATCACCTGTATCAGTTTCGGGGTATAGGCGTGTCACCGGAACAGATTATTATCGGAGCTGGGACCGAATATTTATATGGATTGCTTATTCAGCTTTTTGGAAATGAAGCGGTCTACGCCATTGAAGATCCGGGATATCAGAAGATTGCTCAGATTTATACAAGCCATGGGGTAAAAGTATGTTACATACCGATGGATGAGAGCGGTGTACGTACGGAAATATTGGAAGATTCCGGGGCGGATATTCTCCATTTATCCCCGTCCCATCATTATCCGACGGGAACGGTAACGCCGATCAGCCGTCGGTATGAACTGCTTGGCTGGGCTTCAAAAAGTGAGCGGAGATATATTATTGAGGACGATTATGACAGTGAATTCCGTCTCCTTGGACGGCCGATTCCGTCGCTGCAGAGTATTGATGTGATGGATAAGGTCATTTACATGAACACTTTCAGTAAAAGTCTGTCCTCGACAATCCGTATTAGTTATATGGTGCTTCCACAGAAACTGTTGAAGGAATTTTATGAAAAATTGGGCTTTTATTCCTGTACGGTATCAAATTTCGAACAATATACGTTGGCCCGGTTTATTTCCAGCGGATATTTTGAAAAGCATATTAACCGGATGCGTAATTATTACCGGAATCAGAGGGATGTCCTGTTGGAAAGTATACGGAAAAGTTCCCTGGCCGATAAAATACAGATTAAAGAAGAAAATTCAGGACTTCATTTTCTGATGGAAATTGATACGGAATTGTCTGATGAGGCTTTGGAGGCGGTGGCCAGCCGGCGGGGTCTGCGGATTTCCTGTTTGTCCAGATATTATCATCAGCCGGAACAGGCGAAACAGCATGTTATCGTGTTGAATTATTCCGGCATTGACAGGGAGCGGATGGATCAGGCCATCGATATTCTCAGCCAGTGTATTCATGGTGCGGTGGAGGATTGATAAATAGTCCTGTTTGTGGGGCATTAAACAGAAATTAAGCAGATTTGATCATTTCCATGGATTTCCAATGTTGACGTAGGGCTTGTTCTATGCTATGATTAGTAGTAATGAAAACTATGTGTGGAGGAAATAAAAATGGAGTATCGCATTATTGGTGACAGCTGCCTGGATTTGACACCGGAGATGAAAAAGGAAGGAAAAATCAAGATTGTTTCTTTGACGCTGCAGGTGGATGGTGTGGACTTTATTGATGACGATTCCTTTGACCAGAAAAAATTTATCAAGGCTGTGGCTGATTATGAAGGATGTCCGAAATCCAGTTGTCCGTCACCGGAAGAGTATAAGAAAGCCTTTGGTGAAGATGAGGTAACGGCTTTTTGTGTTACTTTGTCTGCAGAATTGAGCGGTTCCTATAACAGTGCAGTGCTTGGCCAGCGACTGGTGGAAGAAGAATTTCCGAACAAAAAAGTTTATGTATTTAATTCTCGTTCCGCCTGTATCGGAGAGACCCTTGTTGCCTTAAAGATTCAGGAGTATGCAGAAAAAGGTGCATCCTTTGAGGAAATCGTGGCCCAGGTCGAAGAATATATTCGCCAGCGGGAAACTTTGTTTGTTTTGGAAAATCTTGAAACACTTCGCAAAAATGGCCGGCTGACCGGAATGAAAGCGGCCTTTGTCAGTGTATTGAATATTAAGCCGGTAATGATGGGAACGCCGGAGGGAACCATTGAGCAGTGTGCCATAGGGCGTGGAACAAAGAAGGCTTTAAAGAAGATGATCGAAGAGGTCGGAAGCCGGGTTTCCGATTATGAAAACCGTATTTTTGGTATTTCCCATTGTAACTGTCCGGAACGGGCCCAGTTCGTTAAAGCAGAGATAGAAAAGCGTTATCCGTTTAAGCAGATAATTATTGCAGATACAGCCGGAGTAGGGACGCTGTATGCCAATGACGGTGGTATTGTTATTGCATTTTAGTAGATATGTCGAAAGAAGTCTGAAAATAAAATCAGGCTTCTTTTTATTTTTTAAATGATTTCCATAAAAATCAGAATTTAACTTGACAAAAATAATCAAGTTTGATAATATAAGAGCATAAAAGAAGAACAGGGTGTGTACAATATGCTGATTACGAAGGAAATGGATTATTCACTGAGAATGCTCTCGGCATTGGCATCCGGAGAGCAGATGACGATGAATGACATATGCAGCCGGGAACTGGCACCTCAGCAATTTGGATACAAGATTTTAAAAAAGCTGGCCAAAGCCGGAATGGTGGAGATTATTCGTGGAAATGGCGGCGGATGCCGGCTTAATTGTGATTTGAAACAGGTAACACTTTATGATTTAATGCAGGCGATGGGAAGCGGTACACAGATTTCGGCCTGCATGCAGTCGGGGTATGAGTGTCCCAGACGGCTTCGGAATCATAACTGCTGTAAGATTCACAATAATCTGGCAAGTATCCAAAAGGTACTGGATGAAGAACTAAAAAAACATATCCTTGCCGATATGATGGGCATTTGAGTTGGACGTGAAGGAAGTTCGGAAGCATAGCTTCAGGATGGGTTCTCTTTTATACAACAAAAGTGGACAAAAATTATCAAGTTTAAATTAGCTTTAAAAAAGGAGGAGTAGCGATGTATTTCAAAACGACAGAGGCTCACGAGGAATTCCGTCAGATGATTCGGAAGTTTGCAGAAGAAGAGGTTAAGCCAATTGCTTTTATGTTGGATCAGAACAATGAATTCCCTATGGATGCGGTGAAGAAAATGGGGGAAATGGGACTGATGGGTATTCCATATCCGAAGGAATACGGCGGCGCAGGTCTCGATGTTATGAGTTATGCGATTGCAGTAGAGGAATTGTCCAGAGTAGACGGCGGCACGGGCGTTATCCTTTCTGCCCATGTTTCCCTTGGAAGCTGGCCGATTTTCCAGTATGGTACGGAAGAACAGAAACAGAAATATCTGGTGCCTTTGGCTAAAGGAGAAAAAATCGGTGCTTTTGGTCTGACTGAGCCGAATGCGGGTTCGGATGCGGGCGGCACTGAAACAACGGCTGTTTTAAAGGGCGATTATTATTTGCTCAATGGCGGTAAAATCTTTATTACCAACGCACCGAAGGCTGATACCTATGTTGTATTTGCTGTAACGACACCTGATATCGGAACAAAGGGCATTTCTGCATTTATCGTAGAAAAAGGCTGGGAAGGCTTCGAGTTCGGTGACCATTATGACAAGATGGGTATTCGTTCTTCCTCCACGGCTGAATTGATCTTTAATGACGTGAAAGTTCCAAAGGAAAATCTTCTTGGAAAAGAAGGCGATGGCTTTAAGATTGCCATGGCAACCCTGGACGGCGGACGTATCGGTATTGCTTCCCAGGCGCTTGGTATTGCTCAGGGCGCTTTTGAGAGTGCATTGGAATATTCCAAAGAAAGAGAGCAGTTTGGCAAACCGATCTGCCAGCAGCAGACAATTTCCTTTAAATTGGCCGATATGGCGACAAAGCTTCGTTGCGCTCGGTTCCTTATTTACAGCGCGGCTGAATTAAAAGAACATCATGAGCCTTATGCAATGGAAGCGGCCATGGCAAAAATGTATGCTTCTGACATCGCTTTGGAAGTTACAAACGATGCTCTCCAGATTTTTGGAGGCAGCGGCTTCTTAAAAGGTATGGAAGTTGAGCGGGCCTACAGAGATGCCAAGATTACAACTATTTACGAAGGAACCAACGAAATTCAGAGAGTTGTTATTGCTTCCCATTTAATCGGAAGATTACCAAAATCTTCTTCCGGTGGCGGCAGCCGCAGTGTGGCTAAGAAGCCGGCCGTAACAGGTATCCGTAAGAAAATGATCTTCAAGAGCGGCAGTGCCGAAGAAAGAGTGGATGCTCTGGTGGATAGCCTGAAGAAAGACGGATATGACTTTACTGTTGGTATTGCGATTGATACACCGATTACCCAGGCTGAACGTGTTGTCAGTGCCGGAAAGGGTATCGGAGAAAAGAAAAATATGAAACTTATTGAAGATCTGGCAGCAGCGGCTGGAGCTGCGATCGGTTCTTCCCGTCCGGTAGCTGAGACATTGAAATATGTTCCGATGGATCGTTATGTAGGTATGTCCGGACAGAAATTCCTTGGTAATCTCTATATTGCCTGTGGTATTTCCGGGGCCAGCCAGCATTTGAAAGGAATTAAGGACGCTTCAACAATTGTGGCGATCAATAAAAACGGCAATGCGCCGATTTTCAAAAACTGTGACTATGGTATTGTGGGCGATGTGATGGAGATTCTTCCATTATTGACAAAGGCATTGGATAACGGAGAGCCGAAACAGCCGGCACCGGTACCGATGATTAAGATGAAACGTCCGACACCGCCGAAGCCGGAACCAATTGGAAAGAGTTATATCTGCAGCGGCTGCGGTTATGAATATAATCCGGAGATCGGTGACGAAGAAAGTGAAGTATTACCAGGAACTTTATTTGAAAAACTGCCGGAAGAGTGGGTTTGTCCGGAATGTGGTGAAGGAAAAGAGCAGTTTATTGAAGAATAGGAGGAAGAGCCATGTATTGTGTGAGAAATGTAACGGAAGATTTATATTGGATTGGTGCCAATGACCATCGTTTGTCTTTATTTGAAAATATTCACCCAATCCCGGAAGGGGTTTCCTATAACGCTTATGTGCTGATGGATGAAAAGACCGTCCTTTTTGATACGATTGACTGGTCCTCCTGCCGTCAGTTCCTTGAAAATCTGGAACATGTCCTTAATGGCCGTCCATTGGATTATATGGTCATTAACCATATGGAACCGGACCATGGAGCTTCCATCGAAGAAGTTCTTCTCCGTTATCCGGATGTGACGATCATCAGTACAGAAAAGGCTTTTATGTTCATGCGCCAGTTTGATTTCCATGTGGATGGACACACTCTGGATGAGGTCAAAGAAGGAGATACACGCTGTTTTGGAAAACATACGGTGACCTTCGTGGCTGCACCGATGGTACACTGGCCGGAGGCTATGGTGACCTTTGATGTGACCGATGGTGTTTTATTTGCAGCCGATGCCTTTGGTTCCTTTGGAGCTTTGGATGGCAAGCTGTTTAATGATGAAGTGAACTTTGACCGTGACTGGATTGACCATGCAAGGCGTTATTATACAAATATCGTTGGTAAATATGGTCCTCATGTACAGCTTCTCTTAAAGAAAGCCGCAGGTATCGTCAATGATATTAAATTTATCTGTCCGCTTCATGGTCCGGTATGGCGTTCGGATTTTGGATATCTTCTTGATAAATATCAGCACTGGAGTACTTATGAGCCGGAAGAAAAGGGTGTTATGATCGCCTACGCATCTATGTATGGAAATACAGAAGCGGCAGCTCAGGCTTTGGCAGCGAAGCTCTGTGAAAAGGGTATGACCAATGTGGTTATGTACGACGTATCCAATACCCATGTGTCTTACCTGATTTCCGAGACCTTCCGCCTGAGTCATATCGTCCTTGCCAGTGTGACTTATAATCTGGGTATTTATCCGGTAATGCACAATTACCTGATGGATATGAAGGCGCTGAATCTTCAGAACAGAACATTTGCCATTGTGGAAAATGGTTCCTGGGCATGCAAGTCCGGTGACTTGATGGAGAAATTTATTCAGGATGAAATGAAGAATATGACCGTACTCAGCAGCCGTCTGTCTTTGGCTTCCACATTGAAAGCTGAGAAGGCCAGCGAGCTGGATGTATTGGCAGATGCCATTATCGAATCCATGGAGGAAGAGAAAAAATAATTAATTGAATGAGAATGCCCGATATTTGTCTGTTTTGACGATGGATGAATATCGGGTATTTTTACGAATAAATCAAATGCCCGGCACACATACTATTTAAGAATTTTGAGGATGGAGTGTGACAACATGGGCAGAAGCCGTGGAATAAATGTATATGAAGAGGCATGGGAACAGTTGACCCGGGAAAAAGCTTTTGAAGGGTATATGCCGGAGCGGGTCTGTATTTCTCTGAGCCAGAACGGAGAGGCTATCTGCCGGCCGACAGTGCTTCCGGGGGAATATGTCTGCCGTGGGCAGGTCATCGGTGAGGCCGAGTCTGAGGATGAGGCCTGTGTTCATGCGAGCATTGCCGGCTATGTGGAGGAAGTAACAGATTATCAAAGGGCTCCCGGGGTATTTGAACCTTATGTGAAGATCCGTAAGGAAAATGAAAAAGCCAGAGAGTGGCATCCCTTTGCAGTAGATTTTGGAAGAAAAGCTATGGCTCAGGCGATGCACAGGATCGGTCTGCCGAAAAAAAGATTACCGAAATCGGAGGTTTTAATTGTCAATGGTTTTGCCAATGAGCCTTATATCACTTCCGGATACCGCCTGATGATGGAAAGTCCGGGTAAAATTGTGATTGGGGCGATTTTGGGAGCGATGGCTGCAGAAGCAGAGACTGTATATATATGTATTAATGAGGATGCATTTGATGCTGTGGCGCGGATGAAGCGGACCGTGCAGAAATATGGGAAAAACATGGGAAATCAGCGTCCGATCTGGGTGCTGTCTATGAAGCGGAAATATCCAAATGGAAATGAAAAGATGCTTCGTAAAGAAGTGCTTGGTCGGGAAAAGGCAACGGCTGCAGTGGTCAGTGTGGCAGAAATGGCGGCTCTTTACGATGGAATCTATGATGGCGAACCATGGACCCGGGTCGGAATAACCGTTTCAGGGGAAGTTGCGGTTCCGAAAAATCTATGGGTGCCTATTGGGACAAATGTCCAGGATATTATTGACTACTGCGGCGGAAAGGCCTCAGAAGCGGTTATTATTCACGGCGGACCTCTGGGCGGACGTACTGTGGACGGACCAAATACCTGGGTGACACGGGAAACCTGTGGACTTCTTGTGCTGAGGCCGCCGGAAAGTTTTATTTCGCCCTGTATCCACTGCGGGTTGTGCCGGGAAGTTTGCCCCCAGGGGCTGATGCCGGATCAAATTGAGGCCAAATACCTGGATGGCGGCGAAGTTCCGGAGAATCTCAGGGCTTCCGAGTGCATTAAGTGCGGGCTTTGCTCCTATGTGTGTCCTTCGGGGAGACGTCTGACCGAGTATATTGACCAGGTGAAAAAAGGCCGGATCAGGGAAAAATCTTTGAAGCAGGCTGAAAAAAGCCGGGGCGATTATATTGATATTCCGACAGACAGAAAAGTTTTCAGACGGTTAAAGCCGCTGGAACGTCGGAGTGAAAGTGCCCCGCATATCCATCGCCGGGGAACGATTTACGATGTGATGAAACATAGCGTTATTGGTCTGATTCCGCTGATCGGAGCAGCTTTTTATAAACATCCCGGGCAAAGCGCACATCTGGCCGGAATGTTGATCGTTGGTGCTTTTTGTGCTCTGCTTTCCGAATATTTCTGGCAGACTTTTCGAAATGAATATGTGTCTGTCCGGGACGGTTCGGCATTTTTTTCCGGTCTTTTTTTAGCGCTATTATTTCCGTTGGAAACGCCGTTGTGGAAGGTGGCGTTGGCTGCGATAACAGCCATTCTTGTAGGAAAACAGGCTTTTGGTGGGATTGGTAAATCACCCATTCATCCGGTCATTGTGGGAAAATTACTATTTTCACCCTTTGAACTGCCCTTTATTGAAAATTTATGGCCCTTTGCCCTTTTTTCGCTAGTATGGATGTGTCTCAAAAGAATGTGTCCGGCGGTCTATCCACTGGCATTTTTGGTGGTTTTGGGTGTTGGAAGGCCGGAAAATCTATTGTCCGCTTCGATACTTTTATGTGCAGCCTATTTAATATGGAGCTATGAGACGATGCCGCCATCCAGGGCAGGAAGATGGACATTTGCCCTTGCAGCCGGAGTGCTGACTCTTTTGTTTCAATTTTTGGGAGTTGGAACGAGCAGTGTATTTTTTGCTGTGGCCTGTATGGATCTGGCAGTCCCCCTTTTGGAATTTCCATCTGTGAAAAGAGTCTGAAAAGCCTTGCCTTTTTTACAGTGACCCCCTATAATATTAATGATATTGAATGGAGGAAGTCATGGAAGAAAAACGGCAGAGAGCGAGAAAAACAGAAGTTCCGGAAGGGAACCTTTCAGATAGAAAAAAAGTGACAGGGACAAAGCGTTCGTCGATGCATTCATCCGCTTCACGGACCAGAGTGTCAAGAAGTTCATCAGGACGTGACCCGGAGAAAAGAAGAAGTTCGGCAGGACGGAATTCGGCAGGGACCCGAAGTGGGGCCAGGTCGAAAACTTCGGGGAAAAAGCGTACGGCGGCAAGGCAGAGAAAACACCGTCCGGGGAATATTGTGGGACGGATCATACAGGTACTTTTGGTCATTGCCCTGATTTGTGTTCTGTTTTTTGTGATACGGAATTTTGGTGAGGGTAATAAATTAAATAATAAGGGCCTGGATGCCTATGAGCAGGCGGATTACGAGACGGCCAATGCTTATTTTACAAAAGCCATCGAGTATGATGGCGGTAACGGCGAATATTATATGAATCAGGGTATGGCCCGGAGCGAACTGAAGCTTTACGATGACGCTATGGCATCTTTCAATAAGGCGTTGGAATTGATGAAGCGGGATAAGGATATACAGCTTGTACATCGTGCGATGGGTATATCTTTATTGTATCAGGGAAAATATGATGAGGCGTTAGAATCCTTTGATAAAGCGCTTGACGGTAAGGATAGCCGTTATTCGGCAACAGAAATCGATATTTTGTATTACAAAGCAGAAACCCAGGATAAGGCGGGAAAATATGTGGATGCGGTCATGACCTATACTCAGATCGTGGAAGCGGAAAAAACCGCGGATGCTTATATGCTTCGCGGTCTGGAATATGTTAAGGTCGGTGACAGTACCAATGCGGAAACGGATCTGAGAACTGCCATTAAAAAGGATAAAAAGAACTATGAAATTTATCTGGCTCTCTATGAAGCATTGATGGATCAGAATAAGACCGATGATGCCAGAAGTGTACTGAATGAAGCGTTGGAACTCGGAGGCGGCAAGGGCGCCGATTTGGTAAATCAGGGAAAGATCTACCTGAAATTGGGCGATTTGACAATGGCTGAGGAAAAGCTTCAGAAGGCAATGGACAAGGGTGAAATATCAGCAAATCTTGGCATGGCAGAGCTTAATATGTTAAAGACGCCGAGTGATTATACACTGGCTTGTCAGTATTTTGAAACTTATCTGGCAGCGGTAACGAATGATGCCGAAGCCTACAACGAATATGGTCTGTGCCTTATGGCCATGGAAGATTATGCGAAAGCGGAAATGATTTTTACCCAGGGCGTGGCTTTGAACAACCGCTTACTGGACCGGACGGTTTCTAAAAACCAGATTGCAGCGGCAGAGCGGGCAGGTAACTGGGAAAAAGCGCTGGAATATATTAATGTATACCTTGAAAAATATTCGGATGATTCGGATGCTGTGAGGGAAAAGACGTTCATTCAGACACGAATTCGATAGAAACGGCGATAGGAGCAGTAGCATGGCAGAGATATATGAAACAAAAAAATTGACGGAACGGGTCATTCTGGTGGGCGTTTCCTTTCAGGAAGGGGACGATACGGTACAGTCTCTGGATGAGCTTTCAGAGTTGGCCGCAACAGCCGGGGCTGTGACTGTCGGGAAATTGATCCAGAATCGGGAAGCGCCCCATCCGGGAACCTATCTTGGTAAAGGTAAGATTGAAGAGTTAAAAGAATTAATTTGGGAAGAGGATGCAACAGGGATTATCTGTGATGATGAATTATCTCCGGCCCAGCTGGCAAATTTGCAGGATATGCTGGATACGAAGGTGATGGACCGGACGCTGATCATTTTGGATATCTTTGCCCAGCGGGCGTCTACCAGAGAAGGAAAGATTCAGGTCGAACTGGCTCAGCTTCGTTACCGTTCTACACGTCTGACCGGACTTGGACGATCTTTATCCCGTTTGGGCGGCGGTATCGGTACGAGAGGTCCGGGTGAAAAGAAGCTGGAAGTAGACCGAAGACTCATTCGTGACCGCATTTCCCAATTGAAACAGGAGTTGGAAGCGGTGAAACGTCATCGGGAAGTCGCAAGGCAGCAGCGGAGCAAAAACCCGGTGCCGGTGGTAGCCATCGTGGGCTATACTAATGCGGGCAAATCCACATTGCTCAATCAGTTGACAGGAGCCAATGTGCTTGAAGAAGATAAATTGTTCGCAACGTTGGACCCTACGACCCGGAATCTAAAACTGGACAGCGGACAGGAAGTGCTTTTGACGGATACGGTCGGATTTATCCGAAAACTTCCCCATCATTTGATCCAGGCCTTTCGGAGCACGCTGGAGGAGGCAAAATATGCGGATATTATTCTTCATGTGGTGGATGCGTCCAACTACCAGATGGATATCCATATGCACGTTGTCTACGATACTTTAAATCAGTTGGAAGTCGGCGATAAACCGGTCATTACCCTGTTTAATAAGATGGATCGTCTGGAAGATGCGGATGCGGTGATGAAGGATTTTCGTGCGGAAAAGACATTAAGGATTTCTGCCAAAAAAGACATTGGACTGGATGAAGTCAAAGAAGCTTTAGAGGAAATTTTACGTCAGAGTAAGATGCTTATCGAGAGAGTGTTTGAGTACAGCCATGCCGGAGATATTGCTGTGATTCGGAAGTATGGGCAGCTTCTCGAGGAAGAATACCGGGCTGACGGTATTTTCGTGAGGGCCTATGTGCCAAAAGATGTCTATGCCCAGTTGGAGTTCTAAGCAAGGGATTCCTCCTATTTGAAAGTTAACGGATATTTGAAAAAGCCTGATATCGGAGCTGGTAAAATGCTTCGTATCAGGCTTTTTATATCATCTCATGCTTTTTGCGTCATTGTATAGAGGAAACGGATCAAAGTGTTTCAGGTACAGTCTTCTGGTTAAATACTTCGAAAATAGAGCTGTTGTTCTTTTTAAAGGTTTCAAAAATAACGTCTTCGAGAACATCATCATTGGTAGAATCCATGCCGGAAATCAGATTTTTAATGACCGGAATAAAGGTAAACCACATGATACAACTGTAGAGATTGATACAGGTATTATCATGATAAATACGGTTACACATCTCGTGGCCAATATGATAGATGGTCTTTTCATATTGATGGATATCCGCATCCAGTTCATGGATATATTGATAACCATACATGGTCAGCTTGGTCGCCAGTTTCTGATGACTGATAAAGCTTGGATCCTTGATGATTTCATAGTTTTGTTCTTTGGCGATCCGTTCTACAAGCTGATTCAGAAATTCACTGTTATTGACATAGGCAATGAGAGAATCCTTGTTGATATCTGTTTTCAATATTTTTTCAACTTTGTCAAAGCTCTTGTTATATAAAGCGATGTCATAGCGGATATTTTCAAATTCTTCGTCCAGAATTTCAAGAGTGGCAGCCAGACGGTTCAATTTGCGTTTGACACTCATCGGAGGTTCATAAAAAGATTTGTAGCCCAGTCCGTGTTCCACTTCGGCCCAGGCATGCTGAAGGACAGTACGAATCTGGATTTCAAAACGGATATCCTGAAATTTTTGATATTCAACCAGTTCACAGCGGTTATCGGTAAATTTTACGACCACATGAAGCGAATTATATCCAAACTCAATACGGCTGCTCCGTTCTTTTTTACGCTTGTCCACAATCTCGCAGATTTCAAAGGTTTTCTCCAGAAGGTCCAGAATGGTATCCACATCATTTTCAAAAAGTGTAATGATTCGGACTCCGAGAACATCTGTAATTTCATCCAGATGTGAATATTTATTTTTATACATAACTTTATTTCGAAGCGCTTCTTCCGATTTGATCCGGATGGCCATGTTGGAAATCTTGATATGATTGACTTCCAGCAGGGTGTTGATTATGTCATTCACATCATGTGAAAGTTTTTTGTAAATGTCAATGTTCTGGTAGTATTCAGACATAATCGTTGATAATTGTTCGTTCATAGTATTACTCCGTTCTTAAAATTTTAAGATATATTTGTATTCTATCATATATTTATTAGTTTGGGTAATAAAAAATATGAAGCTAGAATTATAAGGTTTGACGAATATCGGTCGGATATGATACACTTCATCTGAGAAGTTTTTCATGATACAGAGTGAAAACAAAGGGATGAGAAAGGGGAAAATCATGAGTTACGCAGATAAATTATTTATAGATATGTGTCAGGATATTTTGGACCACGGATATAGCACGGAGGGGGAAAAGGTTCGCCCAAAGTGGGAGGACGGAAGCTATGCCTATACCATTAAGCGGTTTGGTGTGGTCAATCGATATGATTTATCCAAAGAATTTCCAGCCCTGACACTGCGGCGGACAGCCTTTAAGAGCGCTGTGGATGAGATGCTTTGGATTTGGCAGAAAAAGTCAAATAATATTCATGAATTGAAAAGCCACATCTGGGATGAGTGGGCCGATGAGAATGGATCCATCGGTAAAGCCTATGGCTATCAGCTTGGGGTAAAGCATCAATATAAAGAAGGAATGATGGATCAGGTGGACCGTGTACTCTTTGATTTAAAAGAGAATCCTTACAGCCGCCGGATCATGACAAATATTTATGTGCATCAGGATCTGCATGAAATGAATCTTTATCCATGCGCTTATAGTATGACCTTTAATGTGACCGATGATAAGTTAAATGCGGTGTTAAATCAGCGTTCCCAGGATATTTTAACAGCCAATAACTGGAATGTGGTCCAGTATGCGGCGCTTCTTCATATGATCGCCCAGGTCAGCGGTCTGAAGGCGGGAGAGTTGGTCCATGTCATTGCTGATGCTCATATTTATGACCGTCATATCCCATTGGTGAAGGAACTGATCTCCAGAGAGACCTATCCGGCACCGGATTTCTGGATCAACCCGGAAATCAAAAATTTCTATGATTTTACGACGGATGATGTGCGGCTGGATAATTATCAGACCGGACCGCAGATTAAAAATATCCCGGTAGCGGTTTAGGAGGAACGGAAGATGAATATTATCGTAGCAGTGGATAAGAACTGGGCCATCGGTTATCAGAATAAGCTGTTGAACAGTATTCCGGAGGATATGAAGTTTTTCCGGGAGACGACGACGGGAAATGTGGTCGTTATGGGCCGAAAGACCCTGGAAAGCTTTCCGAATGGACGGCCTTTGAAAAACCGGACCAATGTGGTCATTACACGTCAGAAAGACTATGAAGTTCCGGGAGCAGTTGTTGTCCACAGTGTGGAAGAGGCTCTGGAGTATTTAAAGGATTTCAAATCGGAAAACATTTATGTCATCGGCGGGGCAAGCATTTATGAACAGATGCTGCCTTATTGCGATGTGGCCCATGTGACAGTGATGGATTATGCTTATCAGGCGGATACATGGTTTCCGAATCTGGACGAAATGGACGACTTTGTTGTAGCGGCCGATAGTGAAGAAAAGACCTATTTTGATCTGGAATATTGTTTTAAAATGTATGTTCGGAGGTCAAAATTGAAAGAAATTGTTGATTTTATGGATTAATGAGACTATAATTGGTTCAATGACGAATATATATACGACGAATGGAGGAATTGTTATGGAAAAGAAAGATATGGACTGGGGAAATATAGGGTTCGCTTACCATACGACGGATCAGAGGTATGTTGCTGATTTTAAAGACGGTCAGTGGCAGGAAGGTTACATGACCGGAGATGCAACACTCGTGCTTAATGAATGTGCTGGTATTCTCCAGTATTGTCAGGAAGTCTTCGAAGGTTTAAAGGCTTATACGACAGCCGATGGAAGCATCGTTACTTTCCGTCCGGATTTAAATGCGGAGCGTATGATCGATTCTGCAAAACGTATGGAGATGCCGCCATTTCCTAAGGAAAGATTTATTGAGGCCGTTGAAAAAGTTGTACAGGCCAATGCAGCATGGGTGCCTCCTTACGGAAGTGGTGCAACATTATATTTAAGACCTTATATGTACGCTTCAAGTCCGGTTATTGGTGTTAAACCGGCAGAGGAATATCAGTTCCGTCTGTTCTGTACACCGGTAGGTCCATATTTTAAAGAAGGCGCAAAACCGATTACTTTATGTGTCAGTGATTTTGACCGTGCCGCACCTCACGGAACCGGTCATATTAAAGCCGGATTAAACTATGCGATGAGTTTACATGCGAATGTGACAGCTCACGCCAATGGTTTTGATGAGAATCTTTTCCTTGATCCTGGAACACGTACTTATGTTGAAGAGACAGGCGGTGCAAACTTCCTCTTTGTTACAAAAGAAGGAGATATTGTAACACCACAGTCTGATTCTATTCTTCCATCGATTACAAGACGTTCCCTCGTATATGTTGCTGAACATTATCTCGGATTGAAAGTTACCCAGAGAAAAGTGAAACTGTCCGAGTTAAGTGAATTTGCGGAATGTGGTCTTTGCGGTACAGCCGCTGTTATCTCTCCGGTAGGAAAGATCGTAGATCACGGCAAGGATATCTGCTTCCCAAGCGGCATGGACGAAATGGGACCGATTACAAAGAAATTATATGATACATTGACCGGCATCCAGATGGGAACCATCGAAGCGCCGGAAGGCTGGATTCATAAAATTCTGTAATTGAATAGATGTAAAATGAAAAGCATTCTCTGATAAAACGGAGGATGCTTTTTTTGTATAAGTATATTGACAATTATTGTATATTATACTATAGTGTTCCTGTAAAGAAATACTAATATGGAGTGATAGGATGGATTTAAACGATGCGCTGATGTGTTTTGGGCTGACACGGCAGGAATCAACAATTTATTTAACCCTTCTGTCTGATGGCGCGCTTACCGGCTATGAAGTGGCAAAACGCACAGGCATTTCCAGGTCCAACACTTATACGGCTTTGGCCTGCCTGGTGGATAAAGGCGCGGCCTGGCTCATGGAAGGAACCCCGGTGCGGTATATTCCTGTAGAGATCGAAGAGTTCAGTGATAATAAATTAAAGCATCTGGAGAAAATGAAGCAGTTTTTACAGGAACAGCTTCCTGTGCGGACAGAAGCTATGGAGGGCTATGTTACAATTCAGGGAGATACACATATATCGGATAAAATCCGACATATGCTGGAGCATGCGGTGTATCGGGTATATTTCTCGGGAGAGACCCGGGTGGTGGATATGTATCGGGAAATCCTTGAACGGCGGGCCGCTGAGGGCCTGAAAGTGGTCATCATTACGAATCCTCCCTATGAACTTTCAAACGCCAGGATTTACCTGGCGGACAGAAAACCAGGACAGGTCGGTGTGATCGTGGATTCAGCCACGGTGCTGACAGGGGATGTGGGCAACGGCGAACAGTCTGCTTGTCTGTATTCGGGCAAAAAGAATCTGGTGGATTTGTTTAAGGACTCATTGAGTAATGAAATAAAAATTATTGAATTAACAGGAAGGAATGAATCAAAATGAAAAAAGTCCCTTTTGTGACAAAAGAGCAGTTGGAGGAAATGGTAAAACAATATCCGACACCATTTCATTTGTATGATGAGAAAGGTATCCGTGAAAATGCACGTAAAGTGAATGCGGCCTTTTCATGGAATAAGGGATTTAAAGAATATTTTGCAGTAAAGGCAACGCCAAATCCATATATTTTAAAGATATTAAAAGAGGAAGGCTGTGGTACCGACTGTTCTTCCCTGACAGAACTTATGATGTCTGATGCCTGTGATTTCAGTGGACACGAGATCATGTTTTCTTCCAATGCCACCCCGCCGGAAGATTTTGAGATGGCGGCAAAGCTCGGTGCTATTATTAACCTGGATGATTTTACACATATTGATTTTGTGGAAAAAGTTCTCGGCAAGCTTCCGGAAACTATGTGCTGCCGTTTGAATACCGGAGGGAATTTTGAATTGAGCAACGGTATTATGGATACACCAGGAGAAGCAAAATACGGCTTTACACGGGAACAGTTGACCGAAGGTTATAAAAAAATGCTGGATAAGGGTGTTAAGCATTTTGGTTTACATGCCTTTCTGGCAAGCAACACAAAGACAAATGAATATTATCCGGCATTGGCGCGGATTCTCTTTAAAACCGCAGTGGAATTAAAGGAAGAGACCGGAGCATCTATTGAGTTTATTAATCTGTCCGGCGGTGTCGGTATTCCATACCATCCGGATGAACAGGCCAATGACATTATGGCTATTGGCGAAGGTGTGCGTCAGGCTTTTGAAGAAATTCTTGTACCGGCCGGCCTTGGAAATGTGGCGATTTTTACAGAAATGGGACGTTTTATGCTGGCGCCTTACGGACATTTAATTGCAAGAGCGATTCATGAAAAACATATTTACAAAGAATATATCGGTCTGGATGCGTGTGCCTGCAATCTGATGCGTCCGGCCATGTATGGTTCTTATCATCATATCACAGTGGCTGGCAAAGAAGATGCCCCATGTGATCACGTATATGATGTGACAGGTTCTCTTTGCGAGAATAATGATAAATTTGCCATTGACCGGAAACTGCCGAAGATAGATATCGGTGACCTGATTATTATTCATGACACGGGAGCACACGGTTTTTCCATGGGTTACAATTATAATGGTAAACTTCGTTCTGCGGAAATTCTTTTGAAAGAGGACGGCGATACACAGATGATCCGCCGTGCGGAAACTCCAGAAGATTATTTTGCTACTTTTGATTTTAGCCATATTATGGATAAATACTTATAAGAAGAAAGGGCCTTGTTTTTTCAAGGCCCTTCAGACTGTAGACAAAGTCCCGGCAAAAGCCGGGCTTTTCTATGATTTAAACC
>ENA-UOJC01002284-UOJC01002284.1-human-gut-metagenome-genome-assembly--contig:-C104-NODE-2284-length-21452-cov-14.869047_pt1 | contig 21452 bp, 19 predicted proteins | sample MGYA00242339_ERZ723886 | MGnify/ENA metagenome assembly ERZ723886 | reverse complement strand
TCTGAATTTCCTTAAACCGGTTGTTACGGTCTTTGCCCTTGGGCATCGCGGCCGTGAGCTTTCATGCTTCAGTGCTTTTCATGGCGCGCACGCGTTTCTTTGCTGTTCCAAGAACAGCATTGAAGAGCTGGCGTGCATCGGAGAAGTAGGTCTCCAGCGCACTTTCCTGATCCTCTCCGGTTTTCAGGCCCAGCTCGATGACAAAGGACGGTGTGCGCGATTTCATAGCGGCTGAATATACCTTAAGCGAAAACTATGTGCATGGTTTGGCTGCGTTTGGGCCAAGATTAAAAAATTTCGAAAGCCCGCATTCCTCCCGGGGCTCAAGCCCCGGGCTTCCTGCGGGAAATTCTGTGCATAATTGCCGCATCTTCGTTTCCGTCATGCAACAACAGGAATCACCATGTCTGAAGGCGTTTTGAACCGTTTTTTAAAGTACGTCCGCTATAACACCCAGTCAGTGCGAGAAAGCGACACGGAACCGTCTTCGGCCAAAGAACTTGTTCTCGCCGAAGAACTCGTCAGGGAACTTAAGGACCTCGGAATCACTGATGCCCGAATCGGCAAAGGCGGCGTTGTTTACGCAACGATTCCCGCAACAAAGGGCTGTGAAGAGTGCCCGGCCGTGGGGTTTATTGCGCATATGGATACGTCGCCTGACGCAAGCGGCACGGACGTAAAGCCCCAGATTCTGCGCTTTACAGGTGATGACGTTCTTCTTAACGCTGAAAAAAACATCGTCTTTCCCGTGAAAAACTTTCCGGAAATTGCGAAATACAAGGGCGAAGACATTGTCTTTACGGGCGGCATGAATTTCCACGGCATCTATGAATGCATCCCGGTGAAGTCACTTGAAAAAGCCGCGGACGTCGCCGTGAAGATTGCTGAGGTTTCAGCGACCGTAAAGTCACTCGCGTAAAAAATCCCCACACCAGGCAGCCGCAATAAAGGGCTGCCGAGATCTCCTCATTGCCCGCGGTCCTGCAAATAAAGCCGCGGGCTTTTTTCATTTGAAGCGCTGCCGGTTTTACACGAGGACAAAGTCCCCCTTTCCGGCTTCCCGATGCCGCGCGGACGGTTAAAATTTCAAAAGTCCGCGGCGCATCCCCGCATCCGCCGCGGAGAGAATCACTCGTAAGGAAATCTCTTATGAATAAAAAAGTCTCTGCCGTTTTGATCGCTGTTGCACTCACTGCAGCCGGCCACGTGAGCGCTGCCGAACTTAACGCCTATTCGATCATGCCGGAAAAGTATGCTTCCCGCATCTTTGCCGAATTCACCAAAGACACCGGCATCAAGGTTAATTTCCTGCGTTTTTCTTCCGGTGAAGCGCTTGCGCGACTCACGGCCGAACGCGGCAACCCCCAGGTTGACGTCATGCTCGGGGGACCGGCCGACACCTATGCCGCAGGCATGAAGGACGGTATTTTTGAAGCCTACCGCCCGAAGGATTCCGACGCGATTCCCGCAAACCTCCGCGACCCCGGAAACTACTGGACCGGTATCGGCGTCATTCCTCTGTGTTTCCTCACCAACACCAAGTTTCTTGCCAAAAACAACATGAAGGCCCCGTCCAAATGGGCGGACCTCCTCGATCCCCGCTATAAGAATAATCTTCAGATGGCTGATGCCCGTACCTCCGGCACCGCCACCGAACGCATCTATTCGCTCGTAAAGGTCATGGGTGAAGACGAAGCCTTTAAGTTCCAGAAAAAATTAAACGGCAACATTCAGATGTACACCAAGAGCGGTGCGGGCGGCGCCATGCCCATCGCAACGGGCCAGTGCGCTTCCGGCATTTTCTACATTGTGGATGCGCTCGATATCGCGCAGCAGGGCTACCCCGTGACGATCACCTACCCCGAAGACGGTGTGAGTTTCGGCATTGAAGCCACCGGCGTCATCAAGGGCGGGAAAAACAACGCCGAAGCCAAGCAGTTTGTGGACTGGGCCGCCAGCAAAAAGTTTGCCGAATTTATTGTCGCCAACAAGATTAACTACGTTCCCACGCGCACGGACGTCAAGACCAGCAACCCGATTCTGGACCTCTCAAAGATTCACACCGTGCAGGTTGACACCGCCTGGAAGGGTGAAAAGCGCAAGGAGTACACGCAGCGCTGGATCAACGAAGTCATCAAGTAAGGCCTGACTGCGTTGTGTTTCGCCCGGGGATGCGTGTTTCAGAGCCGCCCCCGGGTTTTCGCCGTACGCTTTTTCTGAGTTTCCCGTATGACCAACATCACACTCAAGGGACGCGACAAAACCACACAGCTCACGGTCCTCATGCTGTGGCTTTTGCTGGGCGTGTTTGTCGTCTATCCTTTGGCGCGCCTTCTCGCGATGACCTTCTGGGCTGACGGCGGCTTTACGCTGGCCAACTTAAAGCCCTTTATTTCGAGCTGGTACGACCGGCAGGCTGCGGTCAACAGCATTTTGCTGGGCTGCGCCGTCGGTGCCGCGGGCACCGTCCTCGGCTTTATCTTTGCCTTTGCCGTCACGCGCCTTGCGATGCCGGGATGGCTCAAACTAGTGATCGGGGGCGTCACGATTCTCCCTCTTATCTCTCCGCCCTTTACAAGCAGCATTGCGCTGACGCTTTCTTTGGGCCCCAACGGGATCCTGCTGCAGTTTTTTGGGCTCGACAACTTCAATTTCTACGGCTTCTGGGGAACGTTTATTTCCGAGACGCTCACGTACTTTCCCGTGGCGTTTATGACGCTTTCGACAATCCTTGCGCGCATTGATCCGAACCTTGAGGACGCCGCCTACTCGCTCGGCGCCTCAAGCTTTACGGTGTTTCGCTCGGTAACGCTGCCCCTCGCGGCCCCCGGTATCGCCAATGCCTTTTTGCTCGTGTTCTCCTGCTCTCTTGCGGACTTTGCAACGCCGCAGGTTCTGGGAGGCCACTCCTTCCCGGTGCTTCCCACGCAGGCCTATCTGCAGATCACGGGGATGTATGACTTTAAGGGGGGCGCAGCGCTCTCCTTTATGCTCCTCATTCCGGCTCTGGTGGTCTACGGCCTGCAGCACTACTGGATCAGCCGCAAGAGCTACGTGACGGTGAGCGGCAAAGCGGGCGGCAGAAGTTCGATTAAGGGGCCGGGCCCGCTTTTATCATCCGTCATCATCGGTACGGTCGTTGCGGTGATTGCGTTCATCTGCTTTATCTACGCGATTATTTTCCTGGGTTCCGTCATCAAGGTCTGGGGCGTCAACAACACCCTCACCTTTGAAAACTACGAATACGTCTTTACCCACGGCATGAAGGCGATCAAGGATACGCTCATCATCGCCTGCATCGTCACGCCCTTAGGGGGGCTTCTCGCGGTTCTCATCGGCTACGCCGCCACGCGCCTTAAAGTGCGGGGCCACAAGACCCTGGAAACCGTGTCGCTTTTAAATTACACGCTGCCGGGCACCGTTGTGGGTATTGCCTACATCATCGCCTTTAACGATAAGCCGCTTGTTCTCACCGGTACCGTGTGGATTTTGGTGGCGGCCTACCTTTTCCGCTATTCCTCGGCCGGGATCCGCAACGTCATTGCCGCGTTAACGCAGATTGATCCTTCAATTGAAGAAGCAAGCCGCAGTCTCGGAGCGTCGTCCTTTAAGACCTTCACAAGCATTACGATTCCGATGGTGCTTCCGGCGATTTTGGCCGGCATGCGCTACCTCTTCATCCATTCGATGACCGCGATCAGTGCCACGATCTTTCTGGTGTCCGTGCACTGGACGCTCATCACCACCCGCATTCTGGAATGCATGACGGAACTGCAGTTTGCGCAGGCCTGCGCCTTCTCGGTTGTCCTCATTCTTCTCGTCTTTACTGCTTCGGGCCTGATGGCCCTCATTGCCCGCACGCTCTGCCGCACGGGTGACAACATCGGAGCCCGCTGATCATGACCGTATCACTCACACTGAAAAATATCCGCCGCCTCTACGTCAAGGATAACGAGGAGTTTGCGGCCGTCGATAACGTCAACCTTGAGGTGAAACCCGGTGAGTTTCTCACCTTCCTTGGGCCCTCGGGCTGCGGCAAAACGACAACACTCAGGATGGTGGCGGGCTTTGAAACACCCACGTCCGGCCAGATTCTGGTGGACGGCGCCGACATCACACATGTGCCCGCCAACGAGCGCGGTCTGGGGTTTGTGTTTCAGAACTACGCGCTTTTCCCGCACATGAAGATTTTTGATAACGTCGCCTACGGCCTCAGAATCCGCGGGGATTCGGCTTCCGTCATCAAAGACAAGGTCCGGGAGGCGCTTGCAATGGTGGGCCTGGCCAAAGCCGAAGAGCGGTATCCGAACCAGCTCTCCGGGGGCGAACAGCAGCGCGTGGCGTTGGCGCGCGTCCTGGTCTTGCGGCCAAAACTGCTTTTGATGGATGAGCCGCTTTCAAACCTCGATGCCAAACTGAGGTTGCACATGCGCACCGAAATCCGGCGCATTCAGCAAAGTCTCGGGATCACGTGCCTGTACGTGACGCACGACCAGAAAGAGGCGCTCACGATGTCAGACCGCATCATGGTCATGAACCGCGGACACATCGAGCAGATCGGTACACCGATGAACCTCTACGAAGATCCGGCCACGGCCTTTGTGGCGGACTTTATCGGACAGGCAAACCTCATCCGCGGCAAACTCACCGGCATTGATGCCGCTGGGCTTGCGCAGTTTGAGACCGCCGGGCGCACGCTCTCGGCGCGCATGGGCAAACAAAATCCGCCGTCAGTGGGCGAAGAGGCGCTTCTTGTGGTGCGCCCCGAAAACCTGCGGCTTGCCGGCAACACCAACACGTTCCCGGTGAAAATCGTAAACCGTCTCTTTGAAGGCGACCGCATTGACTATCAGGTCGTGCAGCCCGGCGTTAACGAGGACAAGCCCTACAGCATGTCGGTGCCCTTTTTGCCCGGCACACGGCTTCTTGAGACGGAAACGATGGTGGAAGCGGGATTTGTACCCACCGCAGGCGTTGTGATCCGGGGTTAACGGAACACACGGCAGTCAAACGCCACCGGAGCCTTCGGAGCTCGGCGGCGTTTGTTAAAAAACTCCTGTGAGGAAAAAAGCTCCGCAATTTCTGCACAGGAATTCCCATCGGCCCGCGGAGCGTTGTCACGGGGCACTTACCTCAGGCGATCCCCGATATCAGGAAAGCGTTTCTTTCCTCAGCGTTTCTGCAGGGCGTTTTTTCCCCTTCTCCTCAGCCTTAACGCCCGCATCCGACTTTTTCTGCAGCACAGCCGCAAAAAAGCCGTCGGTGTCGTGCAGGTTCGGAAGCATCACGAAGTAATTGCCGAAGCGCCCGGTCTGCCAGGAGGGCAGTTCAATCCCCTGCTTGGCAAGGACTTCCGCGGCGTTTAAAAGCTCAAACTCAGGGTGCGACGCAAGGAAAGCTTCCACGACGTCCTGATCTTCGACTTTAAGCATCGAGCAGGTGGCGTACACCACGCGCCCTCCGGCCTTCACAAGTTTTGCCGCTTCTTCAAGAATCGAGTGCTGCAGACCGTTGATGCGTGCAAGTTCTTCAGGTGACAGACGCCACTTAAGATCCGGATTGCGCCGCAATGTCCCCGTGCCCGTGCAGGGGGCGTCAATGAGCACCTTGTCAAACTTTCCGCGCAGCCGCTTAATGCGGTTGTCCTTTTCGTCGCGGATTGCCATCGGGTAGACGTTGGAGAGGCCCGCACGCCTCATGCGGGGTGTGAGCCCGGCCAGGCGCTTTTCATTCACGTCAAACGCGTAGAGGCGTCCGGTTGAGCGCATCAGCGCTCCGAGAGCCAGGGTCTTGCCGCCCGCGCCGGCACAAAAGTCGCAGACCATGTCGCCGCGCTTGGCACCCACAAGGCGCGCAATGAGTTGACTCCCCTCATCCTGCACGTCAATGCGCCCTTCCTGATACATGGGAGAGCGGATAAGCGCCGGTTTGTCTGCAAGACGGATGCCGTCCGGAGCAAAACGCATCGCAGAACCAACGATTCCGTGTTCAGCAAATTCCGCGAGCACGTCCTCACGCTTGGCTTTAAGGGTGTTCACGCGCAGATCCAGAGGGGCCGAACCGCTTGAAGCCGTGCAGACCGCGTGCGCTTCCTCCGGGCCGAACTGCTCGACCAAGCGGTCATAAATCCACTGCGGCATCTCGTCCTGAATGTGCTTGGGAGCCTTGGTGATGTCGGTCTTGTAGAGGCGCTCCACGACTTCGGCGTCTCCCTTTAACACGGCCTTATTCATGCAGTCGGGCCCGTACTGCAGCATGAGCGTTAAAAGCGCGGACACTCGCGGCACACGCGCCGGTTTCATGGGCTTCATGCGCCAGGCAATGCCGCCTAAGTGTCTGAGGCCAAAGAAAATGGCTTCGGCCAAAATCTGTCGGTCGCGGGCCCCGAGCTTGGGATTGGACTTAAAGAAAGCCTTCATCAGCTGATCGGCCGGGCCGTCAAGCTTCAGAATCACGGCAAAGGCGCGCGTGAGTTCATCGGCAATAAGCCCAGTGATGCGGACCTCGCCGGGAACAAGTTTTGCGCCGCGGTGCAGGCCCTCTTTTCTTGAGCGGTTTTCACTGCGGTTTTGCTGATTGGCGATGTTCTGGCGCTTTCTCGCGGCCCTCTGACGCTCGGTCATCCGGGGTGAGTCTTCCGTCTTTGTACGGCGGGGTCGTACCGGCGCAAAAGGCATCTTCTTTGCGGGTTTCTTCTTGGTTTCCGTCATGGCTTTGTCCTTTTTGCTGGTGATTTAGGCCGCAGAGGCGTTGTCCTTATCAAAGATTGCGAGGTACTTTGCAGTCTCATCGTCCGTTACGGTCCTGCCGTTTTCGATTCTGACGCGGCCGCTTGCCACCGCATAAACGGCGCGGGGGTAAAGAATGTGCTCAAGGCGTAAGACGCGCGCAGCCAAAGTTTCAGCGGTGTCGCTTGCTAGCACCGGCACCGCGGCCTGCCCGATGATGCTGCCCCCGTCAAGCTCCGCGGACACAAAGTGCACAGTGCAGCCGTGAAGCCGCACACCGGCGTCCAATGCCCTCTGATGGGTGTCAAGGCCTTTAAACAAGGGCAGAAGCGCCGGATGAATGTTGAGGATCCGGCCGCCGAAATGATTCACAAAGTTGGGCGTCAGAACGCGCATAAAGCCCGCCAGAACCACCACGGCCGGATCGTAGCGGTCAAGAATGTCGATCACGGCATTTTCAAAAGCCTCACGGGTTTCATAGGTCTTATGGTCCACGCAGAAAGCGTCGATGCCGAACTCTTTGGCGCGCTCAAGGCCTGCTGCGCCCGGACGGTTACTCACCACACAGGCGATTTTGAGCCCCTCTTTTGCCCAGCCAGCACGCTCCGCTTCCTTGACGATGGAGACAAAATTCGAGCCTCTTCCGGACAGAAGAATGACAATGTTTTTCATGGTTTTGGAAAAAATAGAAAGCCGACTGACGCCGCGATGCCGGGAATTTTAGCCGCTCAAGACGCTGAAAACGAGGTCAACGGCCTTTTTTTCAGCGCATGACGGAACGGATATCGGCTTCCTGCGCTGCGTACCAGGGATTAAAGGTGAGGCGCGCCCTCACCGTTCCCGCGCTTTTATCACCCTAGGCGCCGTAAAAGACGGCGTCCTCGGAAGCCTCAAGGCAAAGCCTGCCGGAAGCTTTTTCGCCTTCTTTGCGGCAGATGCGGTCGGAGCCCGCCGCGCCGTACTTCGGGTTTTCGGGGCGGTAGAGCATCCCCATGTGCGAAAAGCTCGTAACGCGGTACTCGGGCACGACGTCCGTGCGCACGATGACGCGCGTGTCGCTCGCGGCAAGCTTTTGAACGGTCTTCTCATTTCCGTACCATAGGATGCGGCTTTGGGGATTGACCATCTGACGGGAAACAAGAGGAAGAAGCTCTTCGGTATCCACGATCGAGTCGTGCTCGGCCATCATCACGACAACGGGCTTTCTAAACAACCCGCGCTTGAAATTTGGCGCGCGACGCGCGGATTGCGTCACCCAGCGCTTCGCTCGGCGGCTCTCCCGTTTCGGCTGCTAAGACTGTGAAAACAGAGGCCGCCAGGAAGGCTGCGGCAAGGCTGGCTAAATTATTACGGATGGTCAGGGTTCGTCTCCCTGAAGAAAGGTTATGCCAGGAGCATTTCAGCACAGGCGCCGCCGGAGTCGTCTTTTAATTGTCTCAGAAATCCGCCTGTTTCCTGCAACTGAAGTAAAAAACCGCAGCCGGGGAAAAATCCCGAACTGCGGTTTTCTGTGTCCGGCCTTTAACGGCCAAGACTCACGCTTACCAGATCACCGGTTCAAAGTACCCAGCAAAAAGCACCGCCGCACGCAGCGCGAGAGCGCCCAAAATAGCGCAGACGCCCGAAGCATAAGCCATCATGCGGCACCCCTTGGCGATCCAGGCAATCGCCATCGGCAGGATCAGCCCCAGCACAACCGCACCGCCCCAGAAAAGCCAGGCGGCGTCGCCCGAAACCAGGCTTTGGGCTCCGGCCACAGCCGCGGTCGACCCGTTAAAGGCGGTCATCACAAAGGCAAAGAGCACAAAGGCTTCGCCGATATGTACGCCCCAGGAGACGTTGTAAAGCCAGGCGGGTTCTCCGCGCTCAAGCTTTTGACCGGCGTTGAGAATTTCCGCGAGTCCCACGGCGCACGCAAGGCCCGAGAAAATCCAAAGCACCGGAATGATTGCGGTGTTCCAGAGCGGCACGCCCACAGCCTGCGTCAACAGAAAGCCAGAATAGGCCGTTGCCGCTACGCCCAAGACCGCATCAAACCAGGCCATTCCCGAGGACGTTGCCCATGGGCAGTCTTTACCGGCTTTCGCGCCGCGCCAGAGCGCAGCCGACTGCAGTATCGTCACGATGCAGAGCACCGAGAGAATGCAGATACCGATAAACATCCAGCTTGAGAAGTTAAGGCTCCAGTTGGTGAGCGCGTGCCATGCGGCCGCCGGTAGGTTAAGCAGACGCCCCAGGTGCGAGAGCACAAGAAGCGTCCCCAGAACCGCTGCCGCGGTTGCCGTATAAAACACGCGCCGGGATTTAAGCCAGAGGTTTAAAAAGAGCGCCATGCCCGAAAGACCGACCAGCCACAGGAAAAGCGCAATAGTCCAGGCCCAGTGGCTTGCCGCAGCCTGATTGGTAAGAATGTCTGCTGTCATTTTGCGACCACCACGATGAAGTTGGGATTGGTGCCCTTCTGAGGCAAAAGCCGTTCGGTGCGGCCCTTGGCGGCACGAAGGGAGATTTCGCTTGCCGGGTCATTGATGTCGCCCCAGCTGCGCGCGCCGGCAGGGCACGCCGACACACAGGCCGGCAGTTGCCCCGCCGCGGTGAGCTTTTCACAGCCCTCGCCCATGCATTTCACCGGGAGCCCGGTCTTGGGGTGCAGCCACCGCACATCGTACGGGCAGGCCGTCACGCAGTAGCCGCAGCCGATGCAGCGGTTGGGATCGGTTTTGACGTTGCCGGTGGCGGGATCGTGAAAGTTCGCGCCGAAGGGGCACACGGTGACGCAGGGCGCGTTATCGCACTGCTGGCACTGAACGAGAAGCTGCACGGGACGCCGGGCTTTTTCCAGCGTCATCACGCGGATGTTGGCGGGAAGCCCCTCCCAGGCGGAATTCACCTCATTTAACATATCCGGGTAGTTCGTTTCTGCGCAGGCAACGATGCAGGCCTTGCAGCCCACGCACTGGGTGACATCAAAGAGATGCACCAGTTTCTTTTTTGCGTTTGTCATGGTGTCCTCTCTTTAGATTTTGCGGATGCGCACGGAACTGTTGTTGGAAAGCGACCCGGTGACGGGTTCGCGGTAACCGGTACAGAACCAGTGCGAATTGATGCCTTCCTTCACCCAGGCGTACTTGGCATCAATGAGATGCTTCGTTCGCACACCCCCGGAGAAGGAATGTGAAAAGAGAGAACCCGCCATCACGCGGTTGGTGACCTTCACGGTCACGATGCCCTTAACCCCCGTGTCGATGCCGGTGACCTCCACCGTGTCGCCCGAGGTGATCCTGAGGCGCTCGGCATCCGCCGGATTCATCCAGAGACTTCTGTCTCCGAGGAACTTCTGAGGCCACGTAAAGACGCAGGTCCCGGAACTTGAGGCACTGTCTTTGCCGCTTACGAGATAAAACTCGTCAGAAAGCGGCTTGGGCTGCGTGTAGCCCGGAGCCTTCACCCAGTCAGCCAGACCCGAAGCGCCTTTCTTGCCGTACTTCGCCTCAAACATAAAGGAGATGATTTCAGGCTTACCCGTGACGGTGCCGAAGGGCTTTTTGTACGGATAGACCCCGAACTTTTTGACGGCCGTCTGACTCCACCCCTGTTTGGCGACGTCAGCGGCAATTCTGTCGCCTTCGCCGGGTTTGGCCTCGTTTTTAGCCGCGATGAATTTCGCCCAGGCCTTGTCCTGGAAGGCGTTGTACCACTGTTTAAATTCCGCGCGGGTCTTCATTTCATGGTCGTAACCCAGGCGGTCGCGGGCGCGATCCGGAAAGGCGCGGCGCAAAATCTCGGCAAACTGCCAGACTTCTTCGCGGGCATCACACCCTTCGGGGGGATTGATACCGGCGTCATTAATCTGGACGTTCCCGTTTAACGCCCACTTCACGCCGCCGTACTCATGCCACTCAAGGAAGTACGTGCAGGGAAGCACGTAGTCAGCCCAGTCACAGATCTCATGCGGCAGGATATCCTGCACGACCACGAGGTCCAGTGCCTTCAACGCTTTTTCCATGCGCGCGGAATTGGCCTCACGGTGAAACATCGTGGTGCCCGTGATAAAGGCCGCGCGGATGGGATAAGGTTTGCCTGTTTCAATCGCTTCAAAAACAGCGGAGTAGGTTCCGGAGCCTTCGGGATAAAGCACCTTATCAAGCGCCTTTTCCTTGGTCCCGGTCCAGGTTTGTCCCGCGGGGCCCTTGCCTTTGCCGCCGGAGAAACTCACGCCCGGCGCCTTAAAGCCCCCGCCCTGCGTGACAACGAAGCCGCCTTCTTTGTCGAGGTTACCCGCAAAGACATTCATAATGGAAAGAAGCGCAAAGTCGCGGGTGTCGTTGCCGTTTCGGGACGCGTACCAGCCGTCGTCGGCCACACCGCCCCTGGTGAAGAACTCACGCGCAATGCGGGTGATGACGGCGGCGGGAATCCCTGTGACTTTCGCGGCTTCCGCGGGCGTCCACTTGTCCGACACCCGCTTAAAGGCCGTGAGCACCGTTTCGGCGTTAAGGGTCTTGCCGTCGGTGGTGGTGACGGTGCCCTTCCAGTTAACGTCCGGCATCACGCCTTCAGGTTCGGCAAAGCCCTTCACCGTCCCCTTTTCGTCTTTGACAACGCCCATCGGCGCAAAAGCGGCTTTAGCCGTGTCCGTCACAACCCAGGCGTCAGCCGGGGCTCCCTGGATTACTTCGGAAGCTGCCAGCGGACGCAGTGTGCCTTCTTCAACAAGGTACGGGGCATTGGTGTGGTGCGCGAGAAATCCGGTATCAACGAGGCCCTCTTTCAGGCCCACGTGAATAAGCGACAACAGAAAAGCCGAGTCCGTGCCCGGGCGGATGGCTACCCATTCGGCGCCGGTCAAAGCGCCTTCGGGCATTCGCGGATCCACGAAAACGACCTTGGCGCCTTCAGCGCGGGCGCGTGCGACAACGGCAGAAACGCCCATCGCGCAGTTAAGGGTGCGGCCCACACAGAGAAGATATTTGCAGCGCGCGTAGTCGGGTTCGACTTTACCCGCGCCGTCAAAGCCCTTGCCGAAAACCATGCGGCGGCCGGCAATGGAAGCTGTATTGCAGGTAGAAGAGTGGCTGATGATGTTGGGGGTGCCCAAAGCACACCCGAACCACTTCTGAAGGCCCGTGTAGTTGTGGCTTGTCATCGAAACGGCGCGCTCGCCGTCGGTTTCGACGATCTTTTTAACGCGCGCGGCGATGTCGTCCAACGCTTCGTCCCAGGTGACTTCCTTAAATTTTCCTTCACCGCGCTCGCCCACGCGCTTTAAGGGTTTCTTTAAGCGCAGCGGATGATTCCACACCCACATGGCAGAGGCCCCGCGGGCGCAGCAGCCGCGCTGCGGATGCGTGGGATTGGGCATGATGCGGACCGTTTCCTGCGATACCGGTGCGCCCTTTTTATGCATGGCCAAAAGCCCGCAGTAGCCGCCGCACATCATGCAGGCGCAGGGATGCGCTTCCCAGCCTTCGGCTTTGAGAGCCTCCACTTCACGGGCCGTTGCGGCGTCTGCGGCTGTCCAGCCCAAAACGCCCGACGTGCCTCCGGCTACGGCTGCTGCCGCACCCAAAAGCGTACGGCGTGAGACCGTCGGCGTTTGAGGACGGTGTGTCACCTTTTCCATAATTTTCTCCAACAGGGTCTTTGTCGGGAACGCGCGTTCGGGAGCTTCAGCTCCTCTTTTGGCCGCATTCCTTGTTCTGAATGCATTTCAGCAATGCCTTCTCTGCAGATTATTGACCGCCGGAGGAAAAAACCCAATCGGATTATCCTAGGTAATTGACCTGAGTCAACTCAGATCTCAGATGGTTTCCGAACAAGTTTGCCGATGCTCCGGCCCCAGCGGAAAACACCGTTTCCGAGGAAGAGTTAACTTTCAAAATCAATGGATTGACCAAGGCAGCAAGACCTGCCGCGCAAGCGTTTTACCATATTGGTTATAGGGATAATCCTCAGGACTTTTACGGCAAAGCACAGCAGGGCTTTTGTGTGCGGAATGTCAAGGTTGTGATGCAGCTGTCAGCTTTTATATCGTTATATAATTATTGTACGTAATAATTATATTTAGAGATAATTATGTTCATCGGCCGCCACCGCGAACTCGCGCTGCTTAACAACGCCTGGCAGTCAGGCAAACCGGAGCTTGTCATTGTCTCCGGACGCCGCCGTATCGGAAAAACAAGCCTTCTCACGGAATTCTGCCGCGGCAAAAACGCCCTCTTTTACAGTGCGCTGCAGACTAACGACACGAGTCAGCGCCGCCGCTTTACCGCGGCACTGAAGACGGCGGGCGTTCCGTCGACCCGTTTTACGGAGTGTTACGAGGACTGGGATACGGCTTTATCGGAAACGGCCTGTCTGCCGGGAGCCGGTAAAAAACTCGTTGTGATTGATGAGTTTCCCTACATGGCAGAACAAAACGGAACGCTTGCCTCAATTCTGCAGCACGTCTGGGACCACGCGCTTTCAAAGGGTAACGTCATGCTCGTTCTCTGCGGCAGTTCCGTTTCCTTTATGGAGGGGCTTTTAGAAGCAGAAAGTCCGCTTTTCGGGCGGCACACGGCGTTATTAAAACTCGGCCCCCTTGCCTTTCATGACGCCTGCGCGTTTTTCCCGAATTACAGCCTCACCGACAAGACCGCCGCCTGGGCAATCCTCGGGGGTTCTCCGCAGTGCCTCACGGCCTTTGATCCGGCAAAGTCACTTAAGGACAACATCATTGATGCCGTCCTCACGCCGGGATTTACCTTGAGGGACGCGCCGATGACACTTCTGCGGCAGGAGTGCCGGGAACCCGCGCGCTACAACGACATCATGCGCGCGGTCGCCCTTGGGTCAACCAATCTCACGGAAATTGCCTCCAAAAGCGATATTGCGCCTCCCAATGCGCTTAAATTCCTGGAGACACTCGCTGAACTCGGTTTCATCAGGCGGGAAATCAATGCCGGCACCACAAAGAAAGGCACGGCCAAAGTCCGCGGCGGCTTGTGGGTACCCGCGGACAACTTCGTGAAATTTTGGTTTGAGTACATCTGGCCAAACCAGGCGCAGCTTGAACTCGGCGGCGCCGAAACCTTCTGGACGGAAACGATTGCCCCGGACCTCAACCGCATTGTCTCCGGCCCGTTTGAAGAACTCTGCCGGCAATTCATACGGGTTTTAAGTGTCTGCGGGCAACTGCCCTTTAAAGCGCAGAGCGTGCGGCGCTGGGAAAATCCCGCGGGTGAAGTCGATATTGTTGCCGAAGGCGCGCCCGGCAAAGCCGTGCTTTTCGGTGAATGCAAATACCGCAACGCCCCCATGGGTCTCGGAGACTTCCTTCGGCTTAAAGCCAAAGCCGAAAAGTATCCGGCCGGGAAACGCTTCTACGCGCTTTTTTCAAAAGAAGGCTTTGAATCCCCGGTCATTGAGCTCGCGGCCAACCCCGAAGAACACCTGCAGCTTTTTACGCTCGCTGAGCTCTGTGCTCCGTGGCCTGAAGTGCGATGAACGATGTACTGATTCGGTCTCATGCCTGTCGGTGAATTCACCTTGTAAGGAACATCATCACTGCGCCCGGCGCAGAACTTTTGACTTGACCATGAAGTACTTCGACTTTGAAATCTGCGGCTTAAAGCGCAAACTCCCCTACGTGGAAGTGGCTGAAAACCTGGCTCTTGCGAGTTTTGTGTGTCTGTCTGACACCGAACTCGTGCAGACCGTGGCGCCGGAACTTGTGAAACGCCTGCCGCCCGTGGACTACCTGATGACAGCAGAAGCCAAGGGCATTTGCCTTACCTATGAGATGAGCCGCATCATGGGCATGAAGGAATTCATTGTGGCACGTAAAAGCCGCAAGCCCTATATGGTGAACCCGGTCTCTCACAGAGTGCACTCGGTGACAACGCAGAAAGAACAGCCCCTCTGGCTTGACGGGTGCGATGCGGACACAATCAGAGGTAAGCGTGTTGCTTTGATCGATGACGTGATCGCCACCGGTGAGTCGCTTGCCGCCATTGAAAACCTCGCCGTAACGGCGGGCGCTCAGGTTGTGGCCCGTGCTACAATTCTGGCTGAACTCGGGGCCGTGGACCGCAAGGACATTATTTACCTCAAGGAACACTACGTCTTCCGCCCGAATGCGGACGGGACGTTTAAACCTGATCGCCTGAGAACGCAACATCTCACCTGGAGTTATACATGAATAAGATTTACAAGACCGTGTGGAATGCGGTCCGTCAGTAGTTTGTTGTTGCTGACGAGGCGCAGAACACCCGTGGCAAGCCCGCCAAGGCTGCCGTTTCCCTCACTGTGGTCGCTGCTGCCCTTTGCTCGACGATGGCTTCGGCCGCCTATGTGGAACCCGGCTTTGTCGCCAACAGCCGCCTGCAGATGGACGAAGCCAAAGCTTCCTGGGAAACTGATGAATACATGAAGAACTGGGGCCTCGTGGCACAGAAAGCATCCGCTGCTTATGCGCTCGGCTTTCATGGCCAGGGCGTCAAAGTCGGCATGATGGACTCCGGGTTTCTCAAAAATCACGTTGAACTGTCCGGTGACCGCTGGCATGCCGTGTCTGCCTACGGTACATACGACCATAACGGAGAGCGCTATCCTCAGTATGCCTACGGCAAAAAACCCAAGGATACGAGCAAGTTCACAGCTGGTTCCTCTTTCGCCGTTAACGGTTATTACGATTCAAGCGTTAATGACAATCACGGTACAGGTTGCGTGGGCGTGATGGCCGGTAACCGTAACGGCACCGGCATGCACGGTGTGGCATGGGGCTCTGAAATTTACTCAGCCAACACGGGAGGCACAGACGATACCAACTACGGCCCCTTCCCTGACTATAACTTCTTTAAAGCCGGCTACGATGCACTGGTCAACTCCGGCGTGAAAATCATCAACAACAGCTTCGGTACAAACCTCAAGCAGGTTGATGAAAAAGGCAACATCCTTGACTACTATCACAGCGGTCCCGAACTGACGACTGTCCACGACATTGAATATGAATATTTCATGTTCAAACGCGCCTACGCCGGCAAGAAGAGCTTTGTTGATGCCGCCTGGGATGCGATCAAGGGAAAGGACGTGATTCAGGTCTTCACAAACGGCAACAACGACCGGGCCAACCCTTATCACCGTGCTCTCTTCCCGTACTTCACGCCGGAAGCTGAAAAGCAGTGGATTGCCATTGCCGGTCTGCGCCAAAACGACAAGAACACAGATCCCTACAACTACAAACTCGAAGCCAACTTTAACGAGGCCGGTTTTGCCAAGTACTGGACATTGGTCGGCCCGGGCCAGAACGGCTACACCTCAAACATCAGCGGTGCCTATGGCGGATACAGCGGCACGTCAATGGCTGCACCCTTTGTGAGCGGCGCTTTTGCCGTACTCGCCTCCCGCTACACCGATATGACGGCCGTTCAGGTTCGTGAAGTGTTGCTCACCACCGCCAACCACAAGAATTCCGACGGCACCAATATGACCGGCTGGGACAATGTTGACGGTACGACTCCGCAGGAAGGTCAAGTCTCTGACCGTATGGGCTGGGGCGTGCCTGATCTTGAAAAGGGTATGTACGGTCCCGCTCAGTTCTTTAACGGCAACTTCAACTACACCCTCAACAGCAAGGACATCTGGACCAATGATATCTCCCAAGTAGCGCTGGATCAGCGTCATGACGACGATATCGCGTGGCTGAAGTCTGTCACGAAAGACGGTACACCCGATGGTGAAATCGTTGTTTCCAACGATCCCAACGACTACAAGCTCACCAATACCAGCAACGGTTCCGCCAATGCCGACGGCAAGGAACACAACTATGACCTCGCCGGCATTGCCAATAAGGACGTGACGCTTGAGGAGGCTAAAGCGTGGCGTCTTGAGTACTATCAGAGACGCGCCGAAGCAATCCGCGCGAAGATTGCCAACGGTGATTACAACGGCTCTCTCACAAAGAGCGGCACCGGTACTTTGGTGATGACCGGCCATAACTCCTATAAGGGAGCTACAACCGTCAAGGAAGGTACTCTGCTGGCTTTCAGCGAGTCCATTGGCACCGACAATAAGGTAACGGTTGAAAAGAACGGTACATTCGGTGTTTTGAGTACGTACAACGATACCTTCACCCAAAAGGGTCAGCTTACCGCCAAGGGCCAGGAAAAAATTGCCATCGATATCAAAGAAGGCGGCAGTCTTTACATTGACGCCGGCTCCCGGGTCTCCGTCGGTGCAGTCACCGGCCTGAAGAACATCGTTGTGGGTATGGCTGGTGTCGATAAGTCTGATCTCACAAGCCTTTACTACGGAGATAAGACCAAGGCTGGAACTGCCAATGTAACCGGTACTTTCACCGCTGACAGCGGCTTGGACGGCATTACCGTCAAAAACATTGTCGGCAGCGATTCAGCTTTCTTCGGTGTCAGCGAATCCGGTTTCAGCAACGCGTCCAACACGTTGACTGTCACGATGAGCAAGAAAGAAGGCGTGACATTTGCGGATTTCGGTACTAATGCCAACACTCGTTCCATCGGCCGGGCCTTGGAAGGCAGCCGCAATGAGCTTGTGAAACAAATCCTCGGCATGTCCGAATCCGAAGTTCAGGCGACATACAACAAGCTCGACGACGACTTCTACGCCTCTGCCCGTAACGGCCTCGTGATGAATTCGCTCGCAGTGTCCCGCACGGTGATCGATCAGGCGCGCGGTATGGGTGAAGGCCGTGCTGTTGAGATGGAAAACGGCATGGGTCGCATCTGGGCGACCGGTATCGGCCACTGGGGTACCTCCGACGGCAACAAGTTCGATACGGACGTTGATTTCCGTGCTGGTTTCATCGGCGGTGAATTCGTGGCTCACGAAACCACCAAGGTCGGTGCCTACTTCGGCTACGGCTCAAGCGACTACAAGGCCAATGCCAACAAGATTGACGCCGACAACGTCCACTTCGGTGTGTACGGTATGAGCGACGTCGGTCCTGCGAGCATCACCTACGGCTTTGCCTACACCACGGAAGACCGTGACACGGAACGCAGCCTCGGCGGCTTTATGTCCGCTCACAGCGAAGACGCGAGCGTCATGCAGCTCTTTGCTGAAGCGGCCTACACGGGCTTTGACCTCGGCGAAAACAAGATCCAGCCCTACTTCGGCGTGTCTTGGGCCAAGGTTAAGACCGACAGCGTTGCCGATCAGTATGACCAGAGCACCATGACCACCGACGAAATCGATGACAACATCGGTATCGCGAGCGTGGGCGTGCGTGCGGCACTGCCCTTCATGATGGGCACGATGCCGGTGGCTGTGAAGGCTGATGCGGGCTACTCTCACTTCTTCGGCGACACCGAAGGCGTGACGCGCCTGCAGTTGGGCAAGAACGGCGGCTGGGCCGAAATTGAAGGCTCGGAACTGAAGGGCCTCTTTAACGTCGGCTTGGGTGTTACCGCTCAGGTGGCCAAATCCGCCACAGTGGGCATTAACTACGGTGCCTCTCTGGGCTCTGACCAGAAGACGCACGGCATTAATGCCACGCTGAGAATCGCTTTCTAAGACTCAGGTCTCACGAAAACCTCCAAAAACGCTTCCCCGTGAAGCGTTTGCGGGATTCTTAATCCCCAAAAAATCCTCCGAGGAAACCTTGTCTCCCGGAGGATTTTTGTTGGGCGAAAGAAAAACGCTGCGTCAGTTCTTCTTTAAATCGTAGAACTTCGCAAGCCGCCCTTCAATGGGCTTACCCATGCGGTCAAGAAGCCGGATGCCGCCCGGAATTGCCACCGCGTACCAGGGATCTTCGTTGTCTGCGGCCGGATAAAACGTAATCGCGCCGTCTTCCTTCATTTCCCAGTTGCCGCCGTCCGTAAAGGTGTTGGTGTAACCCTCATAGCACATCACGCGGGTGTAGCTGCCCGCGGCACGCACGTAAAGCGACATACGGATCCCCGGGCAGTCAGCGCAGGGTAAAAGCGCCTCATAGACACCTGCCACATCGCTTGTCTTCACTTCGTTACTCAAATGACTGCAGCCGGCAACCAAAAGCGCGGCGATAGCACAGGCGCCGCCCAAAAAAGCCCGGCGCACAAAAGAAATCGGCATGGGAGTTCTCCTTGGTGGTTAAGGCGGTCAGGACCTGTCGCTCTTGTCGTTTTTTATGCGCTTTTCAAGATTAAACGCATAAAAAAGCAGAGCGCACCCGGCAAAGCCGTGAAGCATCGCCCAGTTTTCCTGACTCATCAGGTCCTGCGGCAGAAAGGGATTGAAAACAAGCACGCAGAGCGCAAAAAGCCAGGGAAGGATTGATTTGGGAAAGACCTTCCAGGCCGCGTACGTAAGGATAATGAAGCCGAAGGCAACGCCTGCGGCAAGCGGAAGATACAGACTCTCAACACGTGCGGGCAACGACATCATGATGAGGCCGATCCCGACGATGTACATGACTTTAACGGGCATGACAGCAAATCCAGTAAGTAATGTCCGTCATTTTAATCAGGCCCGCGCCCGCCCTCTTTCGGGGGGCTTCCCTTAGGGGCGACTTAGTCAAACATAAAAATCTCATAAATTTTGAATATCCGTTCATTTTTTATGAGAAAACGCTTTATACTGCGCCCGAATCCAATTTCCGCGCGGTCCTGCCGCGCATTTTTCTGAACAAATGAAAATGTCCCGGACTCTTATTGCGGCTGCCGTTGCCGCAGCTTCCTTCTCCGCTGCCGCTGGTGACCTTTCAATCGGCGCCACGACGTTTCTGAATTTCCCCGCCTACAAAGACGCTGACGTGCAGGTCTATCCCCTGCCCTCATCAAGTACGAAGGCGATCACTTCTACGTTGACGGTATTGAAGCCGGCGCCTTTCTCTTTAAAAACGAAAATCAGAAGGTAAAACTGGGCTTGGGCTGGATGCCGCAGTACTTCGACACTAGTAAGAGTGATGATGCGCAAATCAACCGGCTCAATGACCGTAAGAGCACGCTTGCCGCGGACTTTTCCTATGAACTTGAGGGTAAGTTCGGCAAGGTGACGCTCGGCATCACCGCTGACCTTTTGGGCGAAAGCGACGGCTACCTCGTGCACGGCGGCTACAGCTACACTTGGCTCATCAACCGTACGGCCGTCACGCCGAGCGTGGGCTTTATGTGGGCCGACTCCAAATTTAACGATTACTACTACGGTATTTCCGCAGCCGAATCCCGCCGCAGCGGCCTGGCCGCCTACAAGGCCGACTCGAGCATCTCGCCTGTTCTGGGCTTAAACGTTGCGCACCGCATCGATGCCAACTGGACGGTGTTCGGAAGCACCTACATGAAGTTCCTTTCAAGCGAAGTCAAGGACAGCCCGATGACCGAAGGGAAGTCTGCCGCCTGGACCGTGGGCGCGGGCGTCATGTATCACTTCGACTAAGACCTGTTCCGGGTTTCCGGCCGCAGGGGGCGCTTTTTATGAGGAGCGCCCTTTTTTGTCGCCGGCATCTTCCGCATCAACCAGCGTATAGGCCGTGCTGCGGCCGCCCGCACGGGTTTGCCTGAGTATTCCGGCTGCGCAGAGCGCCTCGATTTCACGCCAGGCCGTGGCCCGCGACGCACCGGTCAACTCTTTGTAGAGGCGCGTTGTCATAAACGGTGCCGCTCCTTGCTCGCAATCTTTCTTCATCTTCGCAATCACCGCACGCTGACGGGCGGTGGCACCTGAAGCCAAAAAGTTCTGCCACAAACTCGTTTGCCTGTGCAGCGCCTGCAGACGCGTAAAAGCGCTATCGGTTGCCGCCTGCACCATGGCCAGAAACCACAAGATCCAATCCGTGATATCGGTGCTGCCCTTTTGTACGGCTTCAAGGTTTGCGTAGTAGTCGGGACGGTTTTCAAAGACTGTTTTCCAAAGGCTCACGGACCGCCACGGCGAATCCGCATCCTGAGAAAGTGCGAGGTCCGTCACAGCACGCGCCGTGCGGCCGTTACCGTCGGTAAACGGATGAACGGTAAGAAACCGGAGATGCGCGACGGCAGCCCGAATCACGCCGTCAAGCGTAAGAGACTCTCCGTTAAACCATGTCAGAAACGCCTGCATTTCCCGGTCAACATGCCCGGACGGCGGTGCTTCAAAATGCACGCGCAGGCTCTTAGTGCAGCCCGAGACCACGCGCATCGCATCAGCCCGCCAGAAGCCGGCTTCAGGTAAACAACAGCCGGAAAAGAGAGCTTTGTGCCAGGCCAAGAGCCGCGCCTTACTTAGCGCTTCACGTTCAAGAAACGCATTCCAATGAAGCCTTGCCAGGTTTTCTGCGGTCGGTGAGATTTTGCCGAAAATGACGCTGTTCACACGCGCCGTACCGTCAACGGCAAGCCTCACGTCTTTGGCGTCCAGGCCAATCCCTTCGATGGCCGCTGTCGCCGTGATATCGTCAGCAAGACACTCTCCGCAATACTGAGCGCGGTCTTCCTCAGGAAGTGTCATCAGTAACGCCGACACTGCGCCCTGGGCTTTTCTGACACAGGACAACGGGCGCAGCAGTTTCTCACAGGACCACGTCAGATCCGGCCAGTCTTTGTTCTGCCAAAGATAGTGTTTCATTGCGCACTCACAAACGCCTCATATCCTGAAGCAATTATGCCGAGTAATCGCTTCACACCGGAAATCCTGCGGTGTGAGCAGCAAGCAGCTTTTTCCTCTTCTGACGCCAAAGTTCTCAAAAAAAGGATTCTTCGGGCATATGTGTGGGTAGTTCGTCCCCCGATTTTGGTCAACGAGAGC
>ENA-UOJC01002276-UOJC01002276.1-human-gut-metagenome-genome-assembly--contig:-C104-NODE-2276-length-21519-cov-3.704156_pt1 | contig 21519 bp, 19 predicted proteins | sample MGYA00242339_ERZ723886 | MGnify/ENA metagenome assembly ERZ723886 | reverse complement strand
AAAACTATGAGGATGGTGAAATCAGCGCGTCAGATATTGTTATAGACCAGATTTATTACGGTTCTTTCTCGCAGGAAGATGTCAGTGAAATATTTGTGGTGTGTAAGATTCTGAATACTCCTCATGTCGCAGGACTTGATAAAAAGGTGGGTGTCCTTTTGGAAGCTGATACGTTGGAAATGGTAGCATATAAAGAGTTTAGGGCTGATGAGGCAGTGATAAATTGTATGCAGACAAGTAACGGGCAAAGCAGAATATTATTTTTAGGAATTGGGGAAGGTCAGGGGATGCGGTCGCAAACTGTTGAGTTTTATGCCGTTCAAGGAAACCAATGGGTAAATATTCCAATTGATATCATGGAAAACGTTCCCATAGAAAGAAGGGAAGTATTGGAAGGTTATTGCTTCTGTTATATGGCGGGTGAACGGATGGTTGTAGTATATGAAGATGATTTGCCGATAAGTTACGAAGAAAATACTAACCCTACAGAAATTATAGCAATATTAGTTTGGAATCCGGATACAGAGCAATTTGTTTTGGAGTAATGACTGATTTGGAGTAATCCAGGAGGTTCCTGACAGCATGTTCCAGGGAAATAACTCACAAAAGGTATAATAAGGAAGAGGCTGGACAGCCTCTTCCCATGTTTACAGGATTTTTAATTTCTCCTTATTTTCCACAAGCCATTCCAGCATAGTCAGATTAATGTCAGCCAGTTCCCTGTATTTTTCAAACCCGCCGAAATACGCGATGCAGGTAAACTTTATTTGATAATCCTACGATACTTCATTGCAGGAAGAAAAAGATTTCCGATTTTGCTGTTTATCGGTGAATAAATTCACCGGCGTCCAAAACATATTCCCGTGTCTCGTAATGTCTTTGATTATCGAAGCTGTCATAAGGTCCATCCTGTACATAATGGAACCCTACTTTTTCCATAACCTTGCCGGAATTGGGATTTTCCTTGGCGTGACAGGCATAAAGTGTTGTTTCCTTCAAAGTCTGAAAGGCAAATGCTACCATGGCGGCAGCGGCTTCGGAGGTGTAGCCCTGATGCCAGCAGTCCTTCATAATGTTGTAGCCGATTTCAAAGCCCTTGTGTCGCTCATTATAATAGAGTCCGCCGCTTCCAATCAGTTTGTTGTCTGATTTTCGGACAAAACCCCAGTCATAAGAGGTATCGGAAGCAGCATTCTGTTCTATAAGCGTCAGCCATTCCTTTGTGACATTCACATTCTCATGGGTATTCCATCTCATGAATCTGGCAACATCGGGGTCGCTGGTCCAGTTTTTGAATGCTTCTTCGGCATCCGCTACGGTTAAAGGGCGTAAAATCAAATGTTCCGTTTCTAAGATAGGTGTTATCATATTAATCTCCCTTCCGCCGCCTTCTGTCGGCGGCACAAATAGTAATGAAAGTTCTGCATTCTTTTTGACGGTTATTTTCAAACGTTTTAATGTTCTACTGTTTTTGCAGGATATCCAGACTGTGATTGGTTGCTCCAATCAAATCCTGTCTCTCGCAGGTGCACAGATGGTACTTCATCCAGTAATCAAAGGTTTCATCGTCCATTGCATCCACAATCTCCCGCATATAAATGGTGTGACCGTCGGTGGCTATGGTTTTCAGGCGGGTCACAGGAAGCTTTTCTGTCAATTCATGAATTTCCTCAATTCGTACCATGGCAAATAAATCCTTGGGTGTGGACAGACAGTGGAAGTCCTCTGTCAGCATATTATTTTCCAAATGCTGCTTCAGACAGTTTTGGATAAAGGAGACCTGAATCACCACACACTCATTCATACAGTAAGCTACCATAACCTGTCCGCCGGGTTTGGTGACGCGGACGGCTTCTTTTAATGCCTGTTTCTGGTTTTCCCTTGTGTACAGGTGGTACATAGGTCCCAACATCAGTGTTAAATCAAAGGTATTATCCTCGTATCGGGATAAATCCAGCACATTTCCCTGTACTGCGGTCAAATTTTCCTGTCCGGTTGCCTTGGAGCGCAAGATATTCAGATTATGCGCTGTCAGCTCCACGGCGTCCACCCGATAGCCTTCTTTTGCCAGAGCCACACTGTATCTGCCGGTTCCTGCACCAGCTTCCAGAATCCGTTTGCTTTTATCATCCCTTAAATATTCGTGAATATATTTCATGGTGGTGAGATACTCCACCTGTCCATGCTTTGATAAAAGCCGCCCGTCCTCATCGTAATTGCTGTAGAACTCTTCTAAGTAATTCATCTGTTTTCTCCTCTTCTCAAGTTTTACGGTGTCGCAACCCTTTTTGCAGGTACGATAATTTCTTATTGCCTGCAAAAAAATAACCGGTGTCTATATATTTCTATACAGGCACCGGCTTAAAGTACGATAAACTCACCATATTTAAATTATATGGTCGTAATAAAGGGAGGAGACTGTATAGATAGAGATAAAGTTCCGGGTACGTAAATAAAACCAAAGCCCATACCGACGTTTGGGTAAGAAAAGACGTACTGCATAGAATACGGCATTGTACCAATGAACTGTTTCATCTCTGTGTCTCCTTCCTGAAAAATAATTTTGAAAAGCCTTGCGCAAAGCTAAACTTATTTTTTTGTAATTATACGCCGAAAAAAGGAATTGTCAATCTTTTTTAAAAAAATGACATGTTGGTGGCATGATTTGGTTTTGTTAGTTCATTTTATCAATATAGGCAATTACTTTGCCTAATATATAAGCATTTCTAATAATAAAAGTTGAGCCAATCATTTGAGACATTTCCTTGGAAAAACGCCTTCCTTGATGTATTTTCTTCTAAATTCTGCTATAACTCCACTATGCTTGCTGGAATCAATGTTATCAAATGCAAGCACCGCTCTCATGGAATGAAATATGGCGTAATATGCGCGATTATTTGCTATTCGGTAGTTACCATTTTCAAACAGAAGCTGCGCAGCCTTCAAATCTTCTTTCGCTCTGTCCAGGCAATATTTCGCGTAATCCTTTTGCATATCAAAACTTTCAAGCAATTTTTACACCTTCTTTCTCCACATTTTGATAAAACGGAGATACCTCTAAATATTGCTGATATACTTCATAACTTTGCAATACAGGCGTCAATACCACATCATATTCCCATCGAGTTCGTCAGAGACTGCAAATATCTTTTTTTTGCTCTTGATTGATGGAAGCCTGAGGCACATCCAGTAAAATCATAATATCAATATCGCTATCTTCTGAAAAATCTCCTCTGGCGCAGGAACCATATAAAATAATCGTATGCAGCTTTCTTCCGTACACTTTTTTTGCTTCTTCTGCAAACAAAGGCACGACTTTCTTTATCTTTTCATTATCCATATAGCGCCTCTCCTTTCGGGTTGATATTGTAAAAATGTATCGTATTGATTTGTTATTAGTATATCATTATTTAACAAACACTGCCACTTTTTTATCAATAACAAGAAATATACAAAAGAAAAGAATTACCCAGATTTCCGCTTTGCGTACCTTGCTGTTTGGTGTATACTTAAAGGCAGATAAAAATGAGCCAACAGCAGCGGCGCAAAAGGAGTAACTATGGCAAAGCAGAAGGAAGTAAAAACAAATGCCATGCGCATTTTGGAATCCATGAAGATTCCGTTTACCCATTATACCTATGAATGTGATGAGTTTATTGACGGCTTGCAGATAGCGGATAAGCTGTCCCTGCCCTATGAAAAGGTATACAAGACACTGGTAACGCAGGGGAACAGCAAAAATTATTTTGTGTTCGTGATTCCCATTGCCGGGGAACTGGATATGAAAAAGGCGGCGAAGTCCGTGGGCGAAAAGAGCGTGGAAATGATACATGTAAAGGACATCAATGCCGTGACAGGATATATCCGTGGCGGCTGCACCGCCGTAGGCATGAAGAAGCAGTATGTCACCAGGATTGACAGCACGGCGCAGAATCAGCCTGCTATTATTGTAAGCGGCGGAAAAATCGGTTCCCAGATTGAGCTTGCTCCCGATGACTTGCTAAAAGCTGCCAGAGCGGAGTATGCGGACATTCTGAAATAGCAGTTTATTTGAGGAGGCACACAATGAAAAGAAATGTCAGTCTGGAAGAAATATCGGATGGCAGATTATACGGTTTAAATGATATGGTAAAAGCAGACTGTCATGGCTGCGAGGGGTGTTCCCGGTGCTGCCGCGGCATGGGAAATTCCATTATTTTGGACCCTTTGGATGGATACCGTCTGGCAAAAGGGTTACATAAGGAATTACAGGACCTGATAGGAACTGCAATAGAGCTGAACGTGGTGGACGGGGTGATTCTTCCGAATCTGCGTATGGCAGGTGAAAAGGAAGCCTGTTCCTTCTTAAATGCAGAAGGACGCTGCAGCATTCACGCATTCCGTCCCGGTATTTGCAGGCTGTTTCCCTTGGGAAGATATTACGAGAATGGTTCCTTCAAATATTTTTTGCAGACGGGGGAGTGTACCAAGCCGCACACCAAGGTAAAAGTCAGCAAGTGGATTGATACACCGGATTTGCCGAAAAATCAGGCGTTTATCAATACCTGGCATTACCTGTTAAATCAGGTGGAGGAACTTGTAAACGGCAGCGAGGACGACTCCTTTCGTAAGAACCTGAATCTGTTTCTGCTGAATACCTTTTATCTTACCGCTTATGATACAGAGTGTGATTTTTATGAACAGTTTGAGGAACGGCTGGCGCGTTTTCGTCAGATTGTACCCGAACCTTGCATATAACCGATAAAATCCACTCAACACCCGCAGCCGCATACGGGAGCAGCAGCATACCATACAGAAAGATATAGCGGGAGTTTGCTTCCCAAAGCATGTGGAACAGAAAACCGCCGAATACACCAATCAGACCCAGGTACAGAGGCAATCCGGTCATTTTGGGACGGATTTTTTTCATGCAGCTTGCTACGCAGAAAAGAAATGCGCCCAGATACAGGATGTTCTGGAAAGCATTGCAGTACGCGATAAATGCTCCGCTGTATTTGCCGGCGTAGAGCTCATTGAAAAATTCCTGTCTTCCGCCAAAGGTTGCCAGCGTTGCCTGACGGCAGGCATAGGTGCCGTCTGCCCACTGAGAGAGGAATTTTCCGAGATAGAAGCGGACGGCATAATCGGGATGTTCGGAAAAATAGGAAAGGCGTTCATCAATGGCGGCGCGGCTTATTTTGTTGGTTAATTCGGTATCCATATCGCTTTCCTGATAGGTGTTGAAATTAAACCCGTTGTACCAGCCGTTTGCGCGGGAGGATTCCTGCATTCCCATGGCAAAATACGACATGGCGGGCACACCGGAGCGCAGGGTATTGTCGGCGCGAAGCTCGTAGCCCTTTTGAATCAGCGGCAGGATGCTTATGGAACAGACAGCACAGAGAACAGCAAAAATGAGCAGAAGGGGTCTGCGTTTTTTGCACCACATCAGGAGACTGACCAAAACAATTGCGATAATCAGAATCAGGGAATTTTTTCGCAGTTGGACGCTCAGGGTTAAAAACAACAGTGCAGAAATTCCATTGCACACTGCCGCTTTACAACTGCCTTCCTTTTCCGGCAGTGCGCGAAGCATCCGCAGAAAGCAGTAGATTCCGATGCTTAAGGCGGCAAAAGAAGGAATTTCGCCGTATACAAAAGAGGTATACATGAGAAACGGCAGGTTGGCTGCCGACAACAGCATAAAAATGACGTCTGTTCTGTCATTTTCAAACAGGAGATGTATCGTGCGATATTGGAAATAAAAAATAACGACGCCTAAAAAAACGTAAATCACTTTCAGAAAATGATAGGCAGGCAGGTCAAAGGGCAGCAGATTCCAAAGACGGATGAGTGGTTCATAAAAAGCCACCAGTCCAATCTGCTGTGGATAATAGGAAAGATAAGAATCCGTGGGATGAATCACCGAAGTGTCTCCATTTGCAAGAATTCTTGCAATATCATACACCGAATAGGCGTCTGCGGCGGGAACCGTCTTACTGAACACAATTAAAATGGCGCCCACCACCAGAATCCACAGGGAAGTCAGAACCAAAAGCATTTTTTTGGCAAAAGCGGGCTTGCGTCCGGCAAGGTGCGTAAGAAGTCCCAGCACAATCAGAAACAGAGCAATTCCAAGCAGATTCCACAGCGGGGAATCCCATTTTGTCAGTACCAACTGAGTTTCCATATCCAGCGCATAGCAGGTGCAGACAAAGCCGCATACGGCGAGAATACCGGTAAATATCAGGGATATAATTTCTATAGAGCGGTTGGAAAAACGATATAACTTCAACACAGGAAAGCCTCCAATCATAGTCATTTAAAACATAACCAAAAAGATAACTTATTATAACATAACCCTTTTCATAAAAATAGTGGTTGATGAAAAGCAATTATGATATGATAGAACTATTCAGACCGAAATTGCATACCCCGCGGCAGGCAAAGTGGGGTTTAACTCTTGGGGCAGCCGCCAAAGCCAGGCTTTCCTGACCCTGGTTCGCTGCCTGTGGAAATCGCGAAAATCATAAAGAAACGGATAAATATTCAGCATGGATACAAAACAATTACTTTCTAAGAAAAAAGGCTATAGTGTATTTGGTTTCCTGGGCGTCCTCTGTGCTTTTCTGTGGAAGGCGGAGCGGGATTTGGCATCTGCGGGAAATATTGTATGGAACGGAAAATATGTTGCAGGAATTCTTGCATTTTCCCTGATTGTGGGAGGACTTGCAGGCTTAGGTATCTGCTTTCTTGTGTACGCGCAGGCAGAGGGAAAGTGGAATGGGCTGTGGAAGCGCGTCTGTGAAATATGCGGCTGGCAGACTGAAAAACGAGAAAACGGAAAGGGTGAAAAAAGCAAGAACAAACCGGATTCGGAGTCAAAGTCAGGCAGTGCATTTCTGCGTAACCTGAAAACCTGGCAGGTCTTTTGGGCAAGCCTGGTTCTTATTGTGCTCTGCTGGCTGCCGGCATATCTTGCCTATTATCCCGGTATCTGCTCTTATGACACTACCATTCAGCTTGCGCAGATTGTGGAGGGACCCTTTAATGACCATCATCCCATAGCCCATACGCTGCTGTTAAAATGGGCGATGGAGCTGGGAGAGGGGATTTTCGGCAGCGTAAACACGGGAATCGGCGTCCTGGTGGCGTTGCAGATGGTCTTTCTGGCGGCGGCATTTGCCTATGGAATCTCTGCCCTTCATAAGTTTCAGGTAAAATCAGGCTGGCTCATCGTTGTTCTGGTGTATTGCATGATTTATCCTTTTCACTGGTATATGAGCATCAGCACCATTAAGGATACCATTTTCAGCGCCTTTTTCCTGTTGCAGATGGTGTCGTTCTGCGTGCTTTTATTGCAGGGAGAGGCGTTATCCCGGTTAAACCGTTCTGCGGCGCTGTTCGTTGTCAGCACGGTAGGAATGATACTATACCGCAATAACGGCAAATACGCCATGCTGGTGCTGATGGTATTTCTTCTGCTGACATTATGGCGCGGAAAAAAGAGGCGAAGGCTTTGGGGAAGGCTTCTGATTTATACTCTGGTGGGCTTCCTGTTAGGGAATATGATGGTTTCGGCAGTATATAAGCTGACGGATGCACAGCAGGGAGACAAGCGGGAAATGCTTAGTATGCCCATTCAGCAGTTGGCGCGCTGTATGATTTATCACGGCGGCGTGGGTGTGCTTGCGGAGGATGACAACACCATGAGCGAGGAGGACAAGGCGTTAATCAATGACTTTCTGCTGGATGAAAGCTACAGGGAATACCGCCCCGACATCTCCGACCCGGTGAAACGTCACACCAATACTTATGTGGCAAGATACCGCGCAAAGGAATTTATTTCCACCTATCTGGGACTGCTTGCGGAATATCCGGGTGATTTTATCAATGCGGCGCTGGCGACCAATGCAGGCTTTCTTTCACCGTCGGATGTGACCCATGCCGCAATTAATGTAAACGGACGGGACACGGGACTTGGCTATGTGCAGACCAGATGGGTGGATGCCGAGCTGAATCCTCAGGGCATCTATAAGGACTCTCTGTGGGAAGGACTGCACGAAAAGCTGGAAAAGTGGGCGGACGACAATGCCTATCTGAAGCTTCCGGTGTTAAAATATTTGTTTGTGCCGGGGAGCTTTTTGTGGCTGTACCTGCTGCTTACGGGAGTTTTGGCAGTGAATAAAAGATATCGTATGCTGCTTCCTCTGACGCTGATACTGGGATATTATGCGACACTGCTGTTGGGACCGACGGTGCAACTGCGTTATCTTTATCCGGTTATGATAGTTTTGCCTTTCGTGGGACTGCTTGGGAACAGAAAATAATTGCAAATGATAACAAAATTATATATAATGATTTTAGATTTCTTAAAATAATCGTAATCGGAAGGAGCGTTTCAACTGGGACAGGACTAACGATAAAAAGATACGAGTAAATTCAAGGGGGATAAGAAAATGGAATACAATAAGGAATATTTTGCAAAGAGTGCAAACAGAAAGGCGATGGCAATCTGGGCAACTTTGGGGATTGTGCTCAGCGCAGCATATGCGATAGAGATTGTGAAGGGCTTGCGTACAATGGATTATTATATCACATTTCTTGCATTCTGCTGGGTGCCTTTTATCGCAGGTCTTGTGTTAGTGAAGGTGAAAGGCTGGGCGTCTCCTTTTTACAAGGATGTGATTGCGGTTGGATACGGCGTCTTTTATGTGTTCGTCCTTCTGACCACCACGTCTAAACTTGCATTCGTATACATATTGCCGCTTACCAGTATGCTGGTTCTGTTTAAGAATCGTAATTACATGCTTCGCTGTGGAATAACGAATCTGATTGCAGTTTTTTTCGTTATTCTCAAAAATTATCTGGGCGGTGCGAACGCTCCCGGTGATGTTACCGACTATGAAATTCAGATTGCGGCAATCGTTCTTTGTTATGTGGGATATATTCTTTCTATTAATCATCTGAACAAATCCGACGGTTCCATGCTGGCTACGGTAGAGGGTAATCTGGACAAAATTATTACCACTGTAGACAAGGTAAAAGCGGCAAGCTCCGCAGTTGTGGATGGAGTAACAGTGGTAAGGGATCTGGCGGAAGAAAATAAAGAGGGCGCCAATGATGTAGTTATCAGCATGGGCGAGCTGGCGGATAATAATGATATGCTGAATCAGAAGGTTGATTCTTCCATGAGCATGACGGAAAACATTGACAGTCAGGTGACGAATGTGGCAAATCTTATGGAGCATATTGTAACGCTGATTGAGGAATCTGCCGCTCATGCGGTGAAAAGCAGCGGCGAGCTTTCAAAGGTTGTGAAATCTACCAACGTAATGGCGAAATTATCGTCGGATGTGGAAACAATTCTGAATGAATTTCGTGATGAATTTGATATGGTGAAAAACGAAACAGGAACCATTGAAAATATTTCTTCACAGACCAATCTGCTTGCACTGAATGCCTCCATTGAGGCGGCAAGAGCAGGCGAGGCGGGAAGAGGTTTCGCGGTAGTGGCAGACGAGATCAGAAATCTGAGCATCGGTACGCAGAGTTCTTCCAACAGCATCATGGAGGCATTAAAGCGGCTGGAGGTTACTTCCGGCAAAATGACAGAATCCATTACAACCATTCTTTCCCTGATTAACGAGACGCTGGAACAGATGAAAACCGTTAATTCCGGCGTGGGCGCTATTGCAGAGGATTCCAGGCAGCTCGGAAGCGAGATTGAGGTAGTGGACGCCGCAGTTAAGGAAGTGGAAGACGCCAATAAGAACATGGTAGACAACATGAAGCAGGTGAAGGATATCATGGCGGCTATGAATGAGAGCGTAAACCGTTCTGAGGAAATCAGCGCGGCTATGCTGCATAAATATGAAGAGACTGCAAAAAATGTAGTTAATATCGAGAATGTTGTCGGTACGCTGGTGGAAGAATTGGGCGAAGGCGGTTTTATGGGAACCAGAGATTTGGAAGCCGGTATGAAGCTGGCAATTGCGGAAAGCGATACCGGAAAAGAGTACAGGGCAGAAATCGTTGAGGTTATGCAGGACGGTATTATGATTCGCGTTCAGGAAACGGCGTCAAACGGCGCAGTTCTGGGAGCAAAGGACGGCAGGCAGAAATATGATGCAAGAATTTTTGTAAATAACGCGATGTATCTGTGGGAAGACGTCAGACTCTCCTTTGTTAAAAAGAGCGGAGCAGATATTTATCGTGTAACGCTGGACAATAGTCCTAAGGTACTGAACCGCAGAAAATACCCAAGACTGCCAATCAGTAATCCCTGTGAAGTTTTCCTGAAATCCAGAAACAGTTCCTTTACCGGAACGATGGTAAATATCAGCGCCGGCGGATGTTGTTTTGTCGTGACGGCAAAAGAATTTGCAAATGTCATTGGAGAACAGATTCAGCTTACTGTTCAGGATTTTGAAGTTCTGGAAGGTACTAAGTTAATGGGAACCATTATTCGTTCTACCGATGACAGAGACGCTTATATTATAGGCTGCAGAATGACAGAGGATAACAGGGATATTATGAATTATGTAAATGCGAGAATGTCGAAATAGCAATAGGCAGAGAAACATGGCAAGGGCTGTATGCGAAAGCATGCAGCCTTTTTCACACTGCTATACGGGCAATATTGTTTTAAAATTCATTTTACGGTAATGGTTATTAATAAGGTTTTGTGGATTATATTAGTTTAAAATGGTATAATTAAACATAAAACTTTATGAAGTATCGCATATTCGTTTAAGATATATATAAATGCTTTTGAAAAAGTGTGTTAAGAAAGAAGGTGCTACAATGGATATGAAGGAATTAAAGCAGCTTATTTACCAGGGTGAAAAAGTTGATGTAGAGTGCAAGAAAGCAGAGAATAATGTGCCGAAGTCTGTTTATGAATCATATTCTGCATTTGCGAATACGAAGGGCGGTTATATTATTCTTGGCGTTAAGGAAGATAAGACAAAAACGCTTTCAGAAGAAAGATTTATGATACAGGGAATTGAAAATCCGGCAAAGCAGAAAGAGGATTTTTGGAATACCATTAATGGCAGCAAGGACAATGTTAACATTTTAAAAGATGAGAATGTTTATATTGTAGAAGAAGACGGAATAAGTCTGATTGTGATTTATGTACCAAGAGCAGATTTTAATATGCGTCCCATATATATAGGAGAAAACCCGTATAAAGGAACCTATAAAAGAAATCACGAGGGTGATTATCACGCCACTGAGCACGAAGTCAGAGGGATGATTCGGGATCAGAATCCAGAGGGTAATGACAATATGATTGTAGAATATTACTCTATGGATGATATTGATAAGGAGACGCTTAGAAAGTATCGTCAGATTTTTGAAATCAGAAATGACGGACACGTCTGGAATTCTCTTGATGATAAGGCTTTTCTTGAAAAGCTTGGAGGTTATAGGAAAGATCGCAGAACGGGTGTAGAAGGTCTCACGCTTGCAGGTTTATTGATGTTTGGGACAGGGCAGGCTATCAGAGAAAAATTCGACAATATTTTTATGGATTATCGAAATCAAAGCGAGGTGACAGCAGATATCCGATGGAATGACAGAATCACTTATGACGGAACGTGGGAGAATAATTTATTCAATTTTTTTACCAAGGTAACGCCGAAGCTGACGGAGGATTTGAAGAAGCCATTTAAACTGCAAGGATATCAGCGAATAGATGAGACCCCTGTGCACAAGGCGGTAAGAGAGGCATTTGTCAATCTTATTATTCACGCGGATTATTTGATGGATGCAGGTGTATTAAAGGTGATTAAATATTCTGATGGATTTGAATTTACAAATCCTGGAATATTAAAGCTTCCGTTGGAGGATATTTATCGTGGAGGAAATTCTAAGTCAAGAAATCCTCATATGCAGACAATGCTCCGGTTAGTAGGATTTGGTGACAATGCCGGCTCCGGTTTTCCGACAATTCTTGATACCTGGAAGCAGGAAGGATGGGTAAAGCCTGAACTTATAGAAGATACGAATCTTAATCAGGTAACATTGAAATTAAGAATGATACCACTATGGCTGCATGAATTACAGGAACTCGAAAAGCAGATTGTTTTGAATTTAAGGATATCTTCTGAACAGACTCAGGCAATTAAAAGCGCGTTGGAAACTTCGTTAGGAAATATTTCAATTTCTAAAATTGACGGGATTGAGGATGCGCTTAAAACCTTTGCAGATGGTATAGCAAGACTTGAAGGGGAGCAATTGGATGCGATATGTTCTTCTTTAAAAGTTATTGGAGAAAGATTCAAATTCGACAAAAAGTTATTTTCTGATTCAGAGAGACTTGCTGAATTGTTGGCAGAAAAATCAGCAGAATCAGCAGAAAAATCAGCAGAATCAGCAGATTATGGTTTGATGGATTTATCAGATAGGCAAAAGCAAATTTTGGAATGTATGGCGCTTGAGGTAGAATATAGTACAGAAGAAATAGCTGAAAAAATCGGGTTAAAAGGACCCAGAACAAGGCAACTGTTAAATGGATTGGTCGCTATGGGATTTGTTTCCTGTACTGCGGCTACAAAAAATAGAAGGTATGTGAGACTAAAATATATGTGAAAATGACTCGATAGTAATAATATGGTTATTCAGAAAGGGACTGTCGCTTTAACGAATAGAATTAGTGCGACAGCCTTTTTTGCGTCAACCGGATAAAATTCACAAAGCGTATTGTGTCTGACACTCCCGACAGGCGTAAGCCTTCCATGGAAGCTGTATTTTGAAAATATTTACAATTTATACTTGACAGAATATGTATCGCAGTGCTATATATAATACATAAATATATTGCACTGCGATACATCGAAGTGAAATGTAGATAGGAGGGATACCATGGATGCACATATAAAAAAGGTGTACGTCCCTATGACAGAGACAGGATTCTATATCCTGCTTTGTCTGCAAAAAGAAATGCACGGCTATGGCATTGTGCAGAAGGTCAGTGAAATGACAAAAGGAGAGATTCTGCTGAGTCCGGGAACCATGTACGGCAGTCTGGGAAAGATGGAGAAGGACGGTCTGATACAATTTGTGAGGGAGGAGGATAAGCGGAAAACTTACGTTATCACAGAGCTTGGCAGAGAAGTATTGGAGCTGGAGAGCAAAAGAATCAGACGTTTGTATCAAAATATGGAGGCGGAGATGGAATGAGGAAAAAATGGAAGAAAACCGTAAAATTTTTTTCGGTTGCAGAGTATGAACAGGAGCAGGAGTACCTTCGGGAGCAGCATAAAAAAGGATGGAAGCTTGTAGAAGTAAGCGGCTTGTGCTGCTTTACCTTTGAAAGCTGTGAGCCGGAGGATGTGGTATATCAGCTTGATTACAACGCGGACAGAAAAAAAGGCATGAGTGAATATATTCAGATGTATCAGGACTGCGGATGGGATTACATCTGTGATTATGTGGGCTACAGCTATTTTCGCAAGCCCGTTGCTGCCATGCAGGAGGAAGAAGAAATCTTCAATGACAACAGCTCCAAGCTGGACATGATAGACAGGGTATTCAAAAGAAGAATGATACCGCTTCTTGTGGCGTTTGGACTGATTATTTGCCCGCAGTTATATTTCACGGCAATCAATACAGACCCTTTTGCCAGATATATGTTTGGCTTCTATTGCGTTCTGTTTGTGTTCTATGTGGTGATTTTTGTAAAGTGGGTTCATATGTATCGCAAAATAAAAGAAAAAAGATAGGAGGAAGCGAAAGTGAAACTGGAAGTAAGAGATATTCACAAAAGCTTTGGAGAAAAAGAAATTTTACATGGAATCAGTTTTGAAGTGGAAAGCGGAAAGGCATTAGGTTTGTTGGGAAGAAACGGTGCAGGAAAGACTACCACCATCCGTATTCTCATGGATGTGTTTCACGCAAACAGCGGAGAAATCCTTTTGGACGGAAAACCCTTTGCGCCCGCCAAGACTCCTATCGGTTATCTGCCGGAGGAGCGGGGACTATATCCCAAGAGAACGGTTATGGAGCAGGTGGTATTCCTGGCAAAGCTGCGCGGCATGAGTACCAAAGCAGCCAGGGAGAGTGCGAAAAAGTGGCTGGAGCGTCTGGAGGTTTCAGAGTATGCCAACCGAAAATTAGAGACGCTTTCCAAGGGAAATCAGCAGAAGGTGCAGCTTGCGGCAACGCTGGTACATGAGCCGGACATCGTGATTCTGGATGAGCCGTTCAGCGGTCTTGACCCGGTAAATGCACAGATTTTGAAGGACGTGGTAAGCGAGCTGATTGCGGAGAACAGAATCGTTATTTTTTCCAGTCATCAGATGAGCTATGTGGAGGAATTTTGTGACAATATCGCCATCATTAATCAGGGCAAAATTGTTCTCGCCGGGGATTTGAAGGAAATCCGCAAAGAATACGGCAAAAACAGGATGACCTTATCCGCCAACAACATGGAACTGGAAGCACTGGAAAAATATGTTGCGGAGCAGCTTTTTGATGTAGTGACCGTATCCGAGCGCAAAAAGACCTTCCTTGTGCTGGAGCTTGCGGAGGGCAGGAGTAATGCGGATTTATTGAGGAGACTGGGAGAGACAGCGATTGATGTGGAACGTTACGGAATTTACGAGCCGTCATTAAATGATATCTTTGTGGAAAAGGTTGGTGAGGAAGCATGAAAAAATTTTTGACTGTATTACAATTTGAAATGAAGGAGTATGTAAGCTCCAAGGGTTTTGTGCTGATTACGATATTGCTGGCGCTTGTGGGCGCGGTGGCTCTCTGTGCGCCCCGTTTTATCGATATGTCCGGTTTCACGGGCGTACAGGTGGCGAAGGAGACTTCTTCGGAGAGCGAAGAGACGGAAGAAACCGAAGAAAAACTGTATTTATATGATAAGGCAGGGGTAATCATGCCGGAGTTTCTGGAAGCTTATTATCCCAATGCAGAGTGGGTGCTTGTGGAAAGTGAGGAAGCGGTAAAAAATGCTGTGGATGCGCAGGAAACAGAAGAGGGTTATGTGACGACCTCGGCAACCAGTTATGATTATTATGTGTATAACAAGGCAATGTACGGGGACGGCACCGCGCTTTTTGAGGAGCTGCTGCGGGAGTGCTACCGCATCCGGTACTGTGCCGAAAACCAGCTTGATTATGCGGAAATATCGGGACTTTACACATTGGATATCACCGGAACGGAGCAGATTTTGAACAAGGACAGCTCACAAAATTACTGGTACAGCTACGCTATGGTTATGATTGTATTCTTTCTGATTATGATGTACGGACAGATGATTGCGGTTTCCGTTACAAACGAAAAGAGCAACCGTGCCGTTGAGGTACTGGTGACCTCCACTACGCCCAACAGTCTGCTGTTCGGTAAGGTAATTGCAGGAGCAATCGGCGGACTGCTGCAGATGGGAATTATTATGGGAAGCATCCTGATTTCCTATCAGTGCAACCGCAGCGTGTGGGGCGGTCAGCTCGATTTCCTTTTGAATATTCCGGCGGAGGTTCTGGTTACTTTCGCGTTGTTCGGTCTTGGCGGTTATCTCTTCTACGCATTCCTGTTCGGCGCGATGGGTGCGCTGGTAAGCAAGACAGAGGACGTCAGCAAGAGCTCCGGCGGTCTGATGATGGCGATTATGATTGTCTACTTTATTGCATTGTTCCAGATGACGAATGTGGACGGCTTTGCCATGAAGCTGCTTTCCTTCCTGCCGTTCAGCTCCTACAGTACCATGTTTATCCGCATTGCCATGGGAACCGTGGAAGTATGGGAAATCGTATTATCCTTTGTGATTCTTGTACTTTCTATCGTTCTGGCAGGTGTTTTCGGTGCGAAAATTTACCGCATGGGAACCTTGCGTTACGGTAATCAGATTAAGCTGGGCGCGGCAATCAAAAGCCTGCGGAGCGAACAGTAAAATAGCCAAATTTTGTTTTGACAAAGAGCTACGCACATAGTAAAATAATACTAAAACCTGCACAAATAGTTTTATTGGGGGATAGGCTTAGTTAAAATCAGTAACAATGTGCAAAGGAGAGAGACTAAAGATGCGTAAGAAATTTGAAACGATGAATGTCAAACAAAAGCTTAATTTCGGCTATATGGTAGTCATTATTTTTATGGTTATTTCGGGTATTTTAAGCGTAATAGGGTTAGCGATTCTGGACAGGGGATTGAATAATTTTATCGACGGATCGAATGCGGCGAATACGGCGGTAAAGATGTGCCGGATTGATATCAATATTGCTGCCAGAAATATCCGTGAGGCTGTTTTGGATGATGACGACGGGCATCTCGAAGGATATAAGCAGACCGTAGAAGATAAGCTTATGGATGTGGAGAGCCAGCTTCAGGTCATAAAGGCAACGGGATTGATTGAGGATTCTCTGTATCAGAGATATGTAGATGCAATTACCGTATGGGGAACCACCGGTTATGGAATACTTGAAATGATTGAGTCCGGTGACAGAGACGGGGCGACAACTACTATTCTGTCAGAATGTTCTCCGAAACTGGAGGAATTGGTTCCTATTTCCGAAGAACTGGATATGGCAACGGATGAATTAAAGGAGCAGTCTGTAAGGAACAGCCAGATAACCTTTATTATGAGTTTGATTTCCGTTGTTATCTTTATTGTAATTGCGATTGTAGTGGCAATGCAGATTAGCAAACACATTGTAAAATCTATTACCTCCCCGCTGGAACAGATTGAACGTGTTGCAATGGAATTGACAGAAGGTAATTTACATAGTCAGATTGAATACAGGTCACAGGACGAAATCGGAAGTCTTGCGCACAGTCTCCGCAAGTCGATTCGTATCCTGGGTTCCTATGTGGATGATATTGCGCAGGTGATGGGAGAGTTTTCACAGGGTAATTTCGACGTAACGCCCAGCGTAGAATGGAGAGGCGATTTCGTAGCGATTCTCGAAGCATTTATGGCGTTTGAAAAGAGCATGTCTGAGACCATAAGGGATATTCAGCGGGTAGCGGATCAGGTGGAAAGCGGAGCGGGACAGGTTTCCGACAGTTCTTCCGACCTGGCACAGGGAGCAACAGAACAGGCAAGCATTACAGAGGAGCTTACGGCTACCATTGAGACTGTTTCCGAGCAGGTAGCTGTCAATGCCGAGACGGCGAAGGCAATCAGCAAGAAGGTGGAAGAGTCCGGTGTGGCAGTAGAAGCCGGAAACGAGAAGATGAAGGAAATGGTTGCCTCCATGGACGAAATCAATGCGGCTTCGCAGGAAATCAGAAAGATTATTGATACGATTAACGATATTGCATCCCAGACCAATCTGCTTGCACTGAACGCTTCCATCGAGGCGGCAAGAGCAGGTGAAGCAGGACGGGGCTTTGCGGTTGTTGCAGATCAGGTGTCCGTATTGGCGTCCCAGAGTGCAGAGGCGGCAAAAGAGTCTGCTGTGCTTATCGAGGCTTCTATGAGAGCGGTAGAAAAGGGTATTACGATTGCAGACGAAACCGCACAGCAGCTTGAGCAGGTGCTTACTTCTTCCAGAATTGTCACGGAAGAGGTTGGCAAGGTTGCAGATGCGCTGGAGGCACAGAATGATTCCTTTGCTCAGATTAATACAGGTGTTGAACATATCAATGATGTAGTACAGACCAACTCTGCAACATCCGAAGAGTGTGCGGCTGCCAGTCAGGAGATGAACAGTCAGGCGACAGTATTGAAGGAAGCCATTGGCAAGTTCAGAGTTGCGGCTATTGAGGAATAAATAATTGAAAAACAGGTGATTGAGACAGACCGTAGACTGAATGGTTTACGGTCTGTTTTAACGAAATGGAGTAATTTATGTATCGAGAACAGGACCTGGTCAGAATCGCAAAACGGGAGAATAATAACAAGCGGAAATATCTTGTAGTAAACAGGCTGCAGGGGAAGCATATTCCGGTAAGACCGGATGAGGCATTTTCCATGTTTCGGGAATTGGCTGACACAATCAAAAATGAGTATAAGGAAGAAAACCTGCTGTTGATAGGCTTTGCAGAGACGGCGACTGCAATTGGAGCCGCTGTGGCAGCGGAACTGGGGACAAAGTATATGCAAACCACCAGGGAAATTATCCCGGATGTGGAATATCTGTTTTTTTCCGAAGAACACAGTCATGCAACGGAGCAGAAACTGGTAAAAAATGATATCGACAGCGTTATCGGTGGGATTGACAGAATTATTTTTATAGAGGATGAAGTGACCACAGGAAAAACCATATGGAACATTATTCAGCTTCTGGAAAAACTGTACCCTGAAACAGTGAAATTCTCGGTAGCATCCCTGCTGAACGGTATGGATGAGAGTGCATTGCACACCTATCATGAAAAAAATATTCCCATTCATTATCTGGTAAAGACAAACCATGAGCGGTATACGGAAATAGCCGAGGGTTTTGCAGGGGATGGTATCTATGTCCCGTGCAGCGAAGAGGCGTATGACGTGACGAAAGAGCTTAGGGCAGGCGGGAGAATGAATGCCAGAAGGCTGGCAGAGGCGGACAAGTACAGGGAAGCCTGTGAAAAGCTATGGATGACAATAGACGGCATGATACATGATGAATTGGTGGGGAGAGTGCTTGTACTGGGAACCGAGGAATTTATGTATCCGGCATTGTATGTGGCAAACCGGATAGCGCAGTCCGGCGCGGAGACGTTCTGCCATTCCACGACCAGAAGCCCGATTGCGGTGAGCATGGAACCGGAATACCCGCTGCATGTGCGGTATGAGCTGAAAAGCTTATACGATAGGGAGAGAACGACCTATGTTTATGATATCGGCTCCTATGACGCCGTATTGATTATCACGGATTCCCAAAACGGGGAAAAGGAGGGGCTTTCCTCTTTGGTGAATGCCGTGCGTACAAAAAATGAAAAAATATATCTGGTAAGGTGGTGCTGATTTGAGAAGTTCCTATTGTGAAGACGATGTCATCCTGTTGTTAAAGGATATTACGGGACAGGTTCTTCCCCAGCCAACGGAGGAGAGGGATAAATTGATTCAGGCGGGAAAGCATTACTGCGAGATGCTGCCCATTGAATATGTACCTACTGAGAAATATATGGAGGTTTACAGAGAGGCGCTCGAAAACTATTCGGAGGCTACCGCTCTGGCAGTAGGCAGACTGGCAGACAAGATTATGGAAGCCAAAGGACAGGATGTGGTGTTGGTTTCTCTGGCGCGAGCGGGAATTCCCATCGGCATTCTGGTAAAGCGTTATATCCGGTTAAAATATGGAATTGATGTGCCGCACTATTCTATTTCGATTATCAGAGGACGGGGAATCGATGATAATGCTATGAAGTTTTTGCTGGGAAAATACAGACCGCAGCAGTTGTTGTTTGTGGATGGGTGGATTGGCAAGGGGGCTATTTTAAATGAGCTGAAAAAGGATGTCGCCGCTTACGAAGGCGTGTCGGCGGACATTGCGGTCATTGCCGACCCTGCCAACGTGACGGACCTTTGCGGAACCCATGAAGATATCCTGATTCCAAGTTCCTGCTTAAACAGTACCGTATCGGGACTGGTGAGCAGAACCTTCTTAAGAAGCGATATTATCGGAGAGCACGATTTTCACGGTGCAGTCTATTACGGCGAGCTTGCGGACTCTGATTTATCCTACGAGTTTATTCATGCCATTGAAAAGCATTTCAGGCAGGACGCCGTCTGGGAAGATACGGCTGTGGAAGGCTTGGGAGCGGACGAGGTGGCGGAGATTGCCGGAGCCTTCGGCGTCAAAGACATTAATCTTGTGAAGCCGGGAATCGGGGAGACCACCCGCGTATTGCTGCGGAGAGTGCCCTGGAAGGTTCTGATTGATGAAAAATACAGGGAAGACCGGGAACTGAGCCATATCGTAAGGCTGGCGGAGGAGAAGGGCGTTCCCATTGAATATTACCCGTTAAGGCATTATAAGTGCTGCGGCATTATTAAGAAAGTGGCGGACGCATAAGGAGCAGAAGATGATAAGAGTATGGTTTAATCACTGGTTTAGTACTTCCTACAGATTAATTGAGCTGATGAAGGAGGACAAGGAGGAGCAGATTACTGTCATCGGCAGCAATCAGCAGGCGGATTCTGTCATTCAGAAGGTCTGCGAGGAATGGTATGAGGAGCCGGCGCTGGATGGTGAGGCTTATGTGGAATATTGCCTGGAGTTTTGCAAAGCCCATAAGGTGGATGTGTTCGTGCCGAGACGGAAAATGGTGGATATCAGCAAAAACAGAGAGCGTTTCGGGCAAATCGGCACAAAAGTCATGGCGGATGATGCTTCCGTGATTCAATTCTTAAGCGACAAAGCCGCGACCTATGATTATTTCAGAAAATGTGAGGGGTTACACATCCCGGATTATGCGATGGTAAATACTGCCGGACAGTTTGCGGAAGCCTACGCCGGATTACGGGAAAGCTACAGTCAGATTTGTATCAAGTTTGTCAGGGATGAAGGCGGCATGAGCTTTAGAAAGATTGCAGAAAAGGTAGACCGTTTCCGCAGACTGCGGATGTATCCGGGAACGGATATCGCTTATGAGACGCTGCTGGATACCTTAAAGGAGAAGGAGCGGTTCGATGATTTAATGGTGATGCCCTATCTGCCCGACCATGAAATCAGTGTGGATTGTCTGGACACGGAGAAGGGTCTGATTGCCATTCCCCGCAATAAGGGCGCAGCCCGGCATGAGAGAGTGGAATATCCCGCGCAGATTCTTGAGATGGTGCAGATTATCATGGACAAAATCAAGCTGCAATATCCCTGTAATATTCAATTCAAAATCAAGGATGAAATACCGTATCTTCTGGAAATCAATACAAGAATGTCAGGCGGTTTGCAGATGAGCTGTCTGGCAGCGGATGTGAATATTCCCAATATTGCTCTGAATAAAGTGCTTGGAAAACAGGTTGACTGGACGATGGATAAAACCGAAAAAACCGTGTACTACATCGAGCTTCCCCGGATTATCCGATGAGGGGAAGCTGTCGGATAATCCGGGGAAACTGCCGGATGACACAGGCAATCTGATTATTTAACGCCATAATATTCAGCCAGAAACAGAATTGTTTTTGCCCAGTTATAGTGGGTCTTATATTCATTCATACGCTCTTTGGAAGGACTTCCGGAAACCAGTGTGTCGGCGCTTTCATCCCAATCAAGGATTGCCTTGGCGTCGGCAAGGTCCGTATGGGAAACCTTGTATGCGGAATTCACAAGTTCAATCTGTTTAGGGTGAATGACGGTTTTTCCGATAAAACCGCATTGCCTGTCCTGATGCAGTTCGTTTGTCAACCCGAAATCCCAGTTATCCCCGTTAAAATACTCCCACACAGGACCGGAAACCACATAATTCATGCCGAATACTGTGATAATATCGGAAAAAATTTTTGCAATGGGTCTGATGCTGTGAATGGATTCCGTGCTGTGCCTTCTGAAACCGAACATATGGCAGAGGTCATTTCCGCCGACTCTGATATTTAAAACGTATTGTTCCACGGAGTCCAGTTTTTCTTTTAAGGTGTAAAGAATGTTATTTCTATATTGC
>ENA-UOJC01002272-UOJC01002272.1-human-gut-metagenome-genome-assembly--contig:-C104-NODE-2272-length-21537-cov-7.661810_pt1 | contig 21537 bp, 18 predicted proteins | sample MGYA00242339_ERZ723886 | MGnify/ENA metagenome assembly ERZ723886 | reverse complement strand
TTAACCAAAAAACCACTCTATAACAAAAACAAACAAAAAAAACCCCAATAAAAAAAATGATAATACCCCGACCATTAAAAAAAAAAATCCATGACCCTAATACAAAAAAAACAAAAAAGACCTCGTAAAGCCGAAAATTAGCGTACATAACAACTGAATCATTTATATTATTCTCTTCACACTTTATAGTACAAGCGACCTCTTCCACAAAAGCAAATTGGAATCCATAGGAGGAGGGGATATATCATTTCTTTGCCATTCCAATCTATTATGAGTTACAACCCACTCATTTACAAGGCATAACAAAAAGATATCTTTTTGACTGCCGTAGCACATGGTTATTACTTGCACAGCCATATACTTTAGCATATCTTTGTGAAAAGATTCAGCACTAAAGACATCCCCATGCTGTCGTTCAAAACATCCGGATGTTCTTGTTTACAACATGCCCATGTTTTGTATCAAAACATCCCCATGTTTTTAGAGCAAAAGTATAAAGTCACAAACAAGACGGTTGCAAATTTACAAACAGTACAAGTATAATTATCAATAACAGAAGAATATATGGCTATTAATTATGTAGTTACCAAGAAGGTGGACACAACAAAGGGAGAAACAAACGTGCGTTATTATGCTACCACAAGAGCTTTACAAAAGAAACCCGTCGACAGTGCGGAAATAGCCCGGCAACTGGCGGAAAAGAGTTCACTGCAAGACGGGGATGTCATGTCGGTACTTGTACAGTTATCAGGTGTTATCGCCGAACATCTGCACCAAGGACGCACCGTTAGCATCGACGGGCTGGGCAATTTCTTTCCCACAATCACAAGTAAAGGAGTGGAAAAACCGGAAGAGTGTACTGCCGACAAGGTATGGGTAGCACGTATCGGCTTTAAATCAGCACCGGCATTTCTGAAAAAGATACGGATGAAAACCAAGTTTCTAAGCATCCAACTACGAGAACAGAAAAAGGCAAATACCCAAAAGAAAAACACTCCGGGGAACATTTAACAATCTGTTGAAAACTTTATTCCATATTTTCCATACAGGAGGTTCTTTTTTCTTTGAGAAATATGTATTTTTGCCGTCACTTGCTTATATAATAAGGTAGAACAGATGAAGGAGACACAAGAGGAATTGACATATCACGTACCGGTATTACTAAAAGAGAGCGTAGACGGAATGAATATCTGCCCGAATGGCACGTATGTAGACGTGACTTTCGGTGGTGGAGGGCATTCCCGTGAGATACTTTCGCGTTTGGAAAAAGACGGACGTTTATTAGGATTCGACCAGGACGAGGATGCCGAACGAAACATTGTCGATGACCCGCGCTTCATTTTCGTGCGAAGCAATTTCCGCTACCTGCACAACTTTCTACGCTATCACGATATAGAGAAAGTAGACGCCATACTGGCAGATTTGGGAGTATCCTCTCATCACTTTGACGACAGTGAACGAGGATTTTCTTTCCGCTTCGACGGTGCATTGGATATGCGTATGAACAAACGGGCCGGACTCACAGCAGCAGATGTGGTAAACACTTATGCAGAAGAACGGTTGGCAGATATCTTCTACCTGTATGGAGAATTGAAAAACAGTCGCAAATTAGCATCGGTTATCGTCAAGGCCCGTGCCAACGGACAAATAAAGACAATCGGCGAGTTTTTGGAGATCATCAAGCCACTCTTCGGCCGGGAACGCGAGAAGAAAGAACTTGCCAAGGTGTTTCAGGCACTTCGCATTGAAGTAAATCAAGAGATGGAGGCGTTGAAAGAAATGTTGACCGCAGCAACGGAAGCCTTGAAACCGGGAGGAAGATTAGTTGTTATCACTTACCATTCATTGGAAGACCGGATGGTTAAAAACATTATGAAAACCGGTAATGTGGAAGGTAAAACGACACAGGATTTTTTCGGTAACCTGCAAACGCCTTTTAAATTGGTGAACAACAAAGTCATTGTGCCGGACGAAAAGGAAATAGAACGCAATCCGAGATCACGGAGCGCCAAACTAAGAATCGCAGAAAAGAAATAAGCAGAAGAGATAGAAACTTATGGAAGAGAAAAAGATAAATAAAAACGAGAACAAAGAACCCAAAAAGAAAAAAAGGGCCTCTTTGAAAAGCATTTTAGGAGGAGATATCTTAGCTACAGACTTTTTCCGCCGCCAGACAAAACTGCTGGTACTCATTATGGTATTTATTATCTTCTATATCCATAACAGATATGCCAGTCAACAACAGCAGATTGAAATAGATAAGCTGAAGAAAGAACTTATCGACATTAAATATGACGCGCTCACACGTAGCTCGGAATTGATGGAAAGAAGTCGTCAGTCACGTATCGAGGAATACATATCGACCAAAGAGAGTGATCTGCAGACATCTACAAATCCTCCTTACCTGATAGAGTAAAAAAGGGAAAAGGAGAAAAAAGGGAAAAGGGAGAATGGAGAGTGGAGAAGGAAAGAAAAAGTAAATTATCAATTGCCATTTGTCAATTGTCATTTGTCATTTATAAATTATAAATAGTTTTGGCTGTCAATAAAAAAAATATAATGACCCGTTACTTCTTTGTTATCCTCATAATGGGGCTGATAGGAGTAGCAATCGTGGTAAAAGCAGGCATCACCATGTTTGCCGAGCGACAATACTGGCAGGATGTTGCCGACCGTTTCGTAAAAGAGAATGTAACGGTAAAGCCTAATCGGGGTAATATCATCTCCTCCGACGGCAAACTGATGGCAAGTTCACTGCCCGAATACCGCATCTATATGGATTTCAAAGCAGGAGCACCGGCCAAAACCGACTCCTTGAAAAAGCATATGAATGAGATCTGTGAAGGGTTGCACCGGATATTCCCGGATAAAAGTGCGGCTGAATTCAAAGCGCATCTACAGAAAGGGATGAAAAAAGGAAGCCGCAATTATTTGATTTACCCGAAACGTATCTCGTACATTCAATATAAAGAGGCCAAACGCCTGCCTGTTTTCAACATGAACAAGTATAAAGGCGGATTCCATGAGTTAGCTTACAACCAGCGCAAGAAACCATTCGGCTCTTTAGCAGCACGTACATTGGGCGATCTCTACGCAGACACCGCACAAGGTGCCAAGAATGGAATAGAACTGGCTTTCGATACCTTGTTGAAAGGACGTGACGGAATCACGCACCGCCAGAAGGTGATGAACAAATACCTCAACATCGTAGATATTCCTCCCGTAGACGGTTGCGACCTTATCGCCACCATCGATGTGGGCATGCAGGACATCTGCGAAAAAGCATTGGTAGATAAGTTGAAAGAACTGAATGCCAGTGTAGGCGTTGCTGTTTTAATGGAAGTCGCCACAGGCGAGGTGAAAGCAATCGTCAACATGATGAAAGCGGCGGACGGCAATTATTACGAAATGCGTAACAATGCCATCAGCGACATGCTCGAACCGGGTTCCACCTTTAAGACAGCTTCTATCATGGTGGCTCTTGAAGACGGGCACATCACCCCCGATTACGAAGTGGATACGGGAAACGGTATCAAAATGATGTACGGACGGCCGATGAAAGACTGGAACTGGCATCGCGGCGGATATGGCAGAATCAACGTAACCCGTATCTTGGAAGTGTCGTCCAACGTGGGGACATCCAGCATCATCGACCAATTCTATCATGACAATCCGCAAAAGTTCGTAGACGGACTGAAACGAATGAGCATCGACCAGCCGTTGCACCTGCAGATCGCAGGAGAGGGAAAGCCCAACATCAGAGGACCGAAAGAACGCTATTTTGCCAAGACTACCCTCCCGTGGATGAGTATCGGGTACGAAACGCAAGTGCCCCCGATGAATATACTGACATTCTACAATGCCATAGCGAACGATGGCGTAATGGTTCGCCCGAAGTTCGTAAAAGCGGCTGTAAAAGACGGGGAAGTAGTAAAGGAGTTCCCGACAGAAGTCATCAACCCGAAAATCTGTTCGGATAATACGCTGAAACAGATACGGGAAATTCTCTACAAGGTAGTGCATCAGGGACTGGCAGGACCGGCAGGCAGCAAGCAGTTTGCCGTATCCGGCAAAACAGGAACGGCACAGATTTCACAAGGCGCCGCCGGATACAAAACGGGAAAGACGAACTATTTAGTCAGCTTTTGCGGATACTTCCCTTCGGAAGCGCCGAAATACAGTTGCATCGTCTCCATTCAGAAACCGGGGCTTCCGGCTTCCGGTGGGTTGATGGCAGGTAGCGTATTCGGTAAAATAGCAGAAAGGGTATATGCCAAAGACTTGCGTCTGCCACTGACAAATGCCATCGACACCAACAGCGTGGTAATTCCCGACGTAAAAGCCGGAGAGATGAATGATACCAAACGGGTACTCGACGAACTGAAGATACAGAGCCAGGCTAAGTTCGAAATCAAAAGCGGCAAAGAGACTTGGGGCAGTACACATGCCGCCCCAAAAAGCGTCATCTTAGAAAGCAGAGACCTGATGCGTGATTTTGTTCCGAGCGTGATCGGCATGGGCGCACGGGATGCTGTCTATCTGCTCGAAAGCAGAGGGATAAAAGTAAATCTGGTAGGCGTAGGCAAGGTAAAAAGCCAGTCGATAGCCAATGGAACAAGAGTAAGAAAAGGACAAACAATCGTATTGCATCTGAACTGATTATATATAATAAGGTATGAAACTGAACGAATTACTGAAAGCGATCCAACCGGTACAGGTTGTGGGGGCTTCGGACATAGAAATAACAGGAATCAACATAGACTCCCGACAGATAGAAGCAGGACATCTGTTTATGGCCATGCGCGGCACGCAGACAGACGGGCATGCCTATATCCCGGCTGCCATAGAAAAAGGGGCCGTCGCCGTACTTTGCGAGGACCTGCCGGAACAGCCGGCAGAGGGAATCACCTACGTGCAAGTGAAAGACAGCGAGGATGCCACAGGCAAGATGGCGACTCTGTTCTTTGGAGATCCTACTTCTAAAATGGAACTGGTAGGCGTAACGGGAACCAATGGGAAAACGACCATCGCCACCTTATTATATAATACATTCCGCTATTTCGGATATAAGGTAGGACTCATTTCAACGGTATGCAACTATATCGATGACGAAGCAATCCCAACCGAGCACACTACCCCCGACCCCATCACACTGAACCGCCTGTTAGGCAGGATGGCGGACGAAGGCTGCAAGTATGCTTTTATGGAAGTAAGTTCCCACTCCATCGCCCAAAAACGCATCAGTGGATTAAAATTCGCCGGAGGTATCTTTACGAATCTGACCCGCGACCATTTGGATTATCATAAAACGGTAGAGAACTATCTGAAAGCCAAAAAGAAGTTTTTTGACGATATGCCCAAAAACGCATTCAGCCTTACCAATCTGGATGACAAGAACGGACTGGTAATGACGCAAAACACACGTTCGAAGGTATATACCTACTCTTTGAGAAGTCTGAGCGACTTCAAAGGGCGAGTATTGGAATCCCACTTCGAAGGAATGTTGCTCGACTTCAACAACCATGAACTGATGGTACAGTTCATCGGTAAATTTAATGCATCTAACCTTCTTGCCGTATTCGGCGCTGCCGTATTGCTCGGCAAAAAAGAAGAGGATGTACTGGTGGCGCTCAGTACACTACATCCGGTAGCAGGACGTTTCGACGCCATCCGTTCTCCGCAGGGATATACGGCAATCGTTGATTATGCCCACACTCCGGATGCACTGGTCAATGTCCTGAATGCCATTCACGACGTACTCGAAGGCAGAGGTAAAGTCATTACTGTGGTGGGTGCCGGAGGTAACCGTGACAAAGGGAAACGCCCCATCATGGCCAAAGAGGCTGCCAAAGCGAGCGACCGTGTCATCATTACTTCGGACAATCCCCGGTTTGAAGAACCGCAGGATATTATCAATGACATGCTGGCCGGCTTGGATGCCGGAGACAGAAAGAAAACAATCAGTATGACAGACCGCAGGGAAGCTATCCGCACAGCATGCATGCTGGCCGAAAAAGGAGATGTAATTCTCGTTGCCGGAAAAGGACACGAGAACTATCAGGAAATAAAAGGAGTGAAATATCACTTTGATGATAAAGAAGAGTTGAAATCAGTGATGAATGATTAGTGACGACATCACTTATCACCAATCACTCATCACTAACCCCTAATCACTATTTACAATGTTATATTATCTATTTGACTGGCTACACAAACTCAACTTTCCCGGTGCGGGAATGTTTGGTTATACATCATTCCGTGCATTGATGGCTATCATTCTGGCACTGCTGATCTCGAGCATCTGGGGTGATAAGTTTATCAAACTGCTGAAGCGTAAGCAGATCACGGAGACACAGCGTGATGCCAAAATCGACCCGTTCGGTGTAAATAAAGTAGGAGTGCCGAGCATGGGTGGCGTCATCATCATTGTAGCCATTCTGATCCCCTGCCTGCTGTTAGGAAAACTACATAATATCTATATGATCTTGATGCTTATCACTACCGTTTGGTTGGGATCATTGGGATTTGCCGACGATTATATCAAGATATTCAAGAAAGACAAGGAAGGGTTGCACGGAAAATTCAAGATCATCGGGCAAGTGGGATTGGGACTGATTGTGGGATTGACCCTCTATCTCAGCCCGGACGTCGTCATTCGTGAAAACATAGAAGTACAGACACCGGGACGCGAGATGGAAGTCGTGCACGGGACAAACGACTTGAAATCGACACAGACCACCATACCGTTTTTCAAAAGCAACAACCTCGACTATGCCGATCTGGTAGCTTTTATGGGAGATCATGCCCAGACTGCCGGATGGATCCTGTTTGTGATCATTACCATCTTTGTAGTGACGGCCGTATCCAATGGCGCCAACTTGAATGACGGGATGGACGGGATGGCAGCAGGCAACTCTGCCATTATCGGACTGACTTTGGGCATACTGGCCTATGTATCGAGCCACATCGAATTTGCCGGTTATCTGAATATCATGTACATCCCCGGTTCGGAGGAGCTGGTAATCTTCATATGTGCTTTCATCGGTGCACTGATCGGTTTCTTATGGTACAATGCCTATCCGGCGCAGGTATTCATGGGCGATACCGGGAGCCTGACCATCGGCGGTATTATCGCCGTATTTGCTATCATTATACATAAAGAGTTATTGATTCCCATTCTTTGCGGTGTATTTTTGGTAGAAAACCTGTCGGTCATTCTGCAACGCGCTTATTACAAGGTCGGAAAGAAAAAAGGGGTAAAACAACGCCTGTTTAAACGTACGCCGATACACGATCATTTCCGTACATCGATGAACCAGATAGAAAGCGGATGCCGGGTGGTATTCACCCAACCGGACAACCTCTTCCATGAATCGAAAATCACTGTTCGTTTCTGGATCGTAACAATCGTATTGGCAGCAATAACGATCATCACATTAAAGATCAGATAAATCATGGTTCAATGTGCCGATATGCCGATCGGGGAAGAAGCGGATGCAGGTGAAAAGGCAGGGAAGCGGCAATGAACCCATAAATAAAACAGAGAGAATTAACCGGATTATTAACCATTAAAGTTTATGTGTTGCCGGTGGCATACGGCCACATCGGTATATCGACACATTATTGAGAATGAAAAGGATTGTAATTTTAGGAGCAGGCGAAAGTGGCGCGGGTGCTGCCGTATTAGCCAAAGTGAAAGGATTCGAGACGTTCGTATCGGACATGTCCGCCATCAAGGACAAGTACAAAGAACTGCTCGACAGCTACGGTATTGCCTGGGAAGAAGGCCATCATACCGAAGAACTGATTCTGAATGCCGACGAGGTAGTTAAAAGCCCGGGTATTCCAAACGATGCTCCGTTGATTCTGAAATTGAAAGAACAAGGCACACCGATTATCTCGGAAATAGAATTTGCCGGACGCTATACGGATGCCAAGATGATCTGCATCACCGGTTCGAACGGAAAAACCACCACCACCAGCCTCATCTATCACATTTTCAAGAGTGCAGGATTGAATGTCGGCCTGGCCGGTAATATAGGCAAGAGTCTGGCCCTGCAAGTAGCCGAAGATAAACACGATTATTATATTATCGAGCTGAGTTCATTCCAACTGGACAACATGTACGATTTCCGTGCCAACATCGCCGTCCTGATGAATATCACACCGGATCATCTGGACCGTTACGACCACTGCATGCAAAACTATATAGATGCGAAATTCCGTATCACCCGGAACCAGACGCAGGACGACGCCTTCATCTTCTGGAACGATGACCCTATCATCAAACGGGAGTTGGAGAAACACGGACTGAAAGCACACCTATATCCATTTGCCGCAGTAAAAGAAGACGGAGTCATTGCCTATGTAGAAGATCATGAGGTAAAGATCAACGAACCGATTGCCTTCAATATGGAACAGGAGAAGCTGGCACTGACCGGACAGCACAATCTATACAACTCACTGGCAGCAGGTATCTCGGCCAATCTGGCGGGAATCACGAAAGATGATATCCGCAAAGCATTGTCCGACTTCAAAGGAGTGGAGCACCGTCTGGAGAAGGTGGCCCGTGTAGGAGGAATCGATTTCATTAACGATTCTAAAGCAACCAATGTCAACTCCTGCTGGTACGCCCTGCAAAGCATGACCACCAAGACAGTCCTCATCCTCGGTGGGAAGGACAAAGGCAACGACTATACAGAAATCGAAGACCTGGTACGCGAAAAATGCTCCGCATTGGTGTACTTAGGATTACATAACGAAAAGCTGCACGCATTCTTCGACCGTCTCGGATTGCCGGTAGCCGATATACAGACCGGCATGAAAGATGCAGTGGAAGCGGCGTACAAGCTGGCCAAGAAGGGCGAGACTGTCTTATTGAGCCCCTGTTGCGCCTCGTTCGACCTCTTTAAGAGCTACGAAGACCGGGGAGATCAATTTAAAGAGTATGTGAGAGAATTATGATTCATAAATCTTCTCTCATAATTCATAAATTATAATTCATAAATCAAGTGGACTTATTAAAAAACATATTCAAAGGCGACAAGGTAATCTGGATAATCTTCCTTTGTCTCTGCCTCATCTCGATTATCGAGGTGTTTTCGGCAGCGAGCACGCTTACCTATAAAAGCGGAGATCACTGGGGCCCTATCACACAACACTCCATCATACTGATGGTGGGAGCGGTGGTAGTGGTACTAATGCACAACATCCCTTACAAATGGTTTCAGGTGTTTCCAGTCTTCCTGTACCCTGTCTCAGTAGTGCTGTTGGCTTTCGTCACTCTGATGGGGGTTATCACGGGCGACCGTGTCAACGGTGCGGCGCGTTGGATGTCGTTTATGGGTTTACAGTTCCAGCCTTCCGAATTGGCAAAAATGGCGGTGGTCATTGCCGTCTCCTTTATCCTGTCGAAAAAACAGGATGACGAAGGAGCCAATCCGAAAGCATTCAAATACATCCTGATTATTACAGGAATCGTCTGCCTGCTGATTGCTCCGGAAAACCTTTCTACAGCCATGTTGTTATTCGGAGTAGTATTCCTGATGATGTTTATAGGCAGGGTGGCAGCCCGAAAGTTGCTGATGCTGGTAGGTTCACTCGGATTGGTGGGTGCGGTAGGTGTCGTATTCCTGTTGGCTATCCCGAAAGATTCGGACATTCCCTTCCTCCACCGTTTTGATACCTGGAAGAGCCGTATCGTCAACTTCACCGAAAAAGAAGAAGTGCCGGCTGCCAAATTCGACATAGACAAAGATGCCCAGATTGCTCACGCCCGCATTGCGATCGCCACGAGCAATGTCGTAGGGAAAGCACCGGGAAATTCCGTTCAACGTGATTTCCTGAGTCAGGCATTCTCCGACTTCATCTTCGCCATCATCATAGAAGAACTCGGACTGGTAGGAGGTATATTCGTGGTATGTCTCTATATATGGTTATTGGTACGTGCGGGGCGTATCGCGCAAAAATGCGAACGAACCTTTCCCGCTTTCCTCGTAATGGGGATTGCCTTAATGCTGGTATCGCAAGCCATCTTGAATATGATGGTGGCCGTCGGCCTGTTCCCGGTAACCGGGCAGCCTTTGCCACTGATCAGTAAAGGAGGCACTTCGACACTGATAAACTGTGCATATATCGGTATGATACTGAGCGTGAGCCGTTACACCGCTTACCTTGAAGAGCAGAAAGAGCGCAATGCCCAGCTACAAATGCAGACAGAAGCAACCGGCACAACAGAAGCGCAGACAGCCGCCGAACCGACTGCACAAGTACTGAACAGTGACGCAGAATTCGAAGAAGAAAAGAAATAGGAAAATTACGAGTTACAATGGAGAAAGAACTTAGAATCATTATCAGTGGCGGAGGTACGGGAGGACATATCTTTCCGGCTGTATCCATCGCCAATGCCATAAAAGAACAATGTCCGGATGCCAAAATATTGTTTGTAGGAGCCGAAGGACGGATGGAAATGCAACGTGTTCCCGATGCCGGTTATGAGATTATCGGATTGCCGGTAGCCGGATTCGACCGCAAGCATTTATGGAAAAACTTTGCAGTACTCGTAAAGCTGGCTCGCAGCCAATGGAAAGCAAAGAGTATCATCAAAAAGTTCCGTCCGCAGGCAGCAGTGGGAGTTGGCGGCTATGCCAGTGGTCCGACATTGAAAATGGCTGGTATGATGGGGGTTCCGACATTGATACAAGAACAGAATTCGTATGCCGGAGTGACGAATAAATTGTTGGCAAAGAAAGCGCAAAAGATATGTGTAGCCTATGACGGAATGGAAAAATTCTTTCCGGCAGAAAAGATTCTGATGACCGGCAATCCGGTACGTCAAAACTTACTTGACCATGCCCTGAGCCGCGAAGATGCGATACGCGCTTTCGGTCTGGACCCGAATAAGAAAACCATATTGATCTTGGGAGGCAGTTTGGGGGCACGTACTATCAACAACACGCTTATTGCCGGACTGCCGACTCTAAAAAAGAATAACGACATCCAATTTATATGGCAAACCGGTAAGATATACCATCAGCAGGTGATGGAGGCCGTCGGTAGTGCAGGAAGCATTCCGAACTTATACGTAGCGGACTTTATCAAAGACATGGCTACCGCCTATTCAGCTGCCGATCTGGTCATCTCACGCGCAGGCGCCGGTTCCATATCGGAATTCTGCCTACTGAGCAAACCGGTCATCCTGGTGCCTTCGCCTAACGTTGCGGAAGACCATCAAACTAAAAATGCACTTGCACTGGTAAATAAAGGGGCGGCCATCTACGTAAAAGATGCAGAAGCCGAAACAAAACTTTTGCCCGCAGCTTTGGAAACGATAGCCGATACGGCAAAGCTAAAAGACTTAAGCGATCGGATAGCCAAGCTGGCCTTGCCGGACTCGGCAACTATAATAGCGAAAGAGGTTATTAAATTAGCGGTGAGAGAGCAAGAGTAAGGGAGAATAGAGAGGGGAGAAGTAAAAAAAGAGATGAGAAACGGGCGATGATATCTCGCTACTGCATAAAAGAAATGTGAACAAAAAATGGTGAACAGTTTAATGGTGAATAGTTTAATGTAAACAGTAAATAAGATGGTGAATATCAATATAGATAATATTAAATCGGTGTATTTTGTCGGTGCCGGAGGTATCGGAATGAGCGCACTCGTACGTTATTTCCTCTCTAAAGGGAAATTGGTGGCCGGTTATGACCGTACACCCAGTGAACTGACGGAATGCCTGATAGCTGAAGGGGCGCAGATACATTATGAGGAAGACGTTCATCTGATTCCGGAAGCGTGTAGAGACAGAGAGAATACGCTCGTCGTGTTGACTCCGGCCGTTCCACAAGAGCATGAAGAACTAACCTACTTCCGTGACAATGGTTTTGAAATTCAAAAACGGGCACAAGTGTTGGGTACAATCACGCACTCCAGCAAAGGACTTTGTGTAGCGGGCACGCATGGCAAAACCACCACTTCGTCTATGACTGCCCATCTGCTATATCAGTCACATGTCGGCTGTACGGCTTTTTTAGGAGGTATCTCCAAAAATTACGGAACCAACTTACTGCTTTCGCAGACAAGCCCTTATACCGTAATCGAAGCAGACGAATTCGACCGTTCTTTCCATTGGCTATCTCCTTATATGTCTGTTATCACAGCCACAGACCCCGATCATCTGGACATTTATGGAACAGCCGAAGCATATCTGGAAAGTTTTGAGCATTACACCACCCTTATCCAACCGGGCGGGGCACTGATTATCCGCAAAGGAATTTCTCTGCATCCTCAAGTGCAACCGGGTGTAAAGGTGTATACTTACTCTCGCGATGAGGGTGATTTTCACGCAGAAAACATCCGTATCGGAAACGGTGAGATCTTTATTGATTTTGTCGGGCCGGAGGTACGCATCGAGGATATCCGGTTGGGAGTTCCTGTAAGCATCAACATTGAGAACGGGGTGGCTGCTATGGCCTTGGCGTATCTGAACGGGGTGACGGATGAAGAGATCAAACAGGGAATGGCAAGTTTCCGGGGAGTGGATCGCCGTTTTGATTTTAAAATCAAAAATGACCGCATTGTGTTCCTCAGTGATTATGCCCATCATCCGTCGGAGATCAAACAAAGTGTACTGTCTATCCGCGAGTTATACCGGGATAAGAAAATAACAGCCATTTTCCAACCTCATCTTTATACCCGTACACGCGATTTTCACAAAGACTTTGCAGAGAGCTTGTCTTTACTGGACGAGGTAATCTTAGTAGATATCTACCCGGCACGTGAGCAACCGATACCCGGTGTGACCAGCCAACTGATTTATGACAACCTCCGTCCCGGTATTGAGAAAAGCATGTGTAAAAAGGAGGAGATACTCGATGTATTGAAAAATAAGAAAATAGAAGTTCTTATCACTCTCGGAGCCGGAGATATAGAAAACTATGTCCCTGCCATTACGGAAAAATTAAACACCATGGATTGAACAAATTCCGATTGTAATTTGTCAACCTATCGTAAATATCACATTATGCTGAAACGGATTCTTTTATCTATCGTTCTGTTGCTCATCACTGTCTACCTGGGTGTAGCTGTGACAGTATTCAATCGCAAACCCGCCGATCAGGTGTGCCGTGACGTAGAGCTGATTATCAAAGACACGGTGTATGCAGGCTTTGTCACCAAAGATGAAGTAACCGGTATATTGCAAAAGAAAGGCATCTATCCGGTAGGAAAAAAGATGGAGCGCATACATACGAAAACCCTGGAAAACGAGTTGGACAAGCATCCGCTTATCGATGAGACAGAGTGCTATAAGACCCCTAGTGGCAAGCTTTGCGTGGAGGTCAGACAGCGTATCCCGATCCTCCGTATCATGAGTAATAACGGTGAAAGCTACTATGTAGACAATAAAGGAACGATCATGCCGCCCGAAGCCAAATGCGTAGCCCGGCGAACAATTGTAACCGGAAACGTAGAAAAGTCGTTTGCAATGAGGGATTTATATAAGTTTGGTGTATTTTTGCAGAACAATCCGTTTTGGGATGCACAGATAGAACAGATTCATGTGCTTCCAAGCAAAGATGTAGAACTTGTGCCACGAGTAGGCGACCATATCGTCTATCTTGGAAAACTGGATCAATTTGAAGATAAGCTGGACCGCCTGAAAGTATTCTATAAAAAGGCGTTGAACGAAGTGGGATGGAATAAGTACTCACGTATCAGCCTGGAGTTCAATAACCAGATTATCTGCACAAAAAGATAATACATAATGGGCCAATGGGCTGATATGCCAATGAGCCAATTAAAGAATGAGAAAAGTACTAAATTGAATAATAACCAAATTAAAGCGCCAGCCAATCGGCATATCAGCCGATTGGCAGATTGGCACATTATTTAAATATATGGCAACAACAGAATTTATCGCCGCTATTGAACTGGGTTCATCAAAGGTAACCGGCATTGCCGGAAGAAAGAACAGTGACGGAAGTATGCAGGTGTTGGCTTATGCCAAAGAAGACTCCTCTTCGTTTATACGGAAAGGGGTTATCTATAATCTGAACAAGACAGCCCAAAGCCTCACTTCCATCATCAACAGACTGGAAGGCGATCTGAAAGAATCGATCGCCAAGGTATATGTAGGTATCAGCGGACAGTCACTCCGTACTGTACGGAATGTCGTAAGCCGCGACTTAAAAGAAGAAACACTCATCTCGCAAGAGTTAGTGGATGCCATCTGCGACGAAAATCTGGAAATTCCGTTGATAGACATGGATATACTGGACGTTGCCCCCCAGGAATTTAAAATAGACAATTTTCTTCCGGACACACCGGTAGGAGTGCTCGGCAATCATATTGAAGGACGCTTCCTCAATATCGTAGCCCGCGCCTCTATCAAAAACAACCTGGAACGTTGTTTTGAACAGGCAAAAATAAAAATTGCCGATCTCCTGATCGCACCATTGGTAACCGCCAATGCCGTATTGAGCGAAAGCGAACGCCGTTCCGGATGTGCTTTGGTAGATTTTGGTGCCGATACAACCACTATCTCCGTTTATAAAGGCAACATACTCCGTTTCATGACCGTACTCCCGTTGGGTGGTAACTGTATCACCCGTGACATCACCTCTTTGCGGATAGAAGAAGAGGAAGCGGAAGCGCTGAAAATAACGTATGCCGATGCCACCTATGAAGAGGAAGGTGAAGAGAAAGCGACCTGCCAACTGGAAGACGAGGAACGAACCATCGAACTGGGCATACTGAACGACATCATCGGTGCACGTGTGGAAGAGATTATCGACAACGTATGGAATCAGATACAGTTATCCGGTTACGACGACAAACTTCTGGCCGGTATCATCATTACAGGCGGAACAGCCAATCTGAAAAATCTGGATGAGGTGCTCCGCAAGAGGACCAAGATCGATAAAGTGCGAATAGCACGCAATATCCGTAACACCATATACGCTGACGGAGACCTGATAAAGAAGGACGGAACACAGAATACGCTGTTCGGCCTTTTGTTTGAAGGAAAAGAAAACTGCTGCCTTGTAGAGACACGCCCTGTCACCCCGCCATCTGCCGCAACCGAACCGGTAAATATGTTCGAAGAGGACGAAGCGCTGAAAGAACAGGAAGCCGCCGCCCGTGAAGCGAAAAAGAGAAGAGAAGAAGAGGACAAGCGCCGAAAGGAAGAAGAAAAACGCCGCAAAGAGGAGGAAAAGAAAAAGAAAGAAGAAGCCCGTAGAAAGAAGAAAGAAGGACCGAGCTGGCTTGAAAAAACCTTCAATAAAATCTCCAACGAAATTTTCTCTGATGACGACATGAAATAAGAGACTGAACGGTGGAAACGAGCAAATAACAAATTGTAAATTATAAAACAGTAAATATTATGACGGACGAGATAGTACAATTCGATTATCCGCAAGACTCACCTAAGATCATCAAAGTGATCGGGGTAGGCGGAGGCGGAGGTAATGCCGTAAATCACATGTATAAAGAAGGTATACATGACGTAACATTCGTTCTCTGCAATACGGATCATCAGGCACTGGCCGACTCTCCGGTACCGGTCAAGCTACAGTTAGGTAAAGAAGGATTAGGAGCCGGTAACCGCCCGGCACGCGCACGCGAAGCAGCCGAAGAGAGCCTGGAAAGCATCAAAAGCATGCTGAATGACGGTACCAAAATGGTATTCATCACCGCCGGAATGGGAGGTGGTACAGGTACGGGTGCCGCGCCGATCATTGCCAAGACAGCCAAAGAAATGGATATTCTCACCATCGGTATCGTTACCATACCGTTCCGTTGGGAAGGTGACAAGAAAATCGACCAGGCATTAGACGGTGTCGAGGAAATCAGCAAGCACGTAGACGCATTGCTGGTGATCAACAACGAAAAGTTAAGCGAAATATATAATGACCTTTCCGTAGACGATGCTTTTGACAGAGCGGACGATACCCTCTCGATAGCCGCCAAGAGTATCTCGGAAATCATTACCCTGCACGGAAAAGTCAACCTCGACTTTAACGATGTAAAGACGGTGCTGAAAGACGGTGGCGTAGCCATCATGAGTACCGGATACGGGGAAGGGGAAGGACGCGTAAGCGCTGCCATACAGAATGCGCAGCACTCACCGTTGCTAAACAACAACAACATATTCGACTCCAAGAAAGTATTGCTGAACGTCTCTTACAGTTCTCAGCACAAACTGATGATGAATGAGATGGACGAGGTAAAGGAATTTATGAACCGTTTCAGTCGTGATTTTGAGACCAAGTTTGGTATCGCTATTGATGACAGCTTGGGCGATCAAGTGAAAATCACCTTGCTGGCTACCGGATTCGGTATTCAGGACATTCATATGAAAGAAATGGATAACCGCATCTCGCAACGTAGCGTCGAAGAGCAACAACGTCTTGCAGAGCTGGAAGAAAAAGAGGAGGAAAGACGCAACCGCCGCGAAAGATTTTATGATGATAAAGGAGGAAGCAAACAGAGAAAGCGCCGCCATATTTATATCTTCAGCGCAGAAGATCTTGACAATGAAGACATCATCGCCATGGTAGAAAGTACCCCGACTTACCTGCGCAACAAGACAACCATAGATAAAATCAGAGGCAAAGCATCCTTGAAAGAGGAAATCACTCCTGAAGAAGCGGTGGATGAAAGCGGACTAATCACTTTTTAAGGGGAGAAAAGAGCATGGAGAGGGAAGAAGGAAAAAATACCCTTCAACTTAATCGCGAATAATAAACAGCTAAATAGTAATATAGAATCATGGATTTATTTGAAAGAGTCAGCGAAGACATTAAAAACGCAATGAAGGCGAAAGACAAAGTAGCCCTTGAAACATTGAGAAACGTAAAGAAATTCTTCCTTGAAGCTAAAACTGCTCCGGGGGCTAACGATACTTTGACAGATGATGCAGCACTGAAAATCATTCAGAAGCTCGTGAAACAAGGAAAAGATTCTGCGGAAATTTACATCGGACAAGGCCGTCAGGATCTTGCAGAAGGTGAATTGTCACAAGTGAGAGTAATGGAAGCTTATCTGCCCAAACAAATGACACCGGAAGAACTGGAAGCCGCACTAAAGGAAATTATTGCCGAAACGGGCGCCACCAGCGGTAAGGACATGGGCAAAGTTATGGGAGTAGCTTCTAAGAAACTCGCCGGCCTGGCCGAAGGTCGTGCCATCTCTGCAAAAGTAAAAGAGCTCCTGGGATAATCACATTTTCCGTACAGGAAGGCTCGGGAATCGAAAAAATAGAGAAAAACAGGGTATTCCTGTTGTTTTTACTCCCTTCACCTGCTTCACCTTTTTGGGCAATCGCCCTATCCATCGGCGATACAGGGTGAAGGGTCGTTACATTTTTATGCATAGTGCAAAATCTTCCCGGAAACGGTATCTATCACCTCTAAGCACCGTACATACAGACTGAATGGACAGTGCTTACGATTGCCGATATGCCGCCATACCTTTCTCCCGCAGGCTTTTGGGGTAGGCTCTTCACCCTACATAGCCGATGAATAAGGCATTTACCTCTAAAAGGTGAAACGAGTGAAGGGGGCAAAAACAAACAGGATAAAACCGGAATAAAGTCAATCGAACAGCTCTTTTAATACATCTAAGGATTTTAGTACCGGAAAGTCGGGCAGATGGAGCCGGTAATATTCATTAATGATCGTAAGGCAACGCGCCCGTTCCAAACGGTTCATACCGAAAAGATGCATTGTGTCATAATTCATCCGCATCAGCACTATCAGCCGGGAAGCCTCCTGCGGAGTGATATAAGAAGAATGCAACTGTGGCCGCAACGAAGTAAAACAGGCATTCAGCATATCAAAATAATCTCCGTCATGATAATCCTCCAAATTAGGATATAATCCCAAAAAACGGGAAAGACGCATTAAAAACACCAAATGGAAATTAGCAAACCCCTCGCGGCATTCGTCCAGCCAAGTGATGGAATATACCAGATAAGCAAACAACGGCCGATTCTCTGCCTCCTCACGAACCGCACGATAAAGGAACTCGGCCAAGAAAAGCGCAATAGACGATTTATAAGGATCGTAAGGTATCGAAGAGAAAGGGAAAAAAGACTTCGCTTCTTTTATTTTATAAAGAGTGGCATTGGGACGGAAATCGGCTTCAATCTCTATCAGAGAAAGAGGTTGAAACAATACGGACTTTACCGCCGATTTCCTTGAACGCGGCACCGGAACCAAAAAAGAAACACGCCCCGACAGCTCGGTATACATCTCAACAATATTGGATGTATCATTGTATTTTAGTGTATGAAGAACTATTCCAACCGTTTTTTGTAACATTTTTCTTTCGTTTCAATTGATCGCAAAACTACAAAAAAAAGACGAGAAGTAATCAAGGCTACGCTCTATAACCCCAAAAAGCAAAGAAAAAAAAGAAAATTTTTCCTTGCGTTATCTCACTGATAATCAAAACTAAAAAACGTACAAAGGGGAAAAGCGCTCCATTTCTATGAAAATTTTTCCAGTGAAATATTTGCTAATTCAAAAAAAGTATCTACCTTTGCATCCGCAATCGAGAAACAAACACTCGAAAAGCGAAAAAGAAACGGAAACGTTTCACCAAATGATGGCCCGTTCGTCTATCGGTTAGGACGCAAGATTTTCATTCTTGAAAGGGGGGTTCGATTCCCCCACGGGCTACAATTAAAAAAATAAACGAATTAAAAAAGATTAGTCGAGATGGCAAATCACAAATCATCACTGAAAAGAATCAGACAAGAAGAGACTAGAAGACTTCACAACAGATATTATGGCAAAACCATGAGAAACGCTGTTAGAAAGCTTCGCTCAACTACTGATAAAGCAGAAGCTACTGCTATGTATCCTAGTGTTACAAAAATGCTGGATAAGTTGGCTAAAGTGAATATTATTCACAAAAACAAAGCAAGCAATTTAAAATCTAAATTGGCGATTTATATCAATAAACTTGCTTAATACAAGAATTTAGCAATACTTCATACAACACAGAGACTGAGCTTTTTAGCTTGGTCTTTTGTGTATTACAACAAGTCCAAAACCATATTCTCACGGTTCTCCCCTCCCCCTTTCTCCAATTCTTGTTTTTTCACCCTTTATTCTTCCTCAATTCATTTTTTTTTGCTATTTTTGCTCTGTTATTATAACTTAGAAAGGTAATTATGAGCGAAGACTTAATTCCCCAAGTTCCCCAGAACGAAGGATCGTATTCTGCCGATAGCATCCAGGTATTAGAAGGCTTGGAAGCAGTGCGTAAGCGCCCCGCGATGTACATCGGCGACATCAGCGTAAAGGGACTTCATCACTTGGTATATGAAATCGTTGATAACTCTATTGATGAAGCATTAGCAGGTTATTGCGACCACATTGAAGTAACCATCAACGAAGACAATTCAATCACCGTACAGGACAATGGACGCGGTATCCCCGTAGATTTCCATGAAAAAGAACAGAAATCAGCATTGGAAGTAGCAATGACAGTGCTTCATGCCGGTGGTAAGTTCGACAAAGGTTCGTATAAAGTTTCCGGTGGTCTGCACGGTGTAGGTATGTCTTGTGTAAACGCACTGTCTACCCACATGGTTACCCAAGTCTACCGTAACGGTAAGGTTTATCAGCAAGAGTATGAAATAGGAAAACCGCTTTATCCTGTAAAGGAGGTAGGTGTATCGGAACATACCGGGACCAGACAACAATTCTGGCCGGACAATACGATCTTTACCGAAACGGTCTACAAATATGAGATATTGGCAGGCCGCATGCGCGAACTTGCTTACCTGAACGCCGGTATCAAAATCACACTGACAGACCGTCGTACTGTAAATGCTGAAGGACAGTTCAAACAGGAGGTATTCTATTCGGAAGAGGGCTTGAAGGAGTTCGTCCGTTATCTGGAATCATCACGTGATCACCTGATCAATGATGTCATCTATCTGAACACGGAAAAACAAGGTATCCCTATCGAAGTGGCTATCATGTATAATACCGGATTCTCCGAAAGCATCCATTCGTACGTAAACAACATCAATACCATTGAAGGCGGTACGCACTTGGCCGGTTTCCGCCGTGCGTTGACGCGTACGCTCAAAAAATATGCCGAAGACAGCAAAATGCTGGAAAAGGTAAAAGTGGAGATTGCCGGAGATGACTTCCGTGAAGGTTTGACAGGTGTCATTTCCGTGAAAGTAGCCGAACCGCAATTTGAAGGACAGACCAAAACGAAGTTAGGAAACAACGAAGTGATGGGAGCCGTAGACCAGGCTGTAGGCGAAGCTCTCTCCTACTATCTGGAAGAGCACCCGAAAGAAGCCAAACAAATTGTCGACAAAGTGATTCTTGCCGCAACCGCCCGTCATGCAGCTCGCAAGGCGCGTGAAATGGTGCAACGCAAATCACCGATGTCCGGCGGCGGACTTCCCGGTAAACTGGCCGACTGTTCGGACAAAGATGCGACCAAATGCGAGTTGTTCCTCGTCGAGGGAGACTCGGCCGGTGGTACTGCCAAACAGGGCCGTAACCGTGCATTCCAAGCAATCCTGCCTTTACGCGGCAAGATTCTGAACGTAGAGAAAGCCATGTATCACAAAGCTCTTGAGAGCGAGGAAATACGTAATATCTACACAGCATTGGGGGTCACTATCGGAACAGAAGAAGACAGTAAAGCTGCCAATATCGATAAATTGCGTTACCACAAGATCATCATCATGACCGATGCCGATGTCGATGGTTCACACATCGACACGCTGATCATGACGTTCTTCTTCCGCTATATGCCACAAATCATACAGAACGGTTATCTGTACATCGCCACTCCTCCGCTCTACCTGTGCAAAAAAGGTAAAATAGAAGAGTATTGCTGGACAGACGCACAACGTCAGAAATTCATCGATACCTATGGCGGCGGTTCTGAAAACGCTGTTCACACCCAACGTTATAAAGGTTTGGGTGAAATGAACGCCCAGCAATTATGGGAAACAACCATGGATCCGGAAAACCGTATGCTGAAACAGGTAAATATCGAAAACGCAGCCGAAGCCGATTACATCTTCTCCATGTTGATGGGTGAAGACGTAGGTCCGCGCCGCGAATTCATAGAAGATAATGCAACGTATGCAAATATCGATGCATAATACGTTTTTATAAACCAACCTCACATCTTACAACGAAGAAGCGCCGGCAGCAAAGGAAAATCCTTTGAGCCGGCGCTTTTCTTTATAAGACACGGAAAAGCTAATCCATCCGAAAAAGAATCATTTATTTTTATTCTATAAAAATTTAGTACAAGCGGCACATATTCCCGTTTTTTTAGTATTTTTGTTTACAGTATTCAAAAAGGAGGTTCACATGAAAGCGACTACGGCATTCAAAAGTACATTTATCAGCTTGTTATTTTGCATCCCTGCTATTCCTGTATTTGCGCAATCCGTCCCAATAGTTAGAGAGCCATATGCTCCATCCCCAAAGCAGCTGAGCTCTGCCGCTATAAATCTTCCCAACAATTTATTCCGTTGGGAACCTACAT
>ENA-UOJC01002265-UOJC01002265.1-human-gut-metagenome-genome-assembly--contig:-C104-NODE-2265-length-21566-cov-21.745340_pt1 | contig 21566 bp, 15 predicted proteins | sample MGYA00242339_ERZ723886 | MGnify/ENA metagenome assembly ERZ723886 | reverse complement strand
GTACGGGCGGTGGTGTGGAAGGACGGCGGGGCCTAGCCCCGCCTCCTATCCGATTGCTGAAGTCGGAACGTTACGCTCGTCGCAGTGTTCCGATATCCGCAATCAGTTCTTCAAGCACTTCCGGCTTTGTCGACCACGCCGTACAGAAGCGCACGATAAGACGTCCATCACCGGTTTTGCCGCAAAGCTCGTACCGATACTTCTTCGAAAGCACGTCAGCCTGTGCTTTCGTGATTCGCACAAACTGCTGATTCGTGGGGGAGCTGCCTTCCATCTCGCACCCGGCCTCAATAAACGCTTTGCGAAGCCGCATGGCGCCCTCAACCGCTTGCTTTCCAATCTCAAAATAAAGGCCGTTCTTCATCAAGGCGGCAAACTGCACTCCGCCCAAGCGGCCCTTCGCAAGCAGTGCTCCGCGCTGGCGCATCAGTGCCGGGAAGTCGCGCTTGAGAGTCGGGTTCTTAATTACGAGGGCTTCACACGCAAGCGTCCCGCACTTGGTACCGCCGAGATAAAACGCGTCAGCCAGTCGCGCAATGTCTTTTAACGTCACATCAGGACTGGCTGCCAGGCCGTACGCAAGACGCGCTCCGTCAATGTAAAAGAAGAGCCCGTATTCACGGCAGACAGCGGCGAGTTCTTCGAGTTCTGCGAGGCTGTAAATCGTTCCGGTTTCGGTGGGGAAAGAGATATACAACAGTCCCGGCTGAACCAAGAGCACTTTCTCTTCGTTTTCGAAGTAATCCGCGCACAGGCGCCGCAGTGCATCGACCGTTACCTTGCCGTCCACTGCCGGAATGGTCATTACTTTGTGCCCGGTCGATTCGATCGCGCCTGTTTCGTGCGCTTCGATGTGGCCGCTTGAAGCAGACACAACGCCCTGATGAGGCCGCAGCGCAGCGGCAATGAGCGTGAGGTTGGTCTGCGTGCCGCCTGAAAGAAAATGCACGTCCGCATCGATACCGCCCCATGCCGCACGGATCATGTCTGAAGCTTCTTTGCAGAACTTGTCTTCTGCGTACCCTGGGACTTCTTCGAGATTTGTCTCACAAAGCGCTTTTAAAACGGCGGGGTGGCATCCCGCAATGTAGTCACACTGAAACTGATACATGAAGAAGTCCTCGAAAAGAAAAATGCTCAATCTTTAGATTATGGCGCGGAAGACCTGATGTCACCAAAACCAAAAGCCCAAGCGTGCGGACTCTGCCGTGCCATTAAGATTCCAGCACCACCAGTTTTGAAAGCAGGAGCCCGCAAATGTCCGAAACGATCATGTACGAAAAGCCCGCTATCAGCGGCGAAACGATGAAGCGCATTTTGGCTTTCCGCGATGACCGCAACTGGAAGCAGTTTCACAATCCCAAGGACCTTGCAATTTCGATCAGCCTTGAAGCCGCGGAGCTTCTCGAATGCTTTCAGTGGTCCGGTGCGGACACTGAGGTGCGTGCCAAGAAAGCCGCGATGACAGAGGAGTTAAGCGACGTCGTTATCTACGCGTTGCTTCTCGCAGACCGCCTCGGCATTGACCTTGATGCGGCAGTGAACGCGAAGATGGCAAAGAATGCGGCCAAGTATCCGGTAAAAGATTGCTGGGGCAGCTCCGCGAAATACGATGCACTCAAAAAGAAAGCTCGGTCTGAAAGCCGGTAGCGCACCGGTTAAAACAGCATCATCAGAGGTCCCAGACGGGAAGCGCCGTTACATTGTCCGAAAGCTTTTGTGTTTTGCCGCAGAGGCACACAACAGCCCCCGGGCCGCGCCTCACCAGGAGGCCGTTAAGAACGCTGAAAGGCGCCGTCAGGCGCGCGTCCTGCGTTTCTGTTGCACTGACGGCTACCTGGGCCGGTGTTCGAGTGTTTTGCCGACGGCGCCGAAAAAAGAGGGAAGCAGGTAAAGGATGCCGAGAGCGCCTGCGAGGTTAAGCCGGTCACCGAGCTCATCAGAGTCAAGTCCGGTTTCAGCAAGCATTGTTTGGCTGTCAAATACCTCCGTCGTGTGACGCGCCATTACCCGCAGAAAGTCAGTAAACGCTGCCGGATTTTTGAGGCCGGCATCTCTCAGTTCCGGTTCAAGGGACGAGCGGATTAAGTCCCGGCATCGATCCGAACCAGATTCGTTCCCAAACGTCCCCTGCGGTCATCCGCCTCATCGAGCGCAGCCTTGAGTTCACAGGCAAGGGCAGGAGCACGCTGAAACTCTTCGATCGTGACGGGGAGCGGGGGCTTCGTGAGAAAAGCTTCCGGATCGTCTTGGGCAAGCTGCCGCTCGCGGTTGGTGAGAAGCGACACACACGGGCGGGCGTCAGAAAGTGCGGCAAGCAGTGTGTGTTTCCCCGCTCCGTGCATCCCATTGATGAGGACGCCCTTGAATTGTCCCGAAGCGCGTTTGACGGCGGACTCCAGGGTACGGTGAAGATAAGCCGGATTGTGAGAAGTCTCTGCGGACATGGCAAATGAACCCAATCGATTTCAGAAAGGTGGTAACACGGCGCCCGGTCAGAGGAGTGGCGACAGAAGATAACAGATCCCCTCAAGCAACCTGTCTTTCAGAGGCCTCTTGTGCCAGGTCACCGGATCGACTTCCGAGCACCGCGCTTCATAGCTTCTCAGCAACCGCACCAGATCCGCCACGAACTTGGGGTCAAACACAAGAAGCATCATCTCGAAATTGAGATGCAGGCTCCGGTTATCGAGGTTCACAGTTCCAAAGAGCGCAAAGTCGTCATCGACCGTAATGGCTTTGGTGTGCAGCAACCCCGCATCAAACCGCAGGATCTTGACGCCCGCCGCCATCAGGCCCTCAAAGTAGCGATGCGAAGCCCACTGCACAAACTGCGAGTCGTTTTTCGCGGGCAACAAGAGCCGCACATCCACACCCCGCCACGCTGCGTTTTGCAGCGCCACGGCCATCGCTTCATTGGGCACAAAGTAGGGCGTTGAAATGAGGACACTGCGGCGTGCGCAGTTAATCGCTTCGATGATCACGCGCATGTTGGCGTCATCGGGCGCCGTGGGCCCGGAAGGCACGACCACAATACGGGCGTCGCCTTCCGGCGGCACCGCAGGAACCGGCAGAAACGAAAACTGCTGTCCGGCGTCATCGGGCTGCAGCGCCCAGTCAAAACTGAAGACGAGGTTGAGGTCCGCGACCGCAGCGCCGGTGATTCTGGCCATCGCGTCAATCCATTCGCCGACGTGCTCGTTTTGGTTGAAAAACGCCGGATCGACCATGTTGAGACTTCCCGTGTAGCCCACGCGGTTGTCGATCACAATGGTCTTGCGGTGCAGCCGCAGATCGAGCCGGCCCTGCGTCGGCGCAAAAAAGCGCACAGGCAAAGCTGACAACACATGTACGCCCGCCGCCTGCAGGCGCTTGGGCCAGGCGGACTTAAAAAAGCTGTGCGAGCCGATGTCGTCCAGCAACACCTTACACGCCACACCGCGCCCGGCGGCCGCAATCAGCGATTCAGCCACGGCATCCGCAAGACCCCCGGCGCTCCAGATGTAAAACTCCATCGAAACGCTTGTTTTCGCCGCATCGATGTCAGAAATGATGCGCTTTAGGGCGGTGTCTGTGTCACCAATGAGTTCAATCGTGGATCCCCGGCTCATCGGAATGTCGCCCAACTTTTGCGCGAGCCTTACAAGGCCCTTGTGGCGCTGCCCCGCGGGGAGTTCTCCCACGTAGGCTGCGGGCTTTTGCGAAAGCACCGCTTCCCAGCGGTAAAGCGCCTGGCGCATCCGGAATTCCCGCCAGCGTCCGATGGGCTTTTCCCCGATGAGAAGATAGAGAATGAAGCCCACGTAGGGAAGCGCAAGCGTAAGAACAATCCACGCCAGGGAAGAGGCCGGCGGATGGCGCGTCAGAATCACCCGAAGTACCACGCCCAAGGTGAGTCCTGCCTGAATGACAACCGCAACCGCGCCCCAGAGGGTGACGGTGTTTAGGCTTGCAAGGAGCTCCGTCATACCGTTTTCTTCTGCGCCGCGGCTTCCGACTTGGCGGTGAGCTCTTCCCAACGGGCATACGCGGCTTCAATGAGCGCGGGCAGCGCGTCGCTTCTCTCTTTATCCACCTTTTGCTTTGCAACGTCCGTCTTAAAGTAGTCTGCTGCGCACATCGCGGTCATCAGGTCATTTTGTTCGGTTTCAAGCGCCTCAATTTTGGCGGGGAGCTCCTCGAGTTCTTTGGTTTCCTTAAAGCTCATCCGGATGCGCTGTGGGGGTGCGTTCTTCACGGGGCGCTCTGCCGGGGCTTTCACCTTTTCAGAGGGTTTCGCGGGTATTTCCACCGCGGGCCTCTGTTGCACCCAGTCCTCGTAACCCCCGATAAATTCCATCCAGCGGCCGTCGGGCGCGGGCCAATTGACGGGCGCCAAAACCTGCGTGACGACGTCGTCTAGAAAACGCCGGTCGTGGCTCACGAGAATAATCGTGCCTTTGTAATTTTCGAGAGTTTCTTCGAGCAGTTCGAGCGAATCGATGTCAAGGTCGTTGGTGGGTTCGTCAAGCACCAGAAGGTTTGCAGGAAGCGCAAAAAGGCGAGCCAACAGCAATCGGTTGCGCTCGCCCCCGGAGAGGTTACCCACAGGGACGTTTGCGCGCTGCGGCGAAAAGAGAAAGTCTGCGAGGTAACTCATGATGTGCTTGCGTTCGCCCGCGACTTCAACCCAGTCGCTTCCAGGGCTGATCGTTTCCGCAACGGTCTTTGTGTCGTCCAGCTGTTCGCGCAGCTGATCGAAGTACGCAATCTGCAGGTTGCTGCCGAGCTTCACGGTTCCGCTGTCAGGCGCAAGTTTCCCCAAAAGGAGTTTGATAAGCGTTGATTTTCCCGCGCCGTTGTGGCCCAAGAGCCCGAGCTTGTCACCTCTCATCAGCTTGAAGTTAAGCCCCTTCACAATGGTGCGGTTACCGAACGCTTTCGTGAGGTCTGTGACTTCCGCAACGACTTTGCCGCTTTTTTCACCGGCGTCAATCGTGAGATTGATGCTCCCGATCCGTTCACGGCGTGCGGCACGCTGGCGCCGCAGTTCTTCGAGGCGCTTCACACGGCCTTCGTTACGCGTCCTGCGGGCTTCAATCCCTTTGCGGATCCACACCTCTTCCTGGGCGTGGAATTTGTCAAAGCGGGCGCGCTCCAGAGCTTCCGCGGCAAGCTCTTCTTCCTTGCGGGCCTCGTAGGCGGCAAAGTTTCCCGGGTAGGATCTGAGAACCCCGCGGTCCAACTCAATGATGCGTGTGACGGTGTCGTCCAAAAACGCGCGGTCGTGGGTGATCACCATCAGAGACCGCGAATTTTTAAATTCACCCGTCAGAATCGATTCAAGCGTGAGAATCGTTTCGACGTCCAGGTGGTTTGTGGGTTCGTCAAGTAAGAGCAGATCAGGCTTAAGGCTTAACGCGAGTGCTAAAGCCGCGCGCTTTTTTTCGCCCCCGGAGGCCTTTTGGGGATCGGCGTCGCCGGGAAGCGAGAGCTTTTCAAGATACTCATCAAGCCGCGCGTACGCGGTCCACTTTTCCCGGTCATCGGCAATCGCGTCCAGTCCCCCGCGGGCAATGAGGCTTTCGCGGAAGGTGGGGGCAGCAGGCAACGCTGGTTCCTGTTCAACGTACACCGCGCGCAGGCCGTCCTGCATACGAAGCTCCCCTGCGTCCAGCTTTTCTTTTTTGGCAATGATCTGCAGAAGCGAGCTTTTCCCGGTGCCGTTGCGGCCGATGAGGCCCACGCGCTCTCCGGCTTCAAGGCTCATGGCGGCGTGATCCAAAAGCGCCGCATCACCCCAGGCGAGCTGGGCATCCATCAGTGAAAAAATCGACATGACGCGTCTTCATGAGAAACTGTTGTGCGCACTATAACAGCGAAAAATGAGCATTTTTCGGATTCTTCGGGCATATGTGTGGGTAGTTAGTCCCCCCGATTTTGGGCAACGAGAGCCTGTTAACAAATACGGAGAGAGCCCCCGGTAGTCGCGTAGCGAAATACTGCGGATCAGGCCGTGCTGCACATTCTCCGTTTGGAGTGTTTCTACCGGGAAACCCACAAAATTGAGATGAATATGGGGATGGCTAAATTCCCGTCAGAGGGCCAGCATTGAATCTTTCGATTTCTCTTGTTCTGAGCTAGATAAATCGGAGATCTTGTCCTTGGCTAAGTGTGATTGGATCGCCTCGCACGAGAACGTGCTTTTTTACGGCCAGCCCGGGCTTGGGAAAACCCATCTGGCCATAGCTCTTGGGAAAAAAGCCATCGTCGACAAAGCTTACAGCGTGAAATTTATCAGCGCAAATGACCTGATGGCCGAGCTCGAGCAGGCGCGGCAACAAAAGGCCGTGGACGACTACCTGAGACTGATCAACCGCGCCGATCTCATCATCGTGGATGAGTTTGCTTATCCGCTGATGGAAAATCACCCCAGCTACGCCGCCCTGTTTTATGCCTTCATTTCCTCTCGCTACGAAAAAAAAGAGCACCATCATCACAACCAACCGCTCAGTCACTGATTGGCCCAGGTATTTGGGCAATGACAAAGAATGCTGCGGCGCAATTCTTGACCGCTTCTTGCACCACTCAATACGCGTATGTTTTAAGGGCCAAAGTTACCGGCAGAGGCATATGAGGCAAGAGCGATTGTCCGCCAATCCTGACAAAGCCACATTTGCCAAGAAAATGACAACTGAATAGCGAATTTGCCGCCGCCTCGGCTGAGGCCGGTGCGGCGGCCTGCCCACGCTCAAGAGTGTTAATTTTTGACGCACCACAGCGTTAGTTTTTACTGCACCTGCTGTGTCTCTTTTTATCAGACAGACGGCATCTTTTTTTAACGCACTTCTGTATCTGCTATTGACGCCCTTTTGCATCATTTTTAAGCGCACGTGCGTATCAGCTTTTAACGCCCATTTACCGTCAGAACTGACACAGTTAACGCACCAACTGTGTCAATTCCTCACGCTCCATAACAGGCGTCCCTCAGAACAGAGTGATGCCTTCGTTTTTTGAATCTTTCGGGGGGGCGGATTCAGTTTGAAAACCGAGAACTTGTTGTAGAAAAACAACAAAATTTAAAAATATTCGCTGAAAACACCAGTTTTTTATAAGGGAATACCCCCCCCCAGTAGACAAACGGAGAAATTCTTATTCTGCAGGTGTACCGCCTCGATAGGCGGGGATGCACCGGTCACATGACGGGTGCAGAAAAAACGAAAATTTTCGGAGTTTTGTAAATGAACAAGTCTTTTAAGGTCGTCTTCTCCAAGGCGCGTTCCGCGCTGATGGTCGTCAATGAAGCGACTTCTTCCATTCAGGCCAAGGGCACGAAGACAGTGATTGCTGCAGCCGCTGCTGCAATGATCGCAGGCGGTGCTGTGGCTGCTCAGCCGGACGAAGGTGCTGCTACTGATGTTTATATCGGTACCGGTGTTGTCCATTCGTTGACTGGTGGTGCCACAACCTCTAAGGGAAACCAGATTTGGGATACCACCAACAATGCGTGGAAAACGGCAGAGGAAAACGCAGCGCTTGATGCCCAGAAAACTGTGATTCTTGATGGAACGCTCAATGTAGGCGTTAAGCTTGCGGAAGGTTCTGTTGCAGATGCTTCAGCAACACTTGCTATTGCCTCTTTAAAGAGCACAGGCGTTGTAAATGTTACGGCTGGTAATGCGGCCGAATCAAGTGCCGCCGCAACCGCAAAAATCACCACAAAAGGGAATGCTGATCTTATCGGCGGCCAACTCAACTTCTTGGCGAATCCGAATGCCACTACTAAGGCAGCCGCAGCTTCTGCTGATGGTAGCACTCAGGCTAAAACTTATGGTGCTCTGAGCTTGGAATCGACCGGTAACGTGACTCTTGGTCAGGCCGCCACTACCGACCGGGCGGCTTCGGTTCTTGCTGTGAAGGTAGACAAGGATATTTCCGCCACCATTAAGGGTGCCAATGCCAATGTCAACGTCAAGAATGCCACGTTTGCTAATGAAGGTGTTCTGACACTGGAAGCCACGAATGTTGCCTTTGCTTCCGACTATACCAAGGGCGCTGGTAATGATGGGCAGCTTACGGTTAGCGGTGCATCCACATTCTCCGGTAACGTGAATGTTGACTCCGTAAAAGTTGGTGCAACACGCTCTGCGACCGATACCCAAGCCGGTACGGTTGAAGAAACAGTTCTTCTGAATGGTGCTGTGACAGTCAGCAGCACCGATGCTAAGAAGCCTGCTTCGTTTACAACGGGCCTTCTTAATGTAACGGCTAATTCCTTCACTGTTGGTGCCAATGCAACGGCTGATTTGGGCACGGTTACTGTTGGTGGCACGGCTACGGGTCTCACCGTTGCTGCTTCCGGTGCTGCCACTGCCTCCAAGATGACGGTTTCTAACGGCACGCTGACTGTTGGCGGTGATCTCACTGTTAACAAGGCGGCTGATACGCCGGCTGTTGCAGCTGCAACGGATCCTGTATATGACCTGACCATTGGTACGGCAGGTAATACTGTCGGAGGCAAGCTGACGGCAGGTACGGTGCTGATTGGTGCGACGACCGCATCTGATCTTGCTGTTACAGGCACAATGCAGGCTGATGCTGTGACCCTGAAGGGCGATGAGGTTGCCAAGCTCGCTGTGAACGCTGCTGATTCGTCTGCAACGCTCGGAACGCTGACATTCGGCAAGAGCGGCACGGTTGAAGTAGGTGCTTCCGGTACGCTCGTTGTCACGGGTGATACCGTTTTTGCCAAGGACAGCACCGGCAACTTCTCTGTCAGCGGTACTGATGCGAAGGTTACCCTGCAGAATGTTTCTTTTGCCAAGGAAGCAACGGGCAAAGTCAATGTGCAGGATGGTTCCGTCACGATTGACGGCACACTGACTGCAAACTCCGGTTCTCTGACGATTAATGGTGCTACGGCTGCTGCGACGGTCAACGGCAAGGTTGTTGCTGCGGGCTTGACTAAGACCGGACTCGTTGAACTGACGCAGGGTACGCTGACATTGGGTAGCACTGCTGATATTGGGACCGAAACTGGTGCAGTGAAGCTGACAGCAGGCAAACTCGAAGCAGCCTCTGCCTTGTTACTTGCAAATCAGGATTCGACGGTTACTGATGAGGCTGCTAAGAAAAAACTGCTCAACAAGGCTTTGGGGCTGGCTTCAAAGAATACGAACTTGTCGATCACGGTGACGGATGAGAAGCTGTCCTCTGATCAGATTGTTGATCTGCAGACGCGTATCAATGACAAGGCCTCCGGTGCGGCCTTTGCTGTGACGGCCATTACCGATAGCACGGGTAAGGAATACACGGAACTGTTCCTGCGTGACGATAAGGCAACATCTCCGTCGTTCAACATTTCCACGCTGGCCGGTGATGTTCATCTGAAGAACATTGACGCCAAGGTCAATACAGATAAGTCGACGACGCTGGCTTCTGTCCTGAATGTTGGTGGTGCGGGTGGTTTTGCGCATAATCTCGGTGTTCAGTCGTTGATTTTCGAAACAACGGCTCCGTCTACCGGTGCCACGAATGCCAATGTGACGGTTGATGGCAAGATGCTGACCCTCTACGGCTCTTTGACGGATACCGCCAAAGAACTGATCCAGGCCTATGAATTCACGAATACAACCACCAAGAAAGTTGTTCCGACAGCTGTTACGGTTAAAACCGGTGGTACGTTCGTGTTGGGTGATGACACTGCCGGTGCAGCACAGCGTTACGGTAACCTCAACGCCAAAGTGACCTTGACCAGTGGTTCGATGACTGTTAATAACGGTGTTTTCACTGTCAAGTCCCTGAAGACGACAGCACAGGGTTCCGCCACTGTGGCAGAAAATGCCAATCTGACGCTGAAGTCCCTGGCTGGTGAAGGTGGTGCTGTGACCGTTGACGGTAACGGTGTATTGACGGTTGAAAGTCTTGCCACCGGCGCTCAGGCTGGTGTCACGCTTACCGGCTCTCATGTTGACGACAAGCACACCAAGGCTAAGGTTGCCAAGTACTTCCGCCTGGCTGAAGCTACGAGCAAGACTGATGCCGCGACAACACTCGGCACGGTGACTCGCACCAATGCCACGCAGCTGGTTGTGGGTACGACTGATGACTCTGTCCTGACGAAGTTCATGGCAGACAACCAGTACACCTACGACTACGTTGATTACACCGCTGATCCTTTCAGCGATATTAAACATGTCGACTCGGCGACTCTGATTGCCACGAACGTGAATGCAGACCATACGGAAATGACCGGGCTGACAGTCTTTGACATGGGTTCCATCGTTGTTGAAAAGGATCAGCTTGGCAACAACAAGGCAATTGTCCGCGGCGGTACTGTCTCCGGCGAAATCGGCCTCGCGAATGTTTCCGGCAAGTCTCTGACGTGGGACGCCAAGACCGGTATCGGTTCTCTGGCTCTGTTTACGGGAACTCACGGGGAGAACAGCCTGACTGTCGGCGACGCTATGCTCGATGGTAAGGTTGTTAACGGCACGGCTCAGGTGAAGGTCCAGAACGCCGAAGAAGTCATGCCCGGCTTCTTCCTCAACAAGGACATGCAGCGCATCTACGATGAGCATCTCTTTGATGCCGCTTCCTCGGACGCTCGGATCGCCATGCTCACCCAGTTCTCGCAGGCCGTTAACGGCATGACGAGCATGGGTGAATTCAAGGCGGCTTCTCAGGCTCTGGAAGAAGGTTCGAACTCCGCGGTGCTGGGCGGTGCGTATAACGCAGCGCTTGACGCCGGCGAACAGTTCAATAAGGCCCTGGACCGCCGCATGACGGTTGCCAATGGTCTTAACCGTGCCGAAGGCTTCACCCTCTGGGCTGATGTCATCGGTACGTCGAACCAGGCCAAGAAGCTCTACGGCAACTCCGGCTACGACCTCGACCTCTACGGTGGTGTTCTGGGCGGCGACTACACGTTTGCTCAGTATGACGCCACGCTCGGTGCGGCTCTTACGGTCGGTACCGGTTCCGGCGGCTCCAAGGGCACGGCTACCTCGATCGACAACGATGTTGACTTCGTGGGCTTCTCTGTCTACGGCAACAAGCGCTGCCCGATCGTGAACTCCAAGTTCGATCTCGGCTACATGCAGACCAAGAGCGACATCTCCGCCGCCAACAGCATGGGCAACTGGAGCAGTGACGTCAAGGCCAAGGCCTTCACGTTCGGCTTCGGTGTGGAACTGCCGACCACGGTGGGTATCGTCAACGTGACGCCGCACGCCGGCATCCGTTACACGCGTCTTGATGTGGAAGGCCGTGACGGTCTCTTCGGTACGGACGACGATAAGTTGAACGTCTTCCAGGCTCCCTTGGGTGTGACCTTCTCGGGTGCCTTCGAGACGAGCGGCTGGAACCTCGCCCCGACGTTCGACCTCTCTGTGGTCCCCGCCTTCGGCGACAAGGATGCTACGACGAAGTACAACGGTCTGACGACCGAAGTCATCACCCGCGTTGTTGACAGCTCGCCTGTGCAGGCAACCCTGGGCCTTTCTGCTCAGAAGGACGCCTTCACGTTCGGCATCAACTACACGCTCGGTGCCGGCAGCGACGAACGTCAGAACCACTCGTTCAACGCCAACGTCCGCTACACGTTCTAACCGAGAGGTTTGAACGTCAGACCTTCCGGCCGGTTTCTGCGGGAACGAGATTCGGCCGGAAGAGCACCGGTTAGGAGAGGGGAGAAATTCTGACTCACCACGAGGCGGATTCGTCTCCCGTCTCCCGACGGTGCATGAGCAATACAAAGCGGTTTCCTTTACGGAAATCCCCGGTTTTGCTTGAGCCGGTTGATTCGGTCTCCGAGACTTAGAGACCGGATATCAAAACTCCATGTCAGGCAAGTTTCAAACCCCGTTTCCCGGATCGGAAGCGGGGTCTTTTTTAACCGATTTCTTTCTCCGGCATACGGCCATGAGGACAAAAGAAGAAGCAGAGCACAGAAAAGCCACGGAACGAAAACCGGGGTGCGCGAGTGAAGAAAAGCGCCGCTGGGCGGTGGATCTTTTTGAGCACGGTTACGGTTACACGAAGGCCGCCGCAATTCTGGAACTGGCGCCTTACACGGTCCGCGACTGGGCGAGAGCCTGGCGCGCAGGGCGTTTTACGGTGGAGATTCCCGCCAACCAGAAGCAGCACCCGAAATACATCCGCCTGCGTGTGCTCACGTTGCGCGCGAAGGGGCTCTCCTGGCGCAAGATTGAGGAAAAGACGGGCGTCAATATGTCCACCTGCCGTAAGTGGGTGGCTAAGCACAGTAACGACACAGAAGAGAAGAAGGAATCCTGACGTCCCAGGGGTTGAAAACTTTCTGTGGTCCGTTTGTGCTGTTTCTTTCTCTTCATCGGTTTTTCTCTTCCTGCCGCAGGTCTTTCGGGCCGCCGGCTCTTGTTGTCACACCAATTTGTCGGGAAAGACACTCCCGCCGCTAGTGGCGCCGGTCCCGGTCGTGCTGACGAAAGTGCTGTGCCGTTAACAGAGGCGACTGTGCCGCTGTCACTGATGAATCGTTTCGTTGTAAGCGTGCGTTGTGCCGTCTTGGGCGTTAAGTGTTTCTCTCTGAAAGATGGCTGTGCCGGTCAGCGTGTGCAGCGAGCCGGAGAGCGGAGGGCACCGTGCCGGTTTCATGATTGCGCACAGATCGGCGTTGAAACCGCTTTTTTCGGAATTTTTTCGGGTGAGTGGTACATGTCACAGAGAAGATCTGTTACCCCGTGTTCTGAGCACCCGTAAAAATTCTTTTTTCCGATAATCTGAGGTGAAAATCATCCGAATTGTTGCTGAAAAACAACAGAAACCAAAAATTTCGCTCAAAACTGCTGAAAAATATAAGGGAATACCCCCCCCCCAGTAGACAAGCGCAGAAATTCATATTCTGCGGGTGTACCGCCTCGATAGGCGGGGGTGCGCGGGGCACACAAAGCTCCGTGCAGAAAAACGAAAATTTTCGGAGTTTTGTTAAATGAACAAGTCTTTTAAGGTCGTCTTCTCCAAGGCGCGTTCTGCGCTGATGGTCGTCAATGAAGCGACTTCTTCCATTCAGGCCAAGGGTACGAAGACGGTGATCGCCGTTGCGGCAGCGATGGTTGCCGGCGGTGCGATGGCTGGAAACGGTGTCACGATCTCTCCCAATATGGATATGGTGACCCCTTCGGGTACGGATAAAGCAACGCATGCTGCTGTTGTTGCCCGCCCGTCTGTTGAGCAATCAATTTTCTATAACGGGCTTTCTTTCGGTACTGCCGCAAAAGTGGAAGGCGTTAAGCTGTCCTACGATTATCAGGCACCTAAGAAAGACAATGATGGCCATGAGGTAGCTCAGCCTAATGTTTTGAGTTTGGTTGGTGGAGCCCTTTCCGGCTTTGATGTCGCTGTTGCAACAACTAATGGTGATGCAGGTTTTCAAGTCGGCTTGGGCGGCTCAGTTTTTGAAGCAATTGCAGCTCCGAACAGCAGCACCGGTGCAACAAATAACCTTAATGTGCTTGTTGACGGCGTGACCTTTGCTGACAACCACGCTACCGCCCGCGGTGGTGTTGGTTTTATTTCCGGTGTGGCAGATTTCAAGATTCAGAACTCCATTCATACCGGCAATAAGGTTGATGCTGACGGTGGTGTCTACCAGATCGGTAACCAGTCGACTGGCACCATCACTGGCAGCACCTTCTCCGGCAACAGCGCCGAAAAGAGTGGTGGTGCCCTTCGTGTAAGTAACTCCACGGTTACCATTGACAAGTCTGTTTTCGACGGTAATACGGCGAAGGTTGCCGGCGGTGCTATCAAGACTGACAATACGTCTGGTCTGACGATTACCAACAGCTCCTTCACGAACAACGTGGTTGGGGACGGCAAGGCCGGTCACGGTGGTGCTGTTTTTGTGAGCGGTACAAGCAAGGTTAACGTTACTTCTTCCGAATTTACCGGCAACAAAGCGGGCCACGGCGGCGCTTTCTACATTCAAGGTCAGACGGCAACCTTCACCGATACCGTCTTCACGAATAATGAAGCGTATGAATACGGTGGTGCACTGCGTGTGAACACCGGTAACGTCACGTTTAAAGTGACGAAGGGTGACGTTGCCTACACCGGCAACAAGGCCGGCACTGCAACTGATTCTGTTGCGGGTCAGCGTTACAACGGCAAGACGGGCGGTTTCCTCTATCTGCAGTCTGCTGCGGGTGCATCCGGTACGGCTACGTTTGATGTGGACGACGGCGCAACGCTCACGATCGGTAAGGACGCAACGGCTGACAGCATTGCTTCTTACTCCAAGACGGATACCGTTTCCACGATTACCAAGACCGGTGCCGGTGACTTGGTTGTCAACGGTGATATGAGCGCCTTTGTGGGCAATCTCACGGTTTCCTCCGGCTCGATGACGATTGCCGGCGGTATCGGTGAGTATGACCTGGCTGTTCAGGAAGCGGTGAATGCCGCTAAAGATAGTGGGACGGTATCTGCGACCAGCGTCGGCACAAATGTTACCGTTGCCGCTCCTGCCACTTTGACTGTCGGTAATCTGAACGTTACCAATGCACTGAGTGTTACTGCCAACGGCGACTTTACGGCCGGCAACATTACCGTTACCAAGGGTACTTATAAGGATCTTAAGGTTCTTACCGGTGAAATGGCTGTGGCTGACCACGGCACAACTGGTGCCGCAACCATTACTGTTGCCGATAAGAAGACTGCAAAGGTCGGTGACATCACGGTTGATGCCGGTACGTTCACAAAGTCTGGTTCTGGTTCTCTGACGGCTGGTAACGCGACCGTCAATGCTACCAACGGTTTGACAGTTTCCGAAGGTACGCTCACCGTTAAGAATTTCACAACGGGTGCAAGTGGTTCTGCCACAGTTGGTAACACGGGCACGCTCGAAGTCACGGGCACGATTACCGGCGAAAAACAGAGCCTTGACGTGTCCGGCTCATTGGCGACGGCTCTTAATAACGTTGTCGATTATGCAAATGGTACGGCAAAGGCTAAGACCAACGCTGTTGTGAAGTTCTCCAGCGGTGCCTTCGTTGTCACTGATGAAGGCATGCAGTACACCAAGGCCCAGTGGGTCAGCATCCAGTCGGCCGCCGGTTCTACAAAACTCAAGATTGCTAATGGTACGCTCGTTGCAGCAGATGCAAAGACGCCTCTGACGCTGGCCGATGTGAGTGCTGTTCAGGGGTATGCCGGTGCTGCGGATATCGTTGAAACAGCAACGGAAGGCACTTACACGAATGGTGAGCTCACAACACCGACGACCATCGGCAAGCTGACGGTTAACGCCAAGGATGCCAATACCAAGCTCACCAGCGTGACGCTTAATGGTAAGGATGTGAATAAGTTCACACTTCGCGGTAACGCCAAGGGTGAAGTCCTTGCAGTTCCGTCGGACGTCAAGACTATCGATATCAGCTATGTCCGCTTTGGCGAAAAGGCTGCTGACCATGGTGTTGTGACGAACGCTCTGAAGGTCACGAAGGATGCTGGTGTTGATGCCGGTTCCTTTGACTTCAAGGGAGACGTCGAACTTAATGGTGCCTTTAGCGTTGCAAAGGATGCGACTGCTCGTTTCCTCGGTGATGTGAAGGACGGTACAACCACCGGCCGCGCCCCTCTGACCATGGGTATCAACAACGAAGGTACCACTGTTGTCGGTATTGTTCCCGCAGCCGATGCAACAGACAAGACGCTGCGGGTGAATGCCTCTACTCAGACGCTCAACGGCGGTCTGACGGTTTACGGAGCCAAGCACGAGGTGGCTGCCCTCCAGTACAAGGCAGCTGCCGCTAACAACAACGTGATTTACGTCGGCGAACAGACGACTCTGAATAAGAGCCAGCAGTTCGGTACTACGGCTACTAGCGGCAAGAACGTTGTTGCCATCGACCTTGCTTCTGTGGCTGCCAACGGTTACACCGCTAAGAGCGGCGCTATTCTGAAGACTGCAGATGCAAAAGTTACTGGTGCTGCTGACCAGTCTACGTACTCTGTTGATCTTCTGAACCTCAACAGCAAGGTTCTCACGATTGCTGAAACCGGTGCAACTCTCAATCTCGGCAAGGCTTTTGTTGCAGGTACTGCAGTTAAGCTCGGCAATGCCTTCTACAACGACGGCACAGTTGCAGCTGACGGCACTTTCGCTGTTGTGACGGATGAAGAAGCTGTTCTCGAAGTTGAAACCTCTGGTCTGCACACCGCTGGTGCTGTTGTCCAGGCTGTTCGTTCTTACGAAAAGCCGACCAACGGTATCGCTGCCATTGTGTACAACAACTGGAAAGCTTGGGATCAGGAATACAACCAGGCCTACTTTGATCAGGCCAAGGCGGCCGGTCTGCTGAAGGATACGGCTACCGTTGATAACTTCGATAACAATGTGTATGACCAGATTGTCGACGGTAAGCTGGCTCAGTTCCTGGCTCTCGGCGAAGCCCTTGATAAGGCTCAGTCCTCGGCCATCATCAACGCTGAACACGCAGCCACCAACATGGCGGTCCTGGGCGGCGCCTTCACGACGACCCTTGATGTGAATGACCAGGTGACGGCAGTTCTCAACCGCCGTATGAGCCTCGCAAACCTCAACGTTTCCCGTAACGAAGCCGGTGTGACCCCCTGGGTTGACGTCTTCGGCACGATGAACGAAGGTAAGCGCCTCTTCGGTAACGGCATGGGCTACGAAGCCGACATCTACGGTGCGGTCCTCGGCTTTGACTACACCGCCACCTGCGGCGGCGTCCTCGGCCTTGCGATCAACGTCGGTACGTCTGATGGTAACTCCACCGGCAACGGACAGAAGGTTGACAACGACCAGGACTTCTACGGTGTGTCTGCCTACGCTTCCCGTTAGTTCGGCAGCTTCAACACGAAGCTCGACCTGGGTTACCTCGTCACGAAGAACGATCTGAAGACCGCTTCCTCCTACTTCGGCGCCACGAGCGAGAAGTTGGATGCCAAGGTATTCACGGTTGGTCTCGGCGCTGAGTTCCTGGCGTCCGCCGGTGCCGTCAACGTTGTGCCGCACGCCGGCATCCGTCTGACGACGATCGACATGGACGAAAGCAACTTCGGTGCTGACTACGACAAGATGACGGTCTATCAGCTGCCGTTGGGCGTCACGTTCTCCGGCTCGTTTGACGCGGCCGGCTGGCAGGTTGCTCCGCAGTTTGACCTCTCTGTTGTTCCGACCTTCGGTGACAAGGACGCTGTCGCGACCTACGCCGGCAATGTCAAGGACACGACCCGTGTTGTTGACACCAACCCGGTTCAGGCCACGCTCGGCGTGTCTGCTCAGAACGGTGCGTGGACCTTCGGTCTTAACTACGGTCTCACGGCCGGCGGCGACGACCGCATGAATAACTCGCTCAATGCGAACGTCCGCTACACGTTCTAACCGCAAGGTTTGAACGGCAGGACTTCCGGCCGGTTTCTGAGGGAAACAGAGTCGGCCGGAAGAGCACCGAAGGGGAGAGGGGAAAAAGGAATAACCATCCCGGTGAGATCCTCAATTCCCTTTTCCAGCTGGTGCGATAAGCAGTACGAAGTGGTTTCCTTAACGGAAATCCCCGGTTTTGCTTGAGCCGGTTGATCCGGACTCCGAGACTTAGAGTCCGGGCGTCAAAACTCCATGTCAGGCAAATTTCAAACCCCGTTTCCCGTCGGAAGCGGGGTCTTTTTCCTTTTGCGTTCGGAAGAAAAAAGGCAATGACAACGCAGACAGTTTCTCAACCTGCCCGTCCGGTGAGAATCCGGCCGGACTTTGCGCCGGACATGAAACGCCGTCACGCGGCGGAATTGTTTGCGCACGGCCTGGGTTACCAGAAAACCGCTGAGATTCTGGGTTTGTCGCCTTATACCGTCCGGGACTGGGCGAGAGCCTATAAGGCCGGGCGATTCGGCACGGTTCTTGCCGCCAATCAGATGCGCTACAGCGAGGAAGAGCGCGAAAAGGTGCTCGCATTGAGGGCGCAGGGTCTATCCTGGCGTGCTATTGCTGAGCAGACCGGTGTGAAAATGGCTACCTGCCGCAAGTGGGTGATGGCCGCTCAGAACCCCAAGACCGAATAGTCGAGGATGTAATGTTTTTTGTGTCCAGGCGACAATAGCGCTCCCGTAGGGCGCGAAAGGAATCACCGTGGCACACCGTACACCCAAAATAAACGACACCGTAAAATTTACCGACCAGCAGCAGGCCATTCTGAACGATGCCGTAGAGCAACTGATGGAAGCCGGAGGCTTAACGGCCTTAACGCAGGCTCATTTCAACGAAGCGATGAAGATCGTAGCCCAACGCTTCATCAACGCCGCCCTGCAAGGGGAACTGAAGCACCATTTGACACAGGAAGACGAAAATCTCAATTGGCCGCGCTGGACACCGCAACGTGCACCGTCGGGGCGGTTGCTCCTGCTGTCTGCTTTTCAACAACGCGGGAGAGCAGTTGCTTGGCCTCTTCTGACAGAAACGCCGAAGCTCTCGCTTCAAAGGTCGTAAGAAGCGGGAGAAGGGCCGCTTGCGCCCTCGCGGCCGGCTCTTCAAAACCGTCCTGTGCTCCTTTTTTGACGAGATGCGCAAGTTCAATCAGTTCCTTGTCAAACCGGCGGCAGTCCTCAACGGCCGCAAAAAACCGGTGCATGGTTAAAGCACGCACCGGTTCATGACGCGTAAAAGAAGCCCGGAAAGGGCTTCAAGACCCGGTTATTCCGGAAGTGCCTGGGTTGTGAGATCAAGCGCTTCAGCGGGCGTTTCACTTTCGGGGGCGGTTCCGTTCGTCACGTCCCCCGTTTCAGGAACGAGAGCCGGTGCGTCACCGGGTTTTCTCACCGGTGCGGACTCGGCCTGGCGCTTTAACCTTGAGCCGTGGGTGACGACCTGGAAGGCGATGAGTTCGTCGGCAGGCATCACGTTAATGGCGCCCCCCGTGATCATTGCGGTCTGTCCCCGGCGGTGCACAACTGGGGAATGCTCGAGGTCATAGGTGAGCCTCCCCGTGAGCCCGTCAATCGTTTCGCGGATGCTGCCCTTGGCCATCGTAAGAGCGACAGTCAGGGCATCGGACCCCAAGGCAAAGAGCCGGCGCTCGAGCATCGTTTTGGGCGCCACGGTCTTATATCTTTCTTCAAAGGCCGCGGGGTCAAAGGTAAGGACAAAGGGACTGTCCACAAGTCCCACCTGACGGAGGTCATAGGTGAGGGCCTTGGCGTCTGCGTCATGCGCGGCGTCGCCGGGGTTCACCGCGGACGTCGCCCAAAGGCGCGAGCGCATCGGAAGGCGCGAGCGCACCAAAGAGGCCGTAGGCGACTCAAGCGCTAAGAAAATCGCGTGGTACGGGGGTTCAGCCAAGGCGGCGCGCGCACGCAACGCGGCTTCTTCGCGCCTGAGCCTGATCTGCTGCTGGCGCCACCCCAGGGGGTCGGCTTCCTGGTCAATCAATTCCTCTTCGGGCATTGTCTCATCGCGTTCAATCACGAGCTGGAAGAACTGGTTGACTCTCCGGTAGGCATCAAGGTCCACGGTGAGACGGTCCGGCGCAAAGCCCGCAAGCGTCAAAGACTTTTCAAAAGCCTGCGAGATGCGCTTTTCCAGGGGGCTGTTGCCGTCAATAAGTAACACTTTGGGGCGCTTACCCGATTCGGTCAGGCGCGGCAGGGCCTTTAAGCCCAGTTCGGTGACATACAGGGCATCTTCTTCCATCGAGAGCCCCAGCATTAAAAACTGGTGCGGAAAGACCTTGGGCTCGTAGCGCACCGACGGGGGCGGGAGGTCTTCGGCGGCGGTAAAGCCGGGGACCGAGATCTTCGCGGCAATGCTGCCGGTACCAAGGAGATCCACTTCCTGAGAGGGTTCTTCGGCCGCAGTGCTTCCCACCACTTCTGTGGTGTCGGCGACATTGAGTTCCCGCTGCGCTTCGTCGGCTAAAAGCGCCGCTTCACGCGCGAGCTGCTGCTCCTTAAGTTCTTCCGGCGTCAAGGGCACTTCCTTATCGATTTCGATCTGGTTCAGTGTCACGATCGGAAGCGGCAGGTAATTGAGTTTGGCCAAAGTTTCCACCGCCGTGCGGTCAATGGGGCCGATCGCGGCAACCGCGCCGGCTTCAGCCGCCTTTTGCGCCTGCTTTACGATGTTTCCTGAGGCGTCCGGGTGCACCAGAAGAATTTCAGCCGGCTTTTCCGCCGCATAATTCGATGCGACAATACCGTTTAAGGCGGACTGTGTGACGCCCGAGAAGACTGAGTCTTTCGAGGGCAGCAGCACCGCGATTTTGACGGGGGGCTCGACGGGGGCGGTATTTGCATCCGTGTTCGGTGCGTCACCGGCTGTGGCGCCTTCGGACACCGGGGGCGTTGCGGCGGTTGCGTGAGCGGCGGGGGCAGACTCAGACGTCACGGGCGCCAGCGGTGCGGAGGGCAGCGCAGGGGCGGTCTCTGAGGTAGCGGTCGCCGCCTGAGGCGTCATTGCAGGTGCGGCAGCCGGGACCGGCGTCTGAGCCGAGGCCGTGAGCGCCGTCAGAGCGGCACAAAAACCAACAAAAAAGGAATGTTTCAGCGTCATGACGTCTGAAAATTTGGAAAACGTTAATTCAGCGGGACCGGAAGGGATTGCGTCCGTGCCGGAACTTTTTTCCGGTACGGCACTGGTGCGCGCCTCCGGGGTGGATGAACAGCTTTTCCCGAAAGCAGCGCTTTACATTGTAGGGCTTCCGATCGGTAATGCCGCAGATATTACCGTACGCGCCTTATGGATTCTTAGCGTCGCGGACGCCGTTGCCTGCGAGGACACCCGGGAAACACGTAAGCTTCTGGAGCGCTACGGGATCCGCGCACGAACAATCAGCGTGCACGAGCACAATGAAGCGAAGGCGAGCGAAACCCTTATCCGGGAGTTGGAGAAGGGCGCCCGGATTGCCCTGGTGACGGATGCCGGCACCCCGGCGGTGAGTGACCCCGGCGCCAAGGCCGTGGCGGCTGTGCGGGAAGCGGGTTTCCGCGTCATTCCGGTGCCGGGGTGCTCGGCCGTCATTACCGCACTGAGTGCGGCGGGGCTTAACGCCTACCGATTTACCTTTGCCGGCTTTGTGGCGCCGCAGGCCAAACAGCGCCATGCAGACCTTGCGGTGCTGTGCGGCCGGGGTGAAGCGTTTGTCCTTTACGAGGCGCCGCACCGGGTGAAGGAGTTGCTCACTGACCTCGCCACTCTTTTAGAGCCTGAGCGCACCGTTGTGGTGGGGCGTGAGGTTACCAAGCGCTTTGAAACGTTTGAGCGGGTGAAGGCTTCGGAGATCCCCGCGTGGCTTACGACGCACGAAGCGCGCGGCGAATACGTGATCTGCGTGGATGAGGCGGAAAGGCGTGATGCGGTCCTCACGGATGATGTGATGAAGTGGGCGAGAGCGGCGGCCGCAGAACTGCCTTTGAGCCGCACTGCAGCGCTTGCGGCCAAGGTTTCGGGGGTGAAGCGCGATCTCATCTATAAGGCGCTTTTGGCGGAGAGCGGAAAGGCGGAGGACTGACCGACCTCCGGCTCAAGCCGGAGGCTTCTTAGTGCGCTCGGCATGAGCGCGTTCTAACGGGTGAAAGTCCCGAGTGCAGGG
>ENA-UOJC01002264-UOJC01002264.1-human-gut-metagenome-genome-assembly--contig:-C104-NODE-2264-length-21571-cov-13.602621_pt1 | contig 21571 bp, 24 predicted proteins | sample MGYA00242339_ERZ723886 | MGnify/ENA metagenome assembly ERZ723886 | reverse complement strand
AGCTGACGGTGTGGATGGTGTCGCCCACGGTCTCGCCCTTGGCGGTGGAGCTGGAGTTGGCCTCGGAGAAGCCCAGCACGCTGCCGCCCAGGGCCAGCATGGCGGACTCAAAGGAGAGGCGGGTGCGGGTGGAGGGCTCGAAGAACAGCGTCGCCAGCTGCTTGTGGGCGCAGGCGTTCTGATATTTGACGGGGTCTGCGATGATGTCCTCCGCCGTGGCGATGAGCTGGTCGATCTCCTCCACGGTGAGGTCGGTGACATCAATGATATTTCTAGGCATGGTGATGCTCCTTTCTATATGGGGCCCTGCCGAAGCCCGGCGAAGCGGCTTCAGCGGGGAGAGAACCGGCCCCATACCGCCGGTTCTGCCGAGGCTGGAGAAATGAATGGAACGGGCGGAGCGGAATTTATTTCGACGTGATCCAGCTTTCGTCGCCGGGATCCGCCCGGAACTTCTTCAGCCGGTCGATGTCCTCGGGGCGGATCTTGCCTTCCTCGGCGGCCGCCTCGCAGACGGCGTCGAAGTTGGACAGGCTGAAGTTGGTGACGTTGGCGGCGGCCATGCGGTCCAGCCCCTTCTGCAGGCCGTAGGTGAAAATGGACACGATGCCCAGCACCTGGGCGCCGGCCTCCCGCAGGGCCTCCACCACCTCGATGCAGCTGCCGCCGGTGGAGATCAGGTCCTCCACCACCACGACCTTCTGGCCTTTTTCCAGCCTGCCCTCGATGCGGTTCTGGCGGCCGTGGTCCTTGTTGCCGGAGCGGACATAGCCCATGGGCAGGCCCATGAGATGGCCCACGATGGCGGCGTGGGCGATGCCGGCGGTGGAGGTGCCCATCAGGACCTCCACGTCGGGATAGTGCTGGCGGATCAGCTCCGCAAGGCCCTCCTCCACATGGGTGCGGACGGCGGGGGCCGTCAGGGTCAGGCGGTTGTCGCAGTAGATAGGGCTTTTGATGCCGCTGGCCCAGGTAAAGGGCTCGTCGGGCCGCAGAAAGACGGCGCCGATAGAAAGCAGGTCATGGGCGATGGTGTGTTCAAGTGACATATCGTTGTTCTCCTTTCAGAAATAACAGATGAAATATTACCGCAGCAGTGAAAACAGCAGATACAGGATCAGCATGTGTACCGGATAAAAGGCGTAAGAGCCGTATTGCAGGGCGCGGCTTTTCCGCCCCGGCCGGCCGTTGTACAGCCAGATGGGGAGCAGGGCCAGCACCGCAAAGCCCTGGGTGGGAAATTCCCAGCCCAAAAGAGAAATCAGGAGCCCCTGAAACCCCACGATGTTCAGCAGGATCATGGCCGCCGCCTGGGCCAGCCACGCGCCGGGGAAGCCCCGCAGGGCATAGAATGCCACAACGGTCAGCATTCCCCGCCAGCCGTAGTCCACCATGCCCACGATGCTGAGCAGCAGCGTTCCCGGCAGGACGAGGGCGGCCCGCAGAGCGGTCTTCGCCGAGCGCTCCCGCCGCGCCCGGTCGATGGCGGAGATGGCCAGCAGGCCCAGCAGCAGGGTGAACAGCACATTCTGGTGGAAGGGATAGAACACCGTGCTGCCGTAGAGAAGATCAAAGGGAATTTCGGAGAGGAGGGCAAACGCCAGCAGCCGCATGGCGTAGCGCTTGCGGTCAGAGGTATGGAAAAACCCCTCGGAGATCTGAAACGCGAAGATGGGGAAGGCCAGACGGCCCGCGTAGGTCATCCAGAAGTTTCCGGGCACCAGGGTGGCCCACAGGTGGTCCAGCAGCATGAGAAACATGGCCAGACACCGCAGCTGGTTGGCGCTGATGCCGCCGAAGGGCCTGTGGCTCAGGGGAGAGGGAACAGTGCACATCGCTCAGCCCAGGAAATCCTTTACCGCCCGGCGGTAGGCCGCCACGGGATCCTCGGCCTGGGTGATGGGGCGGCCCACCACGATGTAGTCGCAGCCGGACCTGCCCGCCTTCTCGGGGGTCATGATGCGCTTCTGGTCGCCAACGGCGCTGTCGGCGAAACGGATGCCGGGGGTGACGGTCAGGAAGTTTTCGCCGCACTTTTCCTTCACCAGCGCCGCCTCCAGGGGAGAGCAGACCACGCCGTCCAGGCCGGAATCGGCGGCGTTTTTGGCGTAGGACATGACGGTCTCCGCCATGGGGGTGTCGATGAGCAGCTCGTTTTTCAGGGCCGTCGCGTCGGTGCTGGTCAGCTGGGTGACGGCGATCAGCAGGGGCCTGGTGCCGTCGGGGCGGGTCAGGCCCTCCAGGGCGCCCTTCATCATCTCGCTGGCGCCGGCGGCGTGAAGGTTCACCATGTCCACGTCCAGCCGGGAGAGGACGCTCATGGCCCGCTTCACGGTGTTGGGGATGTCGTGGAGCTTCAGATCCAGGAAGATCTTGTGGCCCCGGGCCTTGATGTCCCGGACGATCTGGGGGCCCTCGGCGTAGAACAGCTCCATGCCGATCTTCACAAAGGGCTTCTCCCCGGCGGGGAATTTGTCCAGGAAGGCCAAAGTCTCTTCCTTATTGGGAAAGTCCAGAGCAATGATAACATCTTTCGCGCTCATATCAAAAACAGTCCTTTCTGTTGATTTTCAGGTTCAGCCGTGGGCCGCGCCGGTCAGCTCAGAGATATTGGCGACGCCCAGCCGCTGGCAGACGGCAGGCAGGTTTTCCACCATGGTCTTGCAGGCGAAGGGGTCCTTCAGGTTGGCGGCGCCCACCTCCACAGCCGTGGCGCCCGCCAGCATCATCTCCGCCGCGTCCTCGGCGGAGGAAACGCCGCCGCAGCCGATGATGGGCAGCTTCACGGCTTCATACACGTCCCACACCATCCGCAGTGCCACCGGGAACACGGCTGGGCCGGAGACGCCGCCGGTGCGGTTGGCGATGAGGGGGCGCTTCGTCTTCAGATCAATGCGCATCCCCAGCAGGGTGTTGATGAGGCACAGCCCGTCGGCCCCGGCGTCGGCGCAGGCCCGGGCGATCTCGGCGATGTCGGTGACGTTGGGGGTCAGCTTCATGAACACCGGCTTCTTCGTGACGGCCTTCACGGCCCTTGTGACCTCGGCGGCGCTCTTCGGGTCGGAGCCAAAGTTCCTGCCGCCGCAGTGGACATTGGGGCAGGAGATGTTGACCTCCAGAATGGCCACCTGGTCGACGTCGTTCAGCTTCCGGCAGTTCTCCGCGTACTCCTCGATGGAGAAGCCGCCCACATTGGCGATGACCGGGCCGTGGAAGATTTTGGCGATGTTGGGCACCTCTTTTTCGATGACGGCGTCGATACCGGGATTCTGCAAGCCCACGGCGTTCAGCATGCCGCCCGTCATCTCCGCGATGCGGGGCTGGGGGTTGCCCAGGCGGGCCTGGCCGGTGGTGCCCTTCCAGGAGAAGCTGCCCAGGATGTCCAGGTCGTACAGCTCCGCGTACTCCCGGCCATAGCCGAAGGTGCCGGAGGCGGGGATGATGGGATTTTTCAGCTCCACGCCCGCCAGATTCACACTGAGGTTCACCATACGATCTCCTCCTTGTACAGGATGGGCCCATCCTTGCAGACCCGCTTATAGCCATCCCTGGTGGGCACGGTGCAGCCCATGCAGGCGCCGAAGCCGCAGCCCATCCGGGCCTCAAAGCTGAACTGTCCGCCCTTCAGCTGGGGAAGGCCATGGACGGCCTTCAGCATGGGCAGGGGGCCGCAGGAGAGGACGTAATCGCACTCCGGCACGGCCCGGATGCAGTCGGTGACGAAGCCGCGGGTGCCCAGGCTGCCGTCCTCGGTGGCGATGAGCAGCCGGCAGCCCAGGGCGGCGAATTCCTCCAGATAAAAGGCGTCCGTCCCGGAGCGGAAGCCCAGGGCCACCGTGGGGGCCGTTCCGGCTTCCACCATCCGCTGGGCCAGGCCGTACAGCGGCGCGATGCCGATGCCGCCGCCCGCCAGAACGGGATGCGCGCCCGCAAGGCGCATGTCGAACCCGTTGCCCAGGCCGCTGAGCACGTCCAGCTCCGTGCCGGGGACACAGCGCGCCAGCTCCTTTGTGCCCTCGCCCACCACCTTCACCAGCAGCATCAGCGCATCAGACGTCCAGTTGCAGATGGAGATGGGCCGCCGCAGGAATTTCCCGGGCAGTTCAATATTTACAAACTGTCCCGGCGCGGTGATGGCGGAGGTGTCGCCGGAGAGCACCAGCTCATAGGTGTCCGCCGTCAGCTGCCGGGCGTGCTCCAGGGTAAACAGCGATTTTTTCATATGTCTGCCTCCTGCTTCTGTAGGTCGGCGTAAACGATCTCTCCGCCGCAGATGGTCATGGCGACGGCGGCGGCGACGCCCCAGCCGTCAAAGGGCGTGGCCCGGCCCAGGGAGCGGAAGGTGCGGGAGTCGATGACGTGGGGCCGGTCCAGATCCAGCACCGCCAGGTCGGCGGGCTGTCCCTGGGCGATGACCCCACCGGGCAGGTCAAAAATCCTTCTGGGATTGACGCACAGGGCGTTCAGAACGGTCTCCAGGGGCACGATGCCCGTCTCCACCAGCTGGGTGTACAGCACCGGGAAGGCGGTCTCCAGCCCCACGATGCCGTTGAGGCTGCCCCGCAGGCCCTTGGACTTCTCCTCCGCACTGTGGGGGGCGTGGTCTGTTGCGATGCAGTCCACCGTGCCGTCCAGCAGTCCCGCGATGAGGGCGTCCCGGTCGGCGGCGGAGCGGATGGGGGGATTCATCTTGAAGCGGCCCTCGTCCAGCAATTCCTCGTCGGTCAGCACCAGATAGTGGGGCCCGGTCTCGCAGGTGACGGGAAGCCCCTCGGCCTTGGCCTGACGGACCAGGGCCACGGACTCCTTGGTGGAGACGTGGCAGACGTGGTACCGGCACCCGGTCTCCCGGACCAGCTGGATGTCCCGCTCCACCTGCTTCCACTCGCTGGCGGGGTCGTTGCCGACAAGGCCGCTGCGCCGGGCGAAATCGCCGTCGTGGACGGCCCAGCCCTTGGTCAGCAGGCTCTCGTCCTCGCTGTGGGCCACGATGGGCTTCTCCAGCGTGCGGGCCAGCTCCATGGCGGCGCGCATCATGTCCCGGGACTGGACGCCCCGCCCGTCGTCGGAGAAGCCGCAGACCTGGGGGGCCATGGCGGCCAGATCCGCCAGGGCCTCGCCCTGCTCGCCCCGGGTGATGGCGCCGTAGGGATACACATGGACCTTGGCGTTCTTCCGGATCAGGTCCAGCTGGGCCTGCAAATGCGCTTGATCGTCCGGCACCGGCTTCAGGTTGGGCATGGCGCACACCGCCGTGTAGCCGCCGGCGGCGGCCGCCGCCGTGCCGGAAAAGACCGTCTCTTTATAAGAAAAACCAGGCTCCCGAAGATGAACATGGACATCAACGAAACCTGGGACGATCAAATGATTATGCAATTCAATGACGGAAAAGCCTTCCTTGGGAAGGGAGGGGGCTGCGGAAACAATACGGCCCTCAGAAATGGCAACGTCCATATCCTGAAAGCGCCCGTTCAAAAAAACGGCTCCGCCGGTCAGCAGCAGGCTCATACGGTTTCTCCTTCCTTTTTGTTTTTATCCGACTTCCTATCTTATCGGAAAACGCCGCCCTTGTCAACGAGATTTCCCGCCGCCGCATGTAGAAAAAACGGGCCGTTTTCCGGCCCGCTTTTGGCATGCCCGCTTACGGATGGGGACAGCGGGGACGGCGGGCCAGGAAGTCCCCGTAGGTCCGGGACAGCTGGGGCCAGTCCACCAGCAGCCACCAGGCGTCGAAGTAGTCGGCCCGCCGGTTCTGGTATTGGAGATAATAGGCGTGCTCCCACACGTCGCAGCACAGCAGGGGGCACAGGGGCAGGGGGGTGTCCTGATTGGGCGTTTTCTGAATGGACAGCTTGCCGTCGCAGTCACTGACTAGCCAGGCCCAGCCGGAGCCGAACTGCCCCAGGGCGGCGGCCTTCATGGCGGCTTTCAGCTTCGTCAGATCGCCGAATTCCCGGATGACCGCGCCTTCCAGCTCGCCGTCAGGCGCGGTGGCGGGGGTGGGGGCCAGGGTCTTGAAATACAGGTCGTGGTTGTAAACGCCGCCGGCGTTGTTGCGGACGCCCTGGCGGATGTCCTCCGGCAGCTCCGGCCAGTCCTGACACAGCTTTTCCAGGGACCAGCCCTGGTACTCCGGGCGGTCCGAGAGCAGCTTGTTCAGGTTGTCCACATAGGCGGCAAAGTGCTTGTCGTGGTGGAAATGCATGGTCTTCTCGTCCAGCTCCGGCGCCAGCGCGTCATAGGCAAAGGGCAGGGGCGGCAGGGTAAAGGGGTAATGGGTCTCCATCATACGTCATCCTTTCCAGTGAGATCGTATCGCTAGTATATGCGGAAAGAATGAAATTTATGGACGGCCCGGACAGCGGCGGAGCCGGAACGTGAATTTTACGTTCCGGCTCCGGTTCTGTTATTCGCCGCAGTGATGGCCGCAGGTGTGGTCGTGTTCCCCGCAGCTGTGGCCCTCCTCGCCGTGATGGTGGTCACAGGTGGCCGCGCCGGTGGCTTCCAGCGTGCCGGCCAGCAGGTCGGTGACGCACTGGTCGGCGTCGCCGGAGCAGCCGGCGTACAGCCGGATGCCGGCCTCCGCCAGGGCCGCCTGTGCTCCGGGGCCGATGCCGCCGCAGATCAGGCAGTCCACGCCGTGGTCTGCCAGAAAGCCCGCCAGGGCGCCGTGGCCGCTGCCGTTGGTGGGATAGACCTGGGCGTCCACCAGCATGCCGCCCACGATGTCATAGATCTTGAACTGCTCCGTGTGTCCGAAGTGACCGTACACCTGGCCGTTTTCATAGGTGACTGCGATTTTCATATCCTTGCATCCTTTCCTTGCTGGGGACGGTACGGAGCCGCCGCGGCACCCCTCCCGGCGGCAGAGGGCGTAGCTGCCCCCGCCGATCCGAAGGGAGCGGCCCTCCACCAGAAAGACCGCCAGCTTTTGCCGGGCCTGGGCGTAGATGCGCTGGACCGTGGCCCGGGCCACGCCCATCTGGGCGGCGGCCTCCTCCTGGGTCAGGCCCTGAAAGTCCACCAGCCGGATGGCTTCGTACTCCTCCACAGCCAGCACCACCGGCTCACCCCCGGCGGGCTGCTCCGGAGAAAAGCGGCAGTGGGCGGGCATCTGGCACACCCGGCGGCATTTGGCGCTGCGCGGCATCCGTATCCCTCCTTTATTTTGAGCATATGCCCATTATATACCCGCGAAGGCCAATGTCAAGGGCAGTGATTAAAAAAACAGCGCCGGAGGGATGCCCCTCCGGCGCTGTGTCAGGTTTCTGGGACTTATTTCTTCAGGGTATCCACCCACTTGCCGTATTTCTCCACATTGGCGGCGGCGTCATCGGCGTCCCTGCCCTGGGTCAGGATGTAGACCTTGATCTTGGGCTCGGTGCCGGAGGGCCGGACGATGACGGAGGTGCCGTCGGCCATCTCGAACCGCAGCACATTGGAGCCGGAGAGCTCCATGGTGGTCTTGGCGCCGGTGGCGGTGTCGGTGACGGAGCCGTCCTGATAGTCCTTGAACTGGACCACCTTCACGCCGCTGATCTCGGCGGGAGGGGTCTCCCGGAGGGACTTCATCAGGTTGGCCATGTCCTTCAGGCCGTCCAGGCCGGGCATGACCAGGTTGTAGGTGTGCTCGGCGAAGTAGCCGTACTTCTCATACAGGCCCTCCAGCGCGTCGGCCAGGGTCATGCCCTGGGCGGCGTACCACGCGGCCATCTCGGTCAGGGCCAGGGCGGCGGTGACGGCGTCCTTGTCCCGGACATAGTCGCCCAGCATGTAGCCATAGCTCTCCTCGTAGGAGAAGATGACCTTGCCTTCGCCGCTGCTCTCCAGCTGATCCTTCTTCTCCGCCAGGAACTTGAAGCCGGTGAAGGTGTCGTAGCACTGCAGGCCGTTGACCTCCGCCACCTTGCGGGCCATCTCGGTGGTGACGATGGTCTTCAGGGCCACGGGCTTCTCAGGCATCTTGCCGGTGCGCTTTTTGGCGCCGATGAGATAGTCCAGCAGCAGCACGCCGGTCTGGTTGCCGGAGATGACCTTGAATTCGCCGTCCTTCGTGCGGACCATGATGCCCACCCGGTCAGCGTCGGGGTCGGAGCCCAGGATGAAGTCCGCGCCTTCGCGCTTGGCGATGTCCACCGCCAGATAGAAGCCCTCGGGGTTCTCCGGGTTGGGGGAGACCACGGTGGGGAAGTTGCCGTCAATGACCATCTGCTCAGGCACGCAGATCAGGTGCTTGATGCCCAGGCGGCGCAGCGCCTCGGGGATCAGCTTGTGGCCGGTGCCGTGGAAGGGGGTGTACACCAGCTTGAAGCTGTCCGCCACCTTGGCCACGGTCTCGCCGTCGTTGACCTGGCCCATGACATTGGCCAGGAACTTCTCGTCGGTCTCCTGGCCCAGGACCTCGATCAGGCCCTTCTCCACGGCCTCGTCATAGGGCATGGTCCTGATGTCGCTGAAGATGTCCAGCTCCTCCAGCCGCTTGGCGATGGCGTCGGCGTGGCGGGGGGGCAGCTGGGCGCCGTCCTCCCAGTAGACCTTGTAGCCGTTGTACTCCTTGGGGTTGTGGCTGGCGGTGACGTTGATGCCCGCCTGGCAGTGGTACTCCCGGACGGCGAAGCTCAGCTCGGGGGTGGGGCGCAGGGACTCGAAGATGCGGACGTGGATGCCGTTGGCGGCGCAGACCTCGGCGGCGGCCCGGGCGAACTCCATGGAGTGGTTGCGGCAGTCCATGCAGATGGCCACGCCCCGGTCCTTGCCCGCCTGGCCCTCGGCGGCGATGACGTCGGCGAAGCCCTGGGTGGCCCAGCGGATGACGTGGATGTTCATATTATGTAAACCAACATACATGGTGCCCCGCAGACCGGCGGTGCCGAACTCCAGGGGGCCGTAGAACCGGGACTCGATCTCCTTGGGATCATCCTTGATGGCCTCCAGCTCGGCCCGCTCCTCGGCGGACAGGGCGGGGCTTGCCAGCCATTTTTCGTACTCCTTCATGAAATCCATTTTGCAGTTCCTCCTCTAAATTATGTAAACTAATTGACGCAGGTTATCGCAGGTCTGGGATGGTATATCCGCAGCGCTCGCAGGTAAAGCCGTGACGGATGTTTTGGGCAGGAACACTGGTATACCCGCAATGGGGGCAGGTTTGGCAGGAGGTGTTGAGGCTTTTGACAACAAAGGCCAGAACAGCGGCAGCCACCGCCAGCAGCTTGCCTGCCCAGGTATTTTTCAGAAAAAAGCCGGCCACCAGCAGCACCACGCCGATCAGAACACAGGGATAGATGGCCTGCCGCTTCCGATACCAGGCCTGGATGGTCCCCTCATCCGCCGGCGGGGCGTCATGCGGGGGAATTTTCCACCATTTCATGCGGATACCTCCCGTTTTCAAAGTTATGTAAACATTTCGGGGAATTACAGGCCGCCCGGGAACATGGAAAACCCGCACCGGGGGCAGGCGTGATGGAAATACAGCTTGACATACCGGCCCCGCTGGCGGCGGCCGCAGACCGGGCAGCGGCCCAGGGTGGAGGCCAGCACACAGGCCAGCAGAACACACGCCCCCGCAAGGCCCATGAAGAGCCGGAAATGGGTGTCCATGTACCGCTGGCTCAGATAAAGGAAGGGAAATGCCGCCAGAAAGAACAGCCACATCAGGACATACCGGAGAAGCATGAGCTGCGCCACCCGGTGCTGCTCCGCCTTCGCCATGTCCGGGATCTCATCCAGCTCCCGGAACCACGCTTCATACATAGGAAGCCTCCTGAAGTTATGTAAACTATAAAGACACGTCAAAAATCATAGTGGGTGAAGCCGCAGGACTTGCAGGAAAATTCCCGGCGGCTGGCGAGGGCGTCCCGGACGTTGAGGCATCCGCAGACAGGGCAGCGCAGGTTGACGCGCTGCAATGCCCTGGACGCCCCGATCAAAAGGACGCCGAGGACGAGAAAAACTTTTCCCGCCATCGTCCGCCGCAAGCCCCAGGCGGCAAGGAGCAGCAGGATTCCCGCTATGGCAAAAAGGGGCTGGAGACGGCGCCGCCGCTCCCAGGCCCGGATGGCCTCACGCTGGGGGGAATTGGATGGATCGCTCATTGCATTACCCTCATTTTGGAATATTGGCCAAATCATGCGCGGCATGATGATCCGTCCGACGGATCGGCCTTCGGAAAGCGGGAAATCCGCGCATAGAATTTGTTTTCCTTAAAAATATTATGTAAACTTATGCGGGTCATGAAAAATCATTCTCCGGCGGCTCCAGCAGCGCCTTTGCCTCCTCCAGCCGGGAGACGGGCACATACAGGTCCGCGCCGTATCCGGAGAAGCCCAAAACGATGCGGCCCGCGCCGCCGCCCTCCCGGTATTTTTTCAAGACCGGGATGCCGAAGGACTCCAGCAGGGCGACGGCCATGTCGGCAATGCCGCCCACGTCCTGCAGGTTTGCCAGAAATGCCGGGGACTCCGGCCGGCCGCCTTCTGTTTTCGGCCAGCGGGCCAGCAGCTCTTCGTGGGTCAGACCCATGGGCGTCTCCTTTCAGATGTCACTTGTGATACTTGGTCCCCGCGTTGATCTGATACGCCCGGTAGATCTGCTCCAGCAGCATGACCCGGGCCAGGTGGTGGGGGAAGGTCATGGGGGACATGGACAGCTGCGCCCACGCCTCCGCCTTGATGGAGGAATGCAGTCCGAAGGACCCGCCGATGAGGAACACCAGGTGCTTTTCCCCCCGGTTGGCCCAGGCGGCCATCAGGTGGGCCAGCTCCTCGCTGGAGCGCATCCGGCCCTCCACGCACAGGGCGATGACGCTGGAGGAGGGGGGCAGCTTGGCCCGGATGGCATCGGCCTCTTTTGCCAGCGCCGCGTCGATCAGGGCCGGGGAGGGGTCCTCCGGCAGCCGCTCCTCCGGCAGCTCGATGATGTTCAGCCTGCAATAGCGGCTCAGCCGCTTGACGTACTCCGCCGCCGCGTCGGCGTAGAATTTTTCCTTCAGCTTTCCCACGCACAGGACAGTCACTTTCTGCATAAGGCCCTCCTGGAAATCATATGGGCTTCGCTCAGACCGTCTCTGGGCGCTACGGACAGCCTCGGCCCAACGGAACTGGCCTTACTGTCTCGCGCTGCGGCGCTCCCAGTACTTCCGTCACCAGTTTCACTGGTTCCTCCTTCGGCAGACCCCGCGGGAATATGCGGGGCCAGGGCAGGGGCGAGCCCGGCGGCGGCCAGCGCGATTTCCACGGCGTTCCGCGCCATGGCAGGGGTGTTGTTCTCCTTACTCAAATGGGCCAGCACCAGCTCCGACGCGCCGGCCCGTGCCAGCGTCACGGCAAACCGGGCGGCGTCCTCGTTGCTCAGGTGCCCCTCGGCCCCCAGAATGCGCTGCTTCAGATAATAGGGATACGGCCCGCTGCGCAGGGTCTCGATATCGTGGTTGGCCTCCAGCACCGCCAGGTCCACGCCGGGCAGGATGTCCGCCGCCTCATCGGTGACATATCCCGTGTCCGTCAGCACGCCCATGCCGCCGTCCTCCGTGTCAAAGCGGAAGCCGCAGGCGCCGGGGGCGTCGTGGGAGGTGGGAAAGGCCGTCACAGTGCAGCGGCCCAGGGAAATGGGGCGGCACAGCGGCAGGTCCAGCAGCCGGTCCTCAATGCCCGCCAGCCGGCAGGCGAGGCCCCGCCCCGTCCGGGCGGTGGCGAAAATGGGAAACGCCGTGTGCTTCAGCAGGGTCTGGAGCCCGGCGATGTGGTCGGTGTGGGTGTGGGTGATGAGGACGGCGTCCAGATCCTCCAGCGCCAGCCCCAGTTCCCGCAGGCCGGCGGTGATGCGGCGGCAGGAGATGCCGGCGTCCACCAGCAGGCGGGTGTCCCCGCAGGAGAGCAGCAGCGCGTTCCCGGAGGAACCGCTGGCCAGGGTATGTACGGTGGTCAAGAAAAATACCTCGCTTCTCTGGGGTAAAGGGCCTCGCGGGCGAACGCCGCCAAAGCGGGCGGCCCGGCGGGACCCGGCTGAGAAAAACGTCCGCAAGGGAGGCCGTCGACGAAAGTCGCCATCCTCCATCGCGGACGTTTGGTCATGCGTATTCAAAAATGGGGAGAGCTCATCCGATCTGCGCCGTCATGGCCATGGATTCGTCAGCCTCTTCCACGGCGCGGATGTCCGCGCCCAGGGCCCGGAGCTTGGCCACGATGTCCTCATAGCCCCGCTCAATGTAGTGTACGCAGCTGATCTCGCTCTGTCCGTGGGCGGCCAGGGCGGCGATGACCAGGGCGGCGCCGGCCCGCAGGTCATAGGCCTGGATGGGCGCGCCGGTGAGATGGTCCACGCCCTCCACCACGGCGGTCTTGTCGTCCACCTGGATGGAGGCGCCCATGCGCTTCAGCTCGTCCACATAGCGGTAGCGGCTGCTCCAAACGCCCTCTGTCACCAGCGAGGTGCCCTCCGCCAGGGAGAGGACCGCGGTGATCTGGGGCTGCATGTCGGTGGGGAAACCGGGATAGGGCAGGGTCTTGATGTTGGCCCGGCGGAGCCTGCCGGTGCGGCGGACCAGGAGGGTATCCTCGTTTTCCTCCACCTCAACGCCCATCTCCACCAGCTTGGCGGTGATGCAGTCCATGTGCTTGGGAATGATGTTCTTCACCAGCACCTGTCCGCCGGTGGCGGCCACGGCGGCCATATAGGTGCCCGCCTCGATCTGGTCGGGGATGATGGCATAGCTGCCGCCCCGCAGATGGTCCACGCCGCGGATCTTGATGGTGTCGGTGCCGGCGCCCCGGATGTTGGCGCCCATGGAGTTGAGGAAGTTGGCCAGGTCCACGATGTGGGGCTCCTTGGCGCAGTTTTCAATGACAGTGTTGCCCTCCGCCATAACGGCGGCCATCATGATGTTCATGGTGGCGCCCACGGAGACCACGTCCAGATAGATGTTGGCGCCCTTCAGGCGGCCCTTTTCCGCGTAGGCGTGGATAAAGCCGCCCTCCACCAGGACCTTGGCGCCCAGGGCGGTGAAGCCCTTGACGTGCTGGTCGATGGGGCGGACGCCGCCGAAGTTGCAGCCGCCGGGCATGGCCACCTCGGCCTCGCCAAAGCGGCCCAGCAGGGAGCCGATCAGATAGTAGGACGCGCGGATCTTCCGGGCCAGCTCATAGCTGGTCCGGGTGGAGCGGATATGGCTGCAGTCGATCTCCACGGTGTGGCGGTTGACGGCGCGGATGCCGGCGCCCAGCTGCTCCAGGATCTTCAGGCTCATGGTCACGTCGGAGATCTGGGGGATGTTTTCAATACGGCAGACCCCGTCCACCAGGAGGGCGGCGGGGATAATGGCAACAGCGGCATTTTTCGCGCCGCTGATCTCTACTTCTCCAAACAGGGGCTTTCCGCCCTGTATCATATATTTTGTCAAAATCTTGACCCTCTCTTCAAGATACTTACGGCGGCAAACCGTTCTTTGGTAAACACAGTTTGCCCGCGCGGCGGTGCTTCATACCTGTATGCAGGCGGGCAGCCGGATCATTTTTTTGATCCGGCGAAGCAGACACACTGGTAGCATACCACACTTGGCCAGGAATTGCAAACCTTTCCTTCCAGCTGTGTGGAAGGGCGGCCGCCGGCCGCTCAGCCGATGCTGACAGCTCCGGTGATGCAGTTTACATAATATTTTGCCGTGTCCGTGACCACACACCAGGCGGGGGCCAGGGACATGGAGACGGCGGTGGAGCTCTGCAGCTCGTAGCAGGCGTACACCTCCGTCACGGCGGAGACCACGGCGCCGCTTTCCCGGCGCATTTTCTGAAAGGCGGTAAGGGCCGCGGCGGCGGAGAGAGGCTCCCTGTCCGTCACGGCGGCGGTGCCGGTCTCGGGCAGCAGCGTGCCGCTGACCCGGGTCAGGCGTCCGGCCTGCAGGGTAAAGGTGACGGCGCAGTTGAACACCGGCAGGCCGCCGCTGTACTGGATGGCGGAGGCGGTGCCGCTGCCGTCCCCGTCCACCTGAAAGACCGGCTCGCCGTATGCGAACTTCCGGCAGAAGGTGGAGATGCTGTCCGCGTCCAGGGCGCTGCCGCCGCCCAGCTCCGCGTCAAAGCTGCCGTTGGAGCGGAACAGCGCGGAGCCCGCCGGGCTGCTGTACGCGTAGATGCCGCCGCCCTGGTCCTCCACCTCCACCGGGTCTCCCAGCAGAAAGGCGGCGGCCCGCCGGTCCAGCACGGTGTCCCGTTCCAGCGTGCGTCCGGCGGGAGGGGCCTCGGCGGAGATGGCGTCCCGGTCAAGCGTCATGCCGTCGGCGGCGAAGAGGGCCACCAGCTGCTCCTCCGCCTGCCTGCGGGCGGCGCGCTCCGCCTGTCCCCGCACAGCCAGGGACCCCAGCAGAAAGACGTTTACCAGGGCCAGGATGATGATAATGATGTTTTTCAGCCGATACCGTTCCAGATGGGGTCACGCTCCTCTCTGCGGGATGGATGATCTGCGCCGGGGAAAGAGGGATGGGTCAGTCGGCCAGCCAGCCGGCGCTGACAGTTCCTCCGCCGTTGTCGGCATAGCCGATGGACAGCTCCGCCCCCGGCTCCATGGCGGCGATGGCCAATGCCTGCCGCAGGGGCAGCAGGAGGGATACCTCCTCCGTGGGGGCGTACTGCCGGAAGCGCAGCTCCAGGGTGGAGACCGTGCTGCCGGAGAGGGTCACCTTGGCGGCGCAGCCGCCGTCGGAGAAGCGAATGGGGACGCCGTTCATCTGATACCCAAAGGTCAGGGCGGTCAGTGTCCCGGCCTGCTGGATGCCCTGCAGGTAAAGGGCCGCTCCGTCAGGCGCGGGGGAGAGCAGCGCGTTCAGCAGCGCGGCGGTGCCGGTGACGGCCTCCTGCTGCGTGGGCGTCTCCTCGGCGGCCTTCACCGACAGGGCGGGATCGCCGCCGCTTTGATAGTAGATGCTGCCGTCGGCGCGGATGCGGAGGGTCCGCTCGCTCTCCATGATGACTTCGGCGCCGTCGGCCTCCGGGTAGCGGTTTTTGGTGTAGGGATTGAAGCGCAGCGTGTTCAGCAGCGCGTCCGTGTCGGTGAGGGAGGCCGCCGCGGTGAGAACAGGCAGCTCCGGCTCCTCCGTCAAAAACAGGGAATAGGGCGCGACCTCCTCGTAGTGGAGGCCGGGGTCGGTATTGTCAAAGGCGAACGCGGCGTTGCCCAACTCATAGTTTCCGATGGCGTTTTCCAGATTCTCCGTGGAGACGGCGGTGGCGCAGCGGAGATAGGCCGCTTCGCCGTCCCAGAGATAGAGATACACGCCGCCCGCCTGGTTGGCCACCACCAGCCGCCGGGCGGATATGCCGTCCTCGCTGGTGGTGCCGCCCACCAGTCCCGCCAGAACGGACAGAGGCAGCGGCTCCAGAAAATCATAGTAGACGGAGGTGCCCTGCAAAGCGTCCAAAAACGCCTGGGCGTCGCAGGCGGCATAGGTCCGGGCGGAGCCCAGGACCTCTCCCAGCAGGCGGTCCAGCGGCTCAAACTCCGGGTCCGCCGTGGAGAGGGACACGCTGCCGTACCGGCCGTAGGCCCCGGTGACGGCTATCCGCACAGGCGCGGCCAGCACCGTCTGCTGGGCGGCGGAGGCGCTGTCCGCCCCGGGGGCGGAGGCGGAGAGAAAGCGGAAATAGCTGCTGCCGGCGTCCACGCCCAGGTTGTAGATCTGGGTCTGGGCGAACAGAAAGACCGCGGAGACAGACAGCAGGGCAATGGCGGTGTTCTGCAGGAAATCCCGGCGCTTTTGAAAAAACTGTCTCATGCGGTCCTCCTCTCGGCAAAGGCTGCCTTATGCGTGCCCGGCTGTCCCGCCCCGTTCCTGGGCGATGGGCAGGGTCAGGCGGATGGTGGTGCCGGGGCCCTCGTGGGGGGCCAGGGCAAGGCTCCCGTGGTGGCGGCTCACGATCTCCCGGGCGATGGAAAGCCCCAGGCCTGTGCCGCCGGACTCCCGGGAGCGGGCCTTGTCCACCCGGTAAAAGCGGTCGAAGATCCGGTCCCGGTCCTTCTCCGGGATGCCGATGCCGTCGTCGCAGACCTCCATCCACACGGTGTCCTCGGTGGACCCGGCGGTGACGCGGATGTGGCCGCCGTCGGGGGTGTATTTGATGGCGTTGCCCAGAATGTTCATCATGACCTGTTCCAGCCGGCTGCGGTCGCCCACGATGAGGGGCAGGCTCTCGGTTGGAGCGTAGACCAGCTCGTGGCCCCGCTGCTTGGCATTCAGGGCATTGGCCCGCATCACGCTCTCAATGGCCTCGCCGAAGGGGAAGCGGGAGAGGATCAGCTCCGTGTTGCCGGCGTCCAGCCGGCTCAGGGTCAGCAGATCCTGGACGATGTGGGTCATCCGGTCGGTCTCGGTGATGATGATGTCCAGAAAGCTGTTGGACACCTCCGGGGGAATGTCCCCGCCGGCGTCCCGCAGGGTCTCGGCATAGCTGCGGACATTGGTCAGGGGGGTGCGCAGCTCGTGGGACACATTGGCCACGAATTCCTTGCGCCGCTCCTCGTTGCGGTGGTGCTCCGTCACGTCGTGGAGGACGATCAGCACGCCGCCCCTGGCCTGGTCGGAGAAGGGGGCCAGATACAGCTCCAGCGTCCGGTCGCCCACCAGCATTTCGCCCTCGGCATAGTTGGGCCGCTGGAGCGCCAGCATCTGCTCCAGGGGGTACACGGAGCCGAACAGCTCGTCATAGGTGCAGTCCGTGGGCACGGTCCGCTGCAGCATGGTGTTGGCGGCGGGGTTGCAGTGGATGAGACGGCCCTCGTGGTCAAAGGCCACCACGCCGTCGGTCATGTGGAGGAACAGCGTGTCCAGCTTGTTCCGCTCGTTTTCCACGGCGGCCAGGGTGGCCTGCAAAACGCCTGCCATCTCGTTGAAGGTGCCGGTCAGAATGCCGATCTCGTCGGTGGACTCCACCGGCAGCTCGCTGCCAAAGTCGCCGGCGGCCACCCGCTCCGCGCCGGCGGTCAGCTTTTCGATGGGCCCCACCATGGTCTTGGACAGCAGGAAACTCAGCAGCACGGAGATCAGCAGGCCGATGATCAGGGCCTGCATGATAATGAAGATCAGCTGGCTGTTCAGGCCGGAGACCGTGTCCTTGTTGTCCAGAATGTAGATGATAAAGGCGTTATCGCCGCCCATGACGGGGATGGCCACGTCCATATAGTCGGCGGTGATGTTGCTCTGGTCGCCCACGGCGGTCTCGTCGCCCTGGACCACGGCGTTGCGGGCGGTGAGCAGATTGGCGCTCTGCTCTCTGGGCAGGGCGGACTCATCGGCGGTGCCGGTGAGATAGACGCCGGTGGTGCCGTCCAGGATAAAGCAGTTCCGGGTGTGATAGTCGATGCCAAGGCTGCCGCCCACGGTGACCTCCAGCATGTCCAGGATCCGGGAAGCACCGTCCTCCTGGGCGGCCTCGCTGCGGAGCGAGTCCACAAAATCCCGCCGCTCCTCGCCGAACACGCCGTCGATCTGCTGATAAAAGCTGTCAATAAAAAAGCTGGTCACGCTGGTGGTCAGAAACGCGCCCACCACCGCCATCAGCGACGTGATGAGCAGCAGCAGGATCAGCGTCAGCTTCATATGCAGGCTTCTGAACATATGGCACCGCCTTTCAAATCAGGGATCGGGAATAGGCCCCGCCCGCCGCGTGAAAACGCATGGGTTTCAGACCGCGAAATAGTATCCCGCCCCTCTCCGGGTCAGGATCAGCGCCGGATTGGCGGGGTCCAGCTCGATTTTCTCCCGCAGGCGGCGGACGGTCACATCCACGGTCCGCACGTCGTCGCCCACATAGCCGTAGTTCCAGACCTGCTCCATCAGATCCACCCGGGAGTACACCTTGTTGGGGTGGCTGGCCAGAAAGGTCAGCAGCTCGTATTCCCGCTGGGTCAGATCGATGGCCTTCCCGGCCCGGAACACCTGATGGCTGTCGGTGTTGATGGAGAGGTCCCCGGAGACAGGCATGGCGCTGGCGGCGGCCGTGGCGGCGGCAGGCGCGGCCATGGCGGTGCGGCGGATGTTGGCGCCCACCCGGGCGATCAGCTCCCGCATGGAAAAGGGCTTGGTGATGTAGTCGTCCGCGCCGATCTCCAGCCCCAGGACCTTGTCCGCCTCCTCTTCCCGGGCGGTGAGGATGATGACCGGCACGTTGTCCCCCTCCTGGCGGAGGGCCCGGCACACATCAAAGCCGTTCATCTTGGGCAGCATCACGTCCAGCAGGATGAGATCGGGCTTTTCGGAGCGGGCCTTGTTCAGCCCGTCCTCGCCGTCATAGGCCTCGCAGGTGTTGTAATGCTCCCGCTGGAGATTGAACCGCAGGATATCCACGATATTTTTCTCATCTTCCACGATCAGAACCGTTTTCTGACTGTCCATCAAAAACCTCCTGTGCAGCTGCGCGGGGTCACAGGTCCAGCTTGGCCTTCGCCATCAGGACCGCGGCCACAGTCTTGGCGTCCTCGATCTCGCCGTCCAGGCACCGGTGGACCATCTCGGCGAAGGGGATGCGCTCCACATTCAAAAATTCGTCCGGGTCCAGGTGCTGCTCCTCCATGCGCAGGCCCCTGGCCAGGAATAAATACAGCGTCTCGGCATAACAGCCGGGGGCGGGCAGGATGCGCCCCAGGGGCAGAAAGACCTCCGGCACGGCGCCGGTCTCCTCCTTCAGCTCCCGCAGGGCGCCCTCGGCGGGCGACTCGCCGGGATCCAGCTTGCCGGCGGGGATCTCCAGCAGCGTCCTGCCGAAGACGTAGCGGTACTGGGTCACGGTCAGCACGTTGTTCTTCTCGTCCAGCGGCAGCACCGCCACGCCGTCCACGTGCTCCACCACCTCCCGGGTGGAGGTATTGCCGTTGGGCAGCAGCACCTCGTCCACATGGACGCTGAGGATCTTGCCTTCAAATTTCTCCTCCCGGCGGAGGGTTTTCTCCACCAGGCTCTTTTCATCGATCATATCGGATGCACCTTCTTGTTTGAATTCCGCCGGACTGGTTTAGAATTTTAATATTATAGCACAGACGGCTGAAATTGCCAAGGGATCTTATTCTGCCCCCTGTCCGCGGGCTGCTATGATTGTATCACGCCTCCCGCGCCTTTACAAGCCGCGGGAGATGACCGCCGTTCCCCCTTGAAGAATCCCGCCGGCTGTGCTATACTATAAAAACTTTCCAGGGTAGGAGGTGAGCCCCACGGAGAAACGGGGGATCAAGATTGCGGCCCAGAACCGCAAGGCCTTCCACGACTACTTCGTGGAGGACAAATACGAGGCCGGCATCGAGCTGGCGGGCACAGAGGTCAAGTCCATCCGGGTCGGCACGCTGAACCTGAAGGACTCGTACTGCACCGTCAAGGATGGCGAGCTGTTTGTCCACGGCCTGCATATCTCGCCCTATGAAAAGGGCAACATCTTCAACAAGGACCCGGTCCGCACCCGCCGGCTGCTGATGCACAAGCGGGAGATCCGAAAGCTCCACGCCCTCATCAAGCAGGACGGCTACACCCTGGTGCCCCTGTCGGTGTACTTCAAGGACGCCCGGGTGAAGCTGGAAGTGGGCCTGTGCAAGGGCAAGAAGAACTACGATAAACGGGCGGCCACCGCCCAGCGGGACGCCCGCCGGGAGATGGACCGCACCATGAAAGAAAGGAACCGATAACAATGTCCAATCCCATTTTTACCATCACCATGGCGGACGGCAAGGTTATGAAGGGCGAGCTGTACCCTGACAAGGCCCCCAACACCGTCAACAACTTCATCGCGCTTGCCAACAAGGGCTTCTACGACGGCCTGATCTTCCACCGGGTGATCCCCGGCTTCATGATCCAGGGCGGCTGCCCCAACGGCAACGGCATGGGCGGCCCCGGCTATGAGATCGACGGCGAGTTCTCCGGCAACGGCTTCCGGCAGAACGACCTGAAGCACACCCTGGGCGTGCTGTCCATGGCCCGCACCATGGCCCCCAACTCCGCCGGCAGCCAGTTCTTCATCATGGTGGCCCCCGCGCCCCATCTGGACGGGCAGTACGCCGCCTTCGGCCAGGTGACCGAGGGCGCGGACATCGCCGTGGACATCTCCCGGGTGCCCCGCAATATGATGAACGACAAGCCCAAGAAGGATGTGGTCATCCAGTCCATCCGGGTGGACACCCAGGGCGAGACGTACCCGGAGCCGGAGACACACTGAGTTCAGATAAAAGATAAAAGATAAAAGATATGTTCCGCCTGCCGGGCTTTCTATATCTCTTATCTCTTCACTCTGATCTTTTATCTCAAGAAAAGGGGGATTTTTTATGAAAACTGCCATCATCACCGGCGCGTCCTCCGGCCTGGGCCGTGAATTCGTCCGCCAGATCGGGGACGTGTTCCCGGAGGTGGAGTGCTACTGGCTCATCGCCCGCCGGGCGGACCGGCTGGAGGAGCTGGCGGCGACGCTGGAGGGCAAGACGGTGGTCTGCCTGCCCCTGGACCTGTGCGATACCATGAGCTTCATGGCCCTCCAGCAGAAGCTGACGGAGGAGCAGCCGGAGGTGGTTTTGCTTGTGAACAACGCCGGCTGCGGCTATCTTGGCCGCATCGGCGAGATGGATACCGCCTCCCAGACCCGGATGGTGGATCTGAATATGCGGGCACTGACAGCCATCACCAATATGACCGTGCCCTACATGGCCCCCGGCGGCCGGATCCTGAATGTCTCCTCCATCGCGTCCTTCTGCCCCAATCCCCGGATGACGGTGTACTCCTCCACCAAGGCGTATGTGTCCTCCTTCACCGTCGGCGCGGCGGAGGAGCTGCGCCCCAGAGGCATCACCGTCACGGCGGTCTGCCCCGGCCCCATGCAGACGGAATTTTTGGACTTGGGCGGCATCACGGGCCATTCCAAGATGTTCGAGACCCTGCCCTACTGCGACCAGGTCCGCGTGGCAGGAGGCGCCCTCCGCGCCGCCCGGGACGGCCGGACCATCTACACGCCCCGGCTGTTCTACAAGTTCTACCGTGTCCTGGCCAAGGTCACGCCGGTGAAGCTGATGGTCAAATTCGCGAAAACCTAAAAATGTCACGGAATCGTAACACATTTCGACGTTGAAATGTGTTATGATTCCAACAGCAAATCCCGCAGATATCCCAAAATCAGATTCCCGGCGTCCTCAAAACCAAATCAAAGCACAGCGAAGCGGGTTTGATTTGGAGAGGAGAGACAAACGGAGCGGTGCGAGCTTTCGGCTTTAGCCGGAAGCGAGTGGAGCGCAGTTTGCCCAAAATCCAGGAATCCGATCGCAAACCAGCGAAGCGTTTGTGATCGGAAGAGGAGGAGCAAGGGAGCGAGCGCAGTTTTCGCAGTTAGCCGCGGGCTGACTGCGGAAACGGAGACGAGCGGACTTTGCGACGACGAGGGGGTGTACCGGTTTCGACGGGGGTATGGAGGCGGGACCAGCGGGCGGCGGCGCCTGACCGCCATAAAACGGGCAATTTATAAATTAAATAACAACAACACTGTTGCTGTTGCTGCCTAATTAAAGGCGGCCGTCTGAACCGGAGAGGCCACAGGCCGGGGAAGGCGTCGTTGATGTGGCGTCC
>ENA-UOJC01002248-UOJC01002248.1-human-gut-metagenome-genome-assembly--contig:-C104-NODE-2248-length-21705-cov-7.387529_pt1 | contig 21705 bp, 19 predicted proteins | sample MGYA00242339_ERZ723886 | MGnify/ENA metagenome assembly ERZ723886 | reverse complement strand
ATCGCCAGACAAGACGCCCTCCATCGCCCAGAATCCGCTGCAAGCACTTCCACACTAGAGGGCCGCTGAGACAGCGGCTTTTTTGTTGGCGGTGCATTTGGCATGGTCCGTACAGTCCTGCAGGCTGTGCGGACCTTTGAACTGGATTCCCAACACCTCGTTTATGTCCGCAGACTCCACCGCGTCTTCTTTGCGCCGCAGCCTCAAGGCTCGGCACATGTCCATGATCGCCATTGGCGGCTCCATCGGTACAGGTCTTTTTGTGGCCTCCGGTGCCACCATTTCGCAGGCAGGCCCCGGCGGCGCCCTGCTGGCCTACTGCGTCATCGGTCTGATGGTGTACTTCCTGATGACCAGCCTGGGCGAGATGGCCTCGCACCTGCCCGTCTCGGGTTCGTTTGCCACCTATGGTGCCAAGTATGTGGACGAAGGCTTTGGCTTCGCGCTGGGCTGGAACTACTGGTACAACTGGGCCGTCACCATTGCCGTGGACCTGGTGGCCGCCCAGCTGGTCATGGCCTACTGGTTCCCTGAGGTCAACGGCCTGCTATGGAGTGCCATCTTCCTGGCGCTGATGTTTGGCCTGAACGCGCTGAGCGCCCGGGGCTTTGGCGAGTCGGAATTCTGGTTTGCGGCCATCAAGGTCGTGACCGTGCTGGTCTTCATCGGCATTGGCCTGCTCATGGTGTTCGGCATCATGACCGGCGGCGCGCCTGATGGCATCTGGGGCAATATTGCCAACTTCACGACGGGCGACGCCCCCTTTGCCGGTGGCTTTGCAGCCCTCATTGGCGTGGCCATGATTGTGGGCTTTTCCTTCCAGGGCACAGAGCTGATCGGCATTGCCGCTGGTGAGTCAGAAAACCCCGCCAAGAACGTGCCCCGCGCCGTGCGCAAGGTGTTCTGGCGCATTCTGCTGTTCTATGTGTTCGCCATCCTCATCATTGGCCTGCTCATTCCCTATACCGACCCCAAGCTGTTGCGCAACGACCTGGGCGACATCAGCGTCAGCCCCTTTACCCTGGTGTTTGAGCGCGCCGGTCTGCTAGGTGCGGCCGCTGTCATGAATGCCGTGGTGCTGACCTCGGTGCTGTCTGCCGGCAACTCGGGCATGTACGCCTCTACCCGCATGCTGTATGCGCTGGCCAAGCAAGGCATGGCCCCCAAGATCTTTGCCTATGTGAACAGCAATGGCGTGCCCATTCTGGCCCTGCTGGCCACCACGGTGATTGCGGCCCTGTGCTTTCTGACCAATGTATTCAGCCCTGAGGCCGTGTACATCTGGCTGCTGAACCTGTCCGGCATGTGCGGCTTTATCGCCTGGCTGGGCATTGCCATCAGCCACTACCGCTTCCGCCGCGCCTGCATCGTGCAGGGCTTTGACACCAACCAGCTGCCCTACAAGGCGGCGCTGTTCCCCATCGGCCCCGTGTTCGCCTTTGCGCTGTGCCTGATCATCACCCTGGGCCAGAACTACGAAGCCTTCCTGGCCGACACCATTGACTGGACCGGTGCCATTGCCACCTATATCGGCATTCCGCTGTTCCTGATCATCTGGTGGGGCTACAAGCTGGCCAAGGGCTCGCGCTTTGTGAAGCTCAAGGACATGGACATCAGCGGCACGCACTAAGCTGCATGCGCCACAGGCCACCCCCGCGCGGCCTTGCCCTTCCAAGCCCCACTTGCTGGGGCTTTGTTATTGTTGCACTCCGAAAAAAAAGAGCTGTCAGCGCTTGGAATGACTGGGTTTCAGCCAAAAAACTTCCTGAAACCCAATAAACACCAGCGCTGGCAGCTCTTTCTATGAGAGCACCTGCTCTTGGACGGCCCGAAATGGCCTGAAATGGCTTACACCGAACGCATCAGCCCGCCATCCACGCGAATGTTCTGGCCGTTGATATACGCCCCGCCTTCGCTGGCAAGGAAAGCAATCGTTGCCGCAATCTCTTCCACCGTGCCATAGCGCTGCATGGGCACGGCCGCGCGGCGCTCATCTTTTTCGGGCAGGCTGTTGATCCAGCCGGGCAGCACATTGTTCATGCGCACGCCATGCTTGGCGTATTCATCGACAAACAGCTTGGTAAAGCTCGCCAGCCCCGCACGCGCCACGGCCGAGGAGGGAAACAAATCCACCGGCTCAAACGCCCAGGCCGTGGAGATATTGACAATCGCCCCGCCGCCCTGTTTGACCATGATCGGCGTCACACAGCGCGCCGCGCGCACGATGTTCAAGAAATAGGCGTCAATGCCTGCGTGCCAGTCGGCATCCGTCAACTCCAACACCGGCGCACGCGGGCCTTTGCCTGCGGAGTTGACCAGTACATCCACCCGGCCCCAGCGTTCCATGACCAGATCAACCAGCTTCTGGATATCTGCCTGGCTTTGGTTGGTGCCGGTCACGCCCACACCACCCAGTTCCTGGGCCAGTGCTTCGCCCTTGCCGGACGACGAAAGAATGCCGACGTGGTAGCCGTCAGCAGCGAGTTTGCGGGCGGTGGCTGCGCCCATGCCGGAGCCTGCGGCGATAATGATGGCGGTTTTGTTTCTATTCATTTAGTTTGAATTTTGATTAATAACTCTTAATTCGCCAGTATATTTGGAGAAAGTATTTTTCATATTCTGTATATTCTTCATCATCCAATCCGCCATCTCATTCCAATTTTCTTTATTATCAGCATCTATTGATTTTGAAAATTGAATCAATGACACTTTTTTATCCTCTAATTTTCTCCAAACCAAAGATTCTTTGAATGTATTTTCAATTTCATCTTTCTTAGAAAATAAATAATCAAACATTGATTTATTTGAATTTTTGCTGCCCGTATCAAGGGCGAACTCTACTCTAATTTCATCTTTTAGAAATATTAATGAATAGTGTACGCCTGATATCCCTGCACCGGTATTAAGCCAATGATCTTTTGATGGACTAACGCCTTTATAAATATCTAAATTATTTTTGTTAAAAAATTCCAATGTATGCTGCCAAAATTCTTTTCTTAAATTCTCTCTTTTGACATTTCCAAGCTCAGTATCTGTTTCTTGCCTCTCTTTTTCAGCGATTCCTATCATAAGCTCTTCAGCTTCTGGCAGAGGGATAATTTGCTCTACACTCAGATATATTTCGTCATTGTTCTTAAAAGGCGTTGCTTTAAAGCATTTAATATTCACGCCATGCTTCATAAGCCATAGTACAGTTGATGTTACTTCTTTTCGGAAGTTAGCAGCAACCATAATAATTCTTTGCATAAAACCATTGTTAAGAACAACTGAGTCAAATTCTTCTTTGTCAAAAAAATCACAGATATTTTTCTTTGCGTCTTGCTGAATATTTTGTTTTGACAAGTATTTTTGATATATTTCTAATATATTTGTCTTTGACAAAGCAGAGCAATACGAAGCATATTTAACAGATTGCCAAACTACGTCTCTACCAGAATCATCTAGCTTGTTTTCAATAATAACTAGATTGCCACCCTTATCAAGGGCCAACAAATCTAAACGCTCTTTAGTTTCATCAAAACCATCAAATTCTTTTTGAATAATTAACAATTCTTCGCCAAAAATATCAGGTTGTTTTGCTATCCATTCTTGCAAATGATTTCTTTCGCTAAACTTTAGCTCTTGAAAAGATGAACTCTTTATTTTTTCCACCCTGTTTAAATGAATATTTACCTTATACATATCTTAAACCAATCTATTCTATGGGCGGATTCAAGACCCAAGTGCAACACCCCTAGGTTTAATGAACGAGGGTGGAGTGTTGGGGTGAGTTGATTAACAACTCACGGTACACGGACAGCGGCGATCGTACCCCAAGCCCCTTGCGAGGGCGGTTGTTGATCTCATCGGCAATCGCATCCAACTGCTCTTGGCTGTAGATGCTCAAGTGTACTGCCTCACAAGGCCATTGGTGTTTTCGTTGGAGCCTCGCTGCCAAGGGCTATGTGGGTCACAGAAGTACACCGCCATACCCGTGTTCTGGGTGAGTTGTTTGTGTAGCGCCATTTCTTTGCCTTGGTCGTACGTCATGCTTTGGCGCATGGGCTGGGCAATGCCGAGCAGCTTGTCCGTGAAGGCTTGCATGACGTTGACTGCACTGGCCGGCTGGAACTCAGGGAGTTTGACCAGCATGAGCAAGCGGCTCGTGCACTCGACCAAGGTCCCCACAGCGCTGGCGTTGCCAGCGCCCTTGATGAGGTCTCCTTCCCAGTGCCCTGGGAACTGGCGGGCTTCAATCTCGGGCGGGCGCATATGGATGCTGAGCATGTCCGAGATCTGGCCACGGCGGTCTTTGCCCTTGCTGCGCGGCAAGCGGTTGTTCTTCGCTTGGCGCAACGCTGCGATCAACTCTTTGCGCAACTCGCCCACTGGCTGAGCATAGATGCAGTTGTAGATGGTTTCGTGTGACACGCGTAGCTCATGGCCTTTGGGATACAGGTGGGACAGTGTCAACGCAATTTGCTCAGGTGACCAGCGACAGCGCAAGAAATGAACGACCAATTGCCATAGAAGGCTTTGCGGATGCAGCTTGGGCTGAGGTCTTGCGCAGCGCCTTCTTTGTTCGCTGCGCTGCTGAGCGGGTGTGCTTGCATATCCTTGCCCAGACACGCTGTTACGAGCAATCTCTCGACTGATGGTGCTGGTACAGCGGCCTAATACTCGAGCAATGCCACGTACGCTATAGCGCTGCTGTAGCAAGCTGGCGATGGTGAGGCGATCTTCGGGTTGGAGTTGGCTGTATGGCGAACGACTTGCAGACATCTGCTGACCTTAACAGTTGCAGGTGTTGCAGTTCAGATTTGAATCTGCCATGCTTTTAATCTAACCTTGATTAACTATAATGCCTTTTCCGTAAGTTAAATAAGCATCAGAAAATTTTTTAACATCTTCGATATATTTATCAATCAATAAAATAGCTTGATTATTAGATTTCAAAGATTCCAAACTGCGCCATATTTCTTGACGAATTACCGGCGCCAATCCCTCCGTAGCCTCATCCAGAATCAGCAACTTGGGATTCGTCGATAAAGCCCGCCCAATCGCCAGCATTTGCTGTTCCCCGCCCGAAAGCTGGTTGCCCATATGGTGCTCTCGCTCTTTGAGGCGCGGGAACAGGTCATAGATGCGCTGCAAATCCCAAACGCTCTCTTGTTTTGCATCAGGCTTGCGCGCAAAGGCAATCAGGTGTTCTTTTACCGTGAGATTGGGAAAACACATGCGCCCTTCGGGCACCAGTGCAATGCCTCGGCGGGCAATTTCGTCGGCAGGAAGATTCGCAATCTCTTTGCCCTCAAAGAAAATCTGCCCCTTGCGCACAGGCAAAGCGCCGGTAATGCATTTGATGGTGGTGGATTTGCCCATGCCATTGCGGCCCATGAGGCTGACCACTTGGTGCGGCTCAATCGTCAGGCTCACGCCAAATAGCACCTGACTCGCGCCATAGCCTGCTTCGATGTTGCGCACTTCGAGCAATGGTGTCGTGGAACCGCTCATGCCGCGCCCTCTTCTAGTTGTTCTTCTAACTCATCCTCTTGGCCCAGATACACGGCCTGCACACGCGGGTCGTGCTGGATTTGTTCGCTCGTGCCCTGCGCAAACACCTTGCCATAGACCAGCACGGTGATGCGGTCCGCCAGCTGGAACACGGCGTCCATATCGTGCTCGATGAGCAAAATCGCCATGTCTTTGCGCAGCTGTTGGATCAGCTCCACCATTTCTTCGGACTCGGCTGGCCCCATGCCTGCCATGGGCTCGTCCAGCAGCAGGAGTTTGGGCGTAGCGGCAATGGCCAAGGCGACATCGAGCTTGCGCTGCGCGCCGTGGGGCAAGGTGCCGGCCACGGTGTTCCACTGGCTTTCCAGCTGCACACGGTGCGCCAGCTCCCATGCTTTGGCTTTCAACTCCGCATCTTTGTCCCGCACTTTGAACCAGCGAAAGCTGTTGCTGTGGTGGGCCTGCACGGCCAGCAGCAGGTTCTCAGCCACGGTGAGCTTCGGAAAAATGCTTGTAATTTGAAAGCAGCGCGACAGCCCCGCCGCCACGCGCTGGTGGGGGGCGAGGTGTATGAGTTCCTGCCCGTCGAGCTTCAGGGAGCCTGCATCCGCAGGCAGCAGGCCCGAGATCAGATGCACCAGCGTGGATTTGCCCGCGCCATTGGGGCCAATCAGGGCGTGGATTTCGCCTTTTTCAACTTGCAGCGAGACATTGTCGGTCGCCGTAAGTGCGCCAAAGCGTTTGACGAGTTTTTCAATGGAAAGCAGGCTCATGCGGCGTCCTTACTGCGCTGGGCGCTCTGCTTTTTAGCTGCGCTGTCTTTTTTGGCAAAGAATGCCGCCAAGCCCCTGGGGGCCAGAAACACCACGGCCACCAGCAGCAGGCCCATGGGGGCGTGCCAGTAGTCCGTGTGCTGCTTGAGCAGTTCTTCCAGCACCAGCCACACGGCCACGCCCAGCGGTGCGCCCCAGCGCAGGCCAATGCCGCCAATGACGACCATCACAATCAGCAGGGCCGACTGGTTCCACTGCATCAGGCTGGGGCTGACAAACCCGTTTTGCGTCGCCAGCAGCGCGCCAGACAAGGCGGCAATGCTGCCTGCCAGCGCAAAGGCCAGCAGCTTGAGCCGCACCGTGGGGTAGCCCATGGCCTGCATGCGCGTTTCGTTGTCGCGAATGCCTTCCAAAGCGCGGCCAAAGTAAGAGCGCTCGATGCGCGAAAGCACCAAAAAGAGTGATGCAAAGGCAAGCAGTACCAGGCTAAACAGCCCATTTCCTTGCGCATCCACGCCATCCCACAGTTGCAGCGGGCTGTACATGGTGTAGCCGTCGTCCCCGCCCCACATGCGCAGCGACACGGCCAGGTAGTACAGCATCTGCGCAAAGGCCAGGGTAATCATGATGAAGTACACGCCCCTGGTGCGCACGGCCACCAGCCCGATCAGGCCAGACACCACAAAGCCCGCCACGGCCGCGACCAGCCAGATGAGCCAGGCGTTGCTGTAGCCGCCTTCCACCATGGCGACCACGGCATAGGCGCCTACGCCCACAAAACCGGCATGGCCCAGCGCGACCAGGCCTGCGCGGCCGATGAGAAAGTTCAGACTCAGCGCCGCAATGCTGACAATCAGGATGCGGCGCACAAAGTCCACGTAGTAATCCAGCCCCAGCGCGGGTGCGCCCCACGGAAAGGTGCCAAGCACGATCACCAGCGCAGCCAGCACACTGTGGCTGACCCAGCGCGCATGGGCGTTGGATGCCATCGGCGGCGGGTTCTGCGCAGCGCTGTATGTATTGACAGGGTTTGAATGCATCACAAGAAAACCGCCCTTTTAACCACGCGCCGGGAACAGGCCCGAGGGTTTGAACACCAGCACACCGGCCATCAGCACATACATGGCAATGCTGGCCACGGCGGGGCCAATGTCCGCCGCCAGCGTGGGCGAGAGCACCTCGCGCAGCAGCGGCGGCAGCAAGGCGCGGCCAGCGGTATCAACAAGGCCCACGAGCAGACTGGCAATGAGTGCGCCGCGCACCGAGCCAATGCCGCCAATCACAATGACCACCAGCGCGGGAATCAAGATGTGTTCCCCCATGCCCACCTGCACGGCGCTGATGGGGGCCATGAGCGCCCCCGCCAAGGCGGCCAGCGCCGCCCCCATGGCAAAGACGATGGCAAACACGCGGTTCACGCGAATGCCCATCCACTGCGCCATCTGGCGGTTGGACGCGCCCGCGCGCACCCACATGCCGAGCTTGGTGTGGCTGACCAGCAGGTACAGCGCCAGCGCGGCGGCCAGGCCTGCGGCCAGAATCAGCAGGCGGTAGCTGGGGTATGGCAGAAAGCCGAACAGCTGAACCGGCCCCGAGAGCGCCGCCGGGGTGGACGCCATGATGGGCGAAGGCCCCCAGATGGCTTTGACCACATCGTCCGCAATCAGGATGACGCCAAAGGTGGCAAGCACCTGGCTCAGGTGGTCACGCGCATAGAGCTTGCGAATGAGCACGGCCTCCAGCACCGCAGCCAGGGCCACCGTGACGGCAATGCCCACCGCAATCGCCAGCAAGAAAGAGCCGCTGTGCGTATGCACGCTGGCCGAGACATAGCCCCCGGCCATAAACAGCGCGCCGTGCGCGAGGTTGAGCGTGTCCATGATGCCGAACACCAGCGTGAGGCCCGCAGCCAGCAGAAACAGCATGAGGCCATAGCCCAGGCCGTTGAGGGTTTGCTCCAGCAAAAAAACCAGATCCATTGCAGCCTGCCCTTAAAACAATGGCGCGCCCAAAGGCACGTTCTGGTCTGGCACACAGAGCACGACATGGCCGTTTGCATCGGGAAAGCCTGTGACCAGGCATTCGCTCATGACCGGGCCAATCTGCTTTTTGGGAAAGTTCACCACGGCCACGACCTGTTTGCCAATCAGCGCCTCGGGCGTGTAGTGGTGGGTAATCTGCGCGCTGGATTTTTTGATGCCGATTTCCGGACCAAAGTCCACCTGCAGCAGGTACGCCGGTTTGCGCGCTTGGGCAAACACCTCGGCCGCCACAATGCGGCCTACGCGCAGCTGGACGCGGGCAAAGTCATCCCAGGTAATGGTTTCCATATTTTTGATAGCGGCTAGCGCTTATTTCATGCCACATTGGGCCGAAAAACTATCTTGGTGGGCGGTGTAGATCTTGCCGGGCTGCAGCTGGTTGGTGATCTGGCCGTCTGCGGTCTTGACCACCTGGCGCAGGTAGTAGTCCTGGGTGAGGAACTGGTTGTTGCCGTAGCTGACGTTGCCGCGCACGGAGTCAAACTTGGCGGTCTTGAGCGCTTTGGCCAGCGCGGCCTTGTCGTCCACCTTGCCGCCCGTGGCTTTGATGGCAGCGTCCATGTTCATCACCACGTCATAGGCAAAAGCGGCGTACAGCGTGGGCAGGCGGCCATAGGCTTTCTGGAACTCGGCCACAAACTGCTTGTTGGCGGCGTTGTCCAGATCGTGTGCGTAGCTGGAGGCGTTGTAGATGCCCACCATGGGCTCGCCCACGGCAGCGATGATGTCCTGGTCAGCGGTAAAGGGCGAGGAAATGAGCACCATGTCCTTGTTCAGACCCGCGCCCATGAACTGCTTGATGAAGTTGATGCCCATGCCACCGGGCTGGAAGATGTAGACCGCATCGGGCTTGGCGGCGCGCAGCTGGGCAATTTCTGCCGCAAAGTCCAGCTGGCCGACCTTGGTGTAGACCTCGTCCTGCACAGGCTGGGCATAGGCGCGCTTGAAGCCGTTGACCGCGTCCTTGCCTGCGGGGTAGTTGGGCGCGAGCACGACGACTTTCTTGTAGCCCTTGTCGGCCGCGTGCTTGCCTGCGGCTTCGTGCATGGCGTCGTTCTGGTAGCTGGTGCCAAAGAAGTACGGGTTGCACTGCTTGCCCGCCAGCTGGCTGGGGCCGGGGTTGGCCGAGAGGAACGGCACCTTGGCATTGAACAAGGTGGGGCCCACGGCCAGCACCACGTTGGAGCCTACGGGGCCGGTGAAGAAATCAATCTTGTCGCGCTTGACAAAGCGGTCCACCAGCTGGCGGGCGGTTTCAGGGTTGCCCGCCATGTCGGCCTGAATCAATTCCACGGGCACGCCGCCCAGTTTGTTGTCCAGCAGCTTGGCGGCCAGATTCAGGCCATCACGGATTTCCGCACCGGGGCCAGCAAAGGGGCCAGAAATATCCAGTGCGACACCCACTTTGATGGGTGCTTGCGCCCAGGCGGCAGTGGTCAGCGATGCGGCAAAGGCGGCGACAGCGGTGGCGCGCAGGGCCAGGCGGGGGATGGTGCTCATGTCTCTTTGTCTCAAATATCAGAATCGTGGAATGAATGCTGCGGCGCAGCAACGGCGATTAATCGCCGCAAGCCTACACAGCGCAGCCGTTTTTGAGGAGCGCGGGTATGGGGCCATTGGTGCAATCACAACAGTTGCATCAAGGGGCAGGCGTTGACAAACCCATGAGTTGCAGTGCCGTCTGGTGCACGATGGACTGCGGGTCGGCCAGCTGCAGCGGCAAGTCAAAGTGGTTGGTGGCAGGAGCTTCCACCCACTGCCCCGGCAGCAGGCGGGCATTCCAGGCCGCCAGGTATTCGCGCGACTGGCGGTGAAATTCTCGGCTTTCAAACTCCCCTACCGCCACGCGCAGCTGACACTGCTTGTGGGTGGTGGCATCGGGCAACGCAAAGCGCGGGCTGTTGCGCATGGCGGCGGCATCGTCCAGCTGCATCCAGCCGTTGATGTGCGTATTGAGCAGCGGCTGCAGGTCAAACAGGCCGCTCAAGGGGAAGGCCGAGGCGGGCGTTGCACTGGCGGGCAAGTCATACTCTTCCTGCCAGCCCTTGGCCAGCAGCATGCCTACCAGATGCCCGCCGGCCGAGCTGCCGCAGACGCAGATATTGCGAGCATCACCACCGTAGATGGCGATGTTGCGCACCACCCAGGCAAACATCTGGCGCATCTGATCGACGATGTGGTCCAGCGTCACCGCCGGGGCCAGATCGTACTCAGGCACGACCACCATGGCCCCAGCCTGCGTGAGCGCCGGGGCCATGAAGGCCGAATCGTTCTTGCTCAGGGCCCGCCAGTAGCCGCCGTGGATAAATACAAAAACAGGAGCGCCTTGCGCTTGCTGTTGCGTGCTTTGGGGTAGATATATATCCAGAACGTCGGTACTGCGTGCGCTATAAGCTACGTTTTTAATAGCTCGAAGTTGCGAAGCAGCCTGGCTCTCCTGGGTGTAGCGGGCAATCAGGGCTGCCGCATCCTGCACACTGGCGCGGGCGTTGTACTGGCGGTCGTAATAGGCTTGCGCATTGCTGCCTGGCATGGCGTTGGTCTCCGGTGGTTGCGCAGCAGCATAAGAAACAAAATCGCCTGCAGGCTGAATAAACGCTGAATAGGCTGCGCCACCTCAGCCCAGCGCGGCAATCACCTCGGGGGGGGCCTGAACCAGTTCAATCAGCACGCCCTCGCCTGCGATGGGAAACTCGTCATTGCTTTTAGGGTGCAGAAAGCAGATGTCGTAACCTGCCGCCCCCTTGCGGATGCCGCCGGGCGCAAAGCGCACGCCCTGGGCGGTAAGCCACTCTACAGCCTTGGGCAGATCGTCAATCCACAGGCCAATGTGGTTGAGCGGTGTGGTGTGAACGGCAGGCTTTTTGTCGATGTCCAGCGGCTGCATGATGTCCACTTCCACCTTCATCGCGCCCTTGCCCATGGCGAGGATGTCTTCATCCACGTTTTCACGCTCAGACTGGAAAGTGCCGGTTTGCTCCAGGCCCAGCATGTCCACCCAGAGCTTTTTCATGCGTTGCTTGTCGGTGCCACCAATGGCAACTTGCTGGATGCCCAGGACCTTGAAGGGGCGTGCGGTGATGTTCATGGCTGTCTCCTTATCGTTTTCATAGCTGTCAGCGCTTACTGGTATTGCGCTGGAGCATGATTTTTATAGTCATTCTTCGTTTCGAGGTGGTGCTACAAGCCAGCCAAGCAAAGCTTGGCGGTTCAGACGCGACGCAAAGCTGCAGACAGTAGCAGCGCTACGGCAAAGCTTTGCAACAAAGTCTGAAGGCTTGTAGCAACACCGCCCCGATCATTCAAATTCCAGAATCACATCGTCAACAGCCAGCGACGCCCCCTTGCCTGCGCTGATCTTGCGCACCACGCCGTCCTGGCTGGCGAAGAGGATGTTTTCCATCTTCATGGCTTCGATGACGGCGAGCTTCTCACCCGCCTGCACCTTCTGGCCTTCCTGCACGGCCACATCCACCAGCAAGCCTGGCATGGGCGAGAGCAGGAACCGGGACATGTCTGGCGGCGCCTTGTAGGGCATCAGTGCATGGAACTTGGCCCCCTGGGGTGAGAGCACCAGCGCATCAATCTGCGTGCCGTTGTGGGTGATGCGCAGTGCCAGCGGGTTCTTGGGCGTGCCGCGCTCTACCTGCACGGTAAAGGGTTGACCATTGCAAAGTCCCTGCAGTCGCACTTCGCGCATGGCGCTGAAGCTCTGGAACTCATAGCGCTTGCCGCTGGCGTTGAGCGTGACCGTGCTCTTGCGGCTGTCAAACTCAAAGTCAGACACTGTGACGCTGTGGTGCTGGTTCTGGCCTTCTGCACCCAGGACGATGACGGTGTAGTCCGCAGACACGACCACCTCATGCCCGTTCATCTGCCCGCTGATGGTGGCCGCACGTGCGCGGTAGCGGCGGTTCATGTGGGCGGCCAGCGCAACGAGGAAATCCGGGTCGCTGTGCGGCACATCACTGGCGTTAAAGCCGTGGGCATAGTGCTCGGCAATAAAACCGGTGTTGAAGTCACCCGTCTGGAATTTGGGGTGGGCCAGCAGCGCGGCCTGGAACGGAATGTTGGAGCTGATGCCGCGAATCACAAAGCCGTTGAGCGCCTCACGCATCTTGGCAATCGCATCGTTGCGGTCTTTGCCGTGGACGATGAGCTTGGCAATCATCGAGTCGTAGTACATGGGGATCTCCCCCCCTTCGTACACGCCCGTGTCCACGCGCACGCCGTGCAGGTGTTCGGTGTCGGCCTGCCACATGGTCTGCTCAGGCGGGTTAAAGCGCACCAGGCGGCCTGTGGATGGCAGGAAGTTGCGGAATGGGTCTTCGGCATTGATGCGGCACTCGATGGCCCAGCCGTCGCGCTTGACATCTTCCTGGCGGATGGTGAGTTTTTCACCGGCGGCGATGCGGATCATCTGCTCCACCAGGTCCAGCCCGGTGATGCATTCGGTGACAGGGTGCTCTACCTGCAGGCGGGTGTTCATCTCCAGGAAGTAGAAGTCCTGGTTTTTGCCCACCACAAACTCCACTGTGCCTGCGGACTGGTAGCCCACGGCCTTGGCCAGTGCCACCGCCTGCTCGCCCATGGCTTTGCGTGTGGCATCGCTGATGAAAGGCGAAGGTGCTTCTTCAATCACTTTCTGGTGGCGGCGCTGGATGGAGCATTCGCGCTCGTTCAGGTAGATGACGTTGCCGTGCGCATCGCCCAGCACCTGAATCTCAATGTGGCGCGGCTGCTCCACAAACTTTTCGATAAAGATGCGGTCATCACCAAAGCTGTTGCGCGCCTCGTTCTGGCAGGAGGCAAAGCCATCGAAGGCTTCTTTGTCGTCAAAGGCTACGCGCAGACCCTTGCCGCCGCCGCCAGCCGAGGCCTTGATCATTACGGGATAGCCAATGCCTTTGGCAATTTCCACGGCCTGCTCAGGACCAGCGATGGGGTCGTTGTAGCCGGGAATGGTGTTCACACCGGCTTCGTTGGCCAGCTTCTTGGATGCAATCTTGTCGCCCATGGCGGCAATGGCTGCATGCTTGGGGCCGATAAAGACAATGCCCTCTTCCTCCAGACGGCGGGCAAAGGCTTCGTTCTCACTCAAAAAACCATAGCCGGGGTGCACGGCCTGTGCGCCGGTCTGCTTGCAGGCGGCAATGATGCGGTCGGCCTGCAGATAGGACTCACGGCTGGGCGCTGGGCCAATGTGCACGGCTTCATCGGCCAGCTTGACGTGGCGGGCTTCCTTGTCCGCTTCAGAGTAGACCGCAACAGTCTGGATGCCCATTTTCTTGGCGGTGGCGATGACTCTGCATGCGATCTCGCCACGGTTGGCGATCAGGATTTTTGTAAACATGATCTTTGTCTCTTTCTTGTACTTGCTTTAAGCAGCAGGTTTATCCATGGAGGTGGTGAGACAGCCCAGCGAAGCGACCGAGGCGCGGCGCATGGGCGCAGGCAGTAGCAGCGCTACGGCAAGCCCATGCAACAAAGCATCGGGGGCTGTATCACCGCCGCCCCTTACAGAGGGATGTTGCCGTGCTTGCGCCATGGATTCTCTAACTGCTTGTTTTTCAACATCTCCAACGAACGGCAGATGCGCTTGCGCGTTTCGTGCGGCTGAATCACATCGTCAATAAAGCCACGAGCCCCAGCCACAAAGGGGTTGGCAAAGCGCGCCTTGTATTCGGCCTCGCGGGCAGCGAGCTTTTCGGGGTCGTGCTTGTCTTCGCGGAAGATGATTTCCACGGCGCCCTTGGCGCCCATCACGGCAATTTCGGCATGGGGCCAGGCCAGATTCACATCGCCGCGCAGGTGCTTGGAAGCCATCACGTCATACGCGCCACCGTAGGCCTTGCGGGTGATGACGGTGATCTTGGGCACGGTGCATTCCGCATACGCATAGAGCAGCTTGGCACCGTGCTTGATGATGCCGCCGTATTCCTGCGATGTGCCAGGCATGAAGCCGGGTACGTCCACAAAGGTGATGACGGGGATGTTGAACGCATCACAAAAGCGCACAAAACGCGCGGCCTTGATGCTGGACTTGATGTCCAGACAGCCTGCCAGCACCAGCGGCTGGTTGGCCACAATGCCTACGGTCTGGCCGCGCATGCGGGCAAAGCCAATCAAGATGTTCTTGGCGTAGTCAGGCTGCAGCTCGAAGAAGTCGCCGTCATCCACGGTCTTGAGGATGAGCTCCTTCATGTCATAGGACTGGTTGGGGTTGCTGGGCACCAGGGTGTTGAGCGACATGTCGGCACGGTCGGCCGGGTCTGTCGTCGCACGCACCGGGGCTTTTTCCTTGTTATTCAGCGGCAGGTAGTTGTACAGGCGGCGCAGCATCATCAGCGCCTCTACATCGTTGTCGAAAGCCAGATCGGCTACGCCGCTCTTGGTGGTGTGGGTGATGGCACCGCCCAGCTCTTCGGCCGTGACTTCTTCGTGCGTGACGGTTTTCACCACTTCAGGGCCGGTCACAAACATATAGCTGCTGTCCTTGACCATGAAGATAAAGTCCGTCATGGCGGGCGAGTACACCGCCCCACCAGCGCAAGGGCCCATGATCATGGAAATCTGCGGAATCACGCCTGAAGCCAGCACGTTTTTCTGGAAGACATCGGCATAACCACCCAAGGACGCTACGCCCTCCTGAATGCGTGCACCGCCGGAGTCGTTCAGCCCAATGACCGGAGCGCCCACCTTCATGGCTTGGTCCATGATCTTGCAGATCTTCTCGGCATGGGTTTCTGACAGCGCCCCGCCGAACACGGTGAAGTCCTGGCTGAAGACAAACACCAGGCGGCCGTTGATCATGCCGTAGCCCGTCACTACGCCGTCACCGGGGATCTTGGTGTTCTCCATGCCAAAGTCGGTGCAGCGGTGCTCGACGAACATGTCCCATTCTTCAAAAGTGCCGTCGTCCAGCAGCAGTTCGATGCGCTCACGGGCCGTGAGCTTGCCCTTGCGGTGCTGGGCGTCGATTCTTTTCTGTCCGCCGCCCAGGCGGGCCATTTCTCTTTTCGCTTCGAGCTGGGCCAGGATGTTGTTCGATTCCATATGTCTTCCTCAGATCCTCTTCAGATAAAGATGGCGGTTTTCTTATTCATGTAATGTCGATTGAGTGGTGAAATCGGTCATGTTTCATCACTTTTCGCTGCGGTTGGCGCTGATGCCGCCTGCGCTGCCAGCAGATTTCTGGCGGCCGTACTGGCGGCCAGCCGGCCTGCGGCAACATCGGCCAGCGTGCCGGGCAGCAAGGCCTGCACCTGCGGGTGTTGCCTGAAGGCCTGCTTCAGCCCGGCATCAATGCGCTCCCACATCCAGGCCAGTGCCTGCTGCTCACGCCGCTGGGCCAGACGGCCATTGGCAGTCTGCAGCTGCTGAAATTGCTGCACCGTCTGCCAGAACTCCCCCACGCCCTGTCCTTGCAGGGCCGAGATCTGCAGCACCTTGGGCTGCCACAGTGCGGCGTTGTGCTGGGCATGCTCGGGGTTGCCGTGCATGCTCAGCAGCCGCAGGCTGGACGTAATCTGGGCCTGCGCGCGCGTGGCGGCATTGGGGTCAATGTCGGCCTTGTTGATGACCACCAAATCGGCCCGCTCCATCACACCTTTCTTGATGGCTTGCAGGTCATCGCCCGCATTGGGCAGCTGCAGCACGCAGTACATATCTGTCATGCCGTGCACAGCGATTTCGCTCTGCCCTACGCCAACGGTTTCTACGATCACCACGTCATAGCCCGCTGCCTCACAGACCAGCATGGCTTCGCGCGTTTTCTCGGCCACGCCGCCGAGCGTGCCGCTCGATGGGCTGGGGCGGATATAGGCATTGGGGTTGACCGAGAGCTGCTCCATGCGGGTCTTGTCACCCAGGATAGAGCCGCCGGATACGGTGCTGGAAGGGTCAATCGCCAGCACGGCCACGCGGTGGCCCTGCCCCGTCAGATGCATGCCCAGTGCCTCGATAAACGTGGATTTGCCCACGCCAGGTACTCCGCTGATACCCAGCCGCAGCGCCTTGCCCGTGTGCGGCAGCAAGGCCGTGAGCAGTGCATCGGCCTGCGCGCGATGGTCTGCGCGGGTGGATTCCAGCAAGGTAATGGCCTTGGCCATGGCACGGCGCTGCACGGCGGGGCTACCGCGCAGAATGCCTTCCTGAATTTGTTGAGGAGTCAAGATGCGCTCCCCAGTTACAGGCCTGCCGCTTTCTTGATGTGTTCCAGCACATCCTTGGCACTGGCGGGAATGGGCGTGCCGGGGCCATAGACGCCCTTGACCCCTGCCTGGAACAGAAAGTCATAGTCCTGCGCAGGCACGACGCCACCCACAAAGACAATGATGTCGTCTGCGCCCTGCTGCTTGAGTGCTTCGATGATGGCGGGCACCAAGGTCTTGTGGCCTGCGGCCAGGGTCGAGACGCCCACGGCATGCACATCGTTCTCAATGGCCTGGCGTGCGCATTCCTCGGGCGTCTGGAACAGCGGCCCCATGTCCACATCAAAGCCCAGATCAGCAAAAGCAGTGGCCACCACCTTGGCACCCCGGTCATGTCCGTCCTGCCCCAGCTTGGCGATCATCACGCGCTGGCGGCGGCCCAGCAGCTCGGCAGCGGTGTTGATTTCTTGCTTGAGTTGCTCCCAGCCTTCCGCTGAGTCATAGGCTGCTGCATACACACCAGTCACCTTCTGGGTATCCGCACGGTGGCGGCCAAAAACTTTTTCGAGCGCATCCGACACTTCACCCACGGTAGCGCGCAGGCGAATGGCCGCAATAGCCAGATCCAGCAGATTGCCCTCGCCGGTCTGCGCTGCGTTAGTGAGAGCATCCAGCGCTTGCTGCACCTTGGCTGCATCGCGTTTTTGCTTCAAATTCTGGAGGCGCGCAATCTGGCTTTCGCGCACCTTGACGTTGTCCACCTCCAGGATATCGACGGGGTCTTCCTTGGCCAGCTTGTATTTGTTGACGCCGACGATGACGTCCTTGCCAGAGTCAATGCGCGCCTGCTTTTCGGCTGCGGCAGCTTCGATCTTGAGCTTGGCCCAGCCAGAGTCCACAGCTTGCGTCATGCCGCCCATGGCCTCGACTTCTTCGATGATGGCCCAGGCCTTGTCAGCCATTTCCTGGGTCAGCTTTTCCATCATGTAGGAACCTGCCCAGGGGTCAATCACATTGGTGATGTGGGTTTCTTCCTGAATGATGAGCTGGGTGTTGCGCGCAATCCGGGCAGAAAACTCTGTGGGCAGGGCAATGGCTTCATCAAAGCTGTTGGTGTGCAGCGACTGCGTGCCTCCAAACACGGCGGCCATGGCCTCGATGGTGGTGCGCACCACGTTGTTGTACGGGTCTTGCTCCGTCAGGCTCCAGCCGGAGGTCTGGCAGTGGGTGCGCAGCATCAGGCTCTTGGGCTTTTGGGCACCGAAGTCTTTCATGATGCGGCACCACAGCAGGCGGGCAGCGCGCATCTTGGCAATCTCTAAATAGAAGTTCATACCAATGGCCCAGAAGAAGGACAGGCGACCGGCAAAGTCGTCCACATCCATGCCCTTGGCAATGGCGGTCTTCACATATTCCTTGCCATCAGCCAGCGTAAAGGCCAGTTCCAGCGCCTGGTTGGCCCCGGCTTCCTGCATGTGGTAGCCCGAGATCGAGATCGAGTTGAACTTGGGCATGTGCTGGCTCGTGTACTCGATGATGTCGCCAATGATGCGCATCGAGGGCTGGGGCGGGTAGATATAGGTGTTGCGCACCATGAACTCTTTCAGAATGTCGTTCTGAATGGTTCCGGAGAGCTGGTCCTGCGACACGCCCTGCTCTTCCGCTGCGACCACATAGCCCGCCAGCACGGGCAGCACAGCCCCGTTCATGGTCATGGACACGGACACCTTGTCCAGCGGAATGCCGTTGAACAGGACTTTCATGTCCTCCACCGAGTCAATCGCCACACCGGCCTTGCCCACGTCCCCCGTCACACGCGGGTGGTCCGAGTCGTAACCGCGGTGCGTGGCCAGATCAAACGCCACAGACACCCCCTGCCCCCCGGCGGCCAGTGCCTTGCGATAAAAAGCGTTGGATTCTTCGGCCGTAGAAAAACCCGCGTACTGGCGGATCGTCCATGGGCGGCCTGCATACATGGTGGCCTGCGGGCCGCGAATAAAGGGCGCAAACCCGGGCAAAGTATCTGCATAAGGCAGGTCTTGCGTGTCCTGCGCCGTATACAGCGGCTTGACCGTGATGCCGTCCGGCGTGGTCCAGTTGAGCTGGCTGATATCCCCCTGCGGTGCAGCCTTGGCGGCGGCTTTTTCCCAGTCTGCGAGGCTGGCTGATGGAAATTCAGATGTGGCAGTGGCCGCTGTCTGGCCCTGTTTGCTGTCGATGCCCATGGCTAGAACTGTCTCCGTAATAGTCTTGTGCTGGAAAACGCCAGTTTTTCCGCACTGCTTGTGATTCATAATTATGAATACATAACTACGAAACACCGGCCTAGGGAAAGCCCCCTAAGACCCATGACAGAAACTACCCCCCTGCTTGCACCCAAGCCCTTGTACCTCCAGGTGGCTGAACTGGTACGCCAGCGCATCTACCAGCGCGAACTCCAGTCTGGTGACTGGATTGATGAAATGAAGCTGGCAGAGGAATTTGGCATCAGCCGCACGCCTTTGCGTGAAGCATTGAAAGTGCTGGCCGCAGAAGGCCTGGTCACCATGAAGCCGCGCCGTGGTGCCTATGTGACCGAGACATCCGAAAAAGACATGCGCGATGTGTACCACCTGCTGGCCTTGCTGGAAAGCGATGCTGCCGCCACCGTGGCCCAGCAGGCCTCGGATGCGCAGCTGCAGCAGCTGCACGCCCTGCACCAGTCTCTGTGCGCCGCGGTGGACGATGCCAACCGGTTTTTCCAGATCAACGAAGCCTTTCATCTGCAGCTGCTGACGCTGTGCGACAACCGCTTTCTGCTGCAGACGGTGACTGACCTGCGCAAGGTCATGAAGCTCAACCGCCACCAGTCCCTGTTCAAGCAGGGGCGCACACAGGACAGCCTGCAGGAGCATGAAGCGCTGATGCAGCAGCTGCTGGCTCGAAATGCGCAGGGCAGCCGCCAAGCCATGCTTACGCACTTCAGCAATGGGCTGCAGGCCGCAAAAATGTCATGAAAAGTGAAGTTCCAAGACTCGTCCTACAGACATGGCCTGGAAAGTAACAAAAATATTTCTATAGCAATCAAATTTAGCCGCGTACGCCAGTACTTGGTCGCCTTCATCGCATGCGCAGCGCCGCCAGAGATACCCAGGAGTTCACATGCTTGATTTGAGCGTGTTTGAGCACATCAACGTCCCCAGTTCACATCTCATTACCCATGTGCCTCACAGCCTAGGGGTTGTGCTGCTATCTTTGCTGATTGCCTTTGTCAGCTGCCATATTGGCTTTTACATCCTGCGCAACAACCAGGGTGCCGCCGCGCACAGTCACCAGCGCATTGCCTGGCTGTGCACTGCCATCGTGCTCGGTTTTGGCATCTGGTGCATGCACTTCACCGGCATGCTGGCCATGCAGCTGCCCACGCATGTGAGCTACAGCGTCTGGAAAACTGCCGCCTCCATCCTTCCCAGTCTGGCTGCCGCAGGCATTGCCATCTGGACCTTGCAAAGCCAGCCCATGAGCACAGCGCGCATGCTGCTGGGCGGCAGCCTGTTTGGCCTTGGCGTGACGGTCATGCATTACAGCGGCCTTGGCGCTGCCTATATTGATGGAGTGGTGCGCCTGGACCTGCCGCAGTTCCTGCTGACCAGCGTCGCAGGCGTCGCTCTGAGCATTCTGAGCTTTGCCAGCTACCGCTGGGTGGAACAGCATGCCCGTGGCACAAACCTGCTGTACTGGCGCTGGCTCCCCCCTTCCCTGCTGGCGGCCGCCATCGCCAATATGCACTACCTCTCCATGCATGCCATGCGCATTGCATTGCCTGGAACGAGTGAGTCCCTGCCATCGGCCATGCCTGATCTGCATGGCAGCCAGATGCTGTCACTGTTTATTGCCTCCATCGCAGGTTCCGTGTTTGTCATTCTGGGGCTGGCGCATGCAGCCATGCGCTACCGCGCCCACTGGCACGCTGTTGCAGCCCGCGATGCCCGTCTGTTTGCCATGGTGGAAGCTGCCGATGCGGGCTTCATCAGCACCGATGCCCGCGGCATCATCCTTGAATACAACTCCATGGCGCAGCAACTGTTTGGCTACACCAAGGAAGAAGTACTGGGCCGCAGCGTCAATATGCTCATGCCTTCACCTCTGGCAGAGCAGCACAATGCCTTTCTGGAAGGCCACCTTCAGCACGTGGGCAAACCGATTACCAACAAACACCGCGAAGTGCTGGGCATACACAAAGACGGCAAGCTCATTCCCCTGCAGCTGTCACTGGGTAAGGCGATCACCCCTTCAGGGCTGATTTTTGTTGCCTATCTACAGGACATCTCGGAGCGCAAGCGTGCAGACGCACAGCTGCGCATTGCTGCCAGCGTCTTTCACCACGTGCATGAGGGCGTTGCCATCATGGATGCGCACTACAACATCACGGATGTCAATCCGTCCTTTGAGCGCCTGATGGAAATGCACAGGCAGGACTGCATTGGCAAATCACTGCCATGGCTTTACGAAACTGCAGATATCCCCCCCGACATGAGCGGGCTGTGGCATACCCTGGCCACCGAGCAGCACTGGCAGGCTGAGGTGCTGCTCACCCGCAGCAATGGCCAGGTCTGGATGCAGCGTATTTCCATCTCTCCCGTGCTCAATGAGATCAAGCGCCCCCACCACTTCATCGTGGTGATCAGCGATATCAGCGAGCGCCCCAGCCTGGAGGTCATGCTGCCACATGCAGAACTGCATGACAGCAGCACGGGGCTGCCGACCCGAAAGCTGTTCATGGACCGGCTGACCAGCCAGCTCATCAGCTCCCACCGCAAAACCACCCATGCGGGCGTGGTGTGCGTGCAGTTTGTGCTCGATGACCAAGCTACACCTCACGATTTGAACAATGCCCAGCGCCTGCTGGCGCAGCTCTTGGAGCAGCAGCTGCGCTGCACCGATACGCTGTCGCGCTACAGCAAGGACCTGCTGGCCGTGCTGCTGCCTGGCATCAAGGACGCTGCGTCATTTGCGGCACTTGTAAACCGCCTGACCCGCTCCATACAGGAGGTGCAGCACCACTACCTCAGGTTCCATGTCCAGATGCTGCGCATCAGCCACGCCTCTACGCTGGATGAGCGCTTGTCCGCCAGCGACCTGATGAAAGCCGCCATCCACAGCCCACATGCCCGGGAAATTCCTGCCGTCAGTGACCAGAGGCATGTGCACTAGTGTCCTGTCCTGTTAATTTATGGCATTAATCGTGCATGCCAATACGGTATC
>ENA-UOJC01002244-UOJC01002244.1-human-gut-metagenome-genome-assembly--contig:-C104-NODE-2244-length-21754-cov-17.578875_pt1 | contig 21754 bp, 19 predicted proteins | sample MGYA00242339_ERZ723886 | MGnify/ENA metagenome assembly ERZ723886 | reverse complement strand
GATAGTACTTGTAGCTCAGGCCGTTGTTGGCGGCATAGAGCTTCACGCCGTCGAAAGTGCCCTGGTTGAAGGACTTATCCTTCAGCTGGCCAACGTCGGTGACGAAAGCGACTTCATACTTGCCGTCCTCGGACGTCATGTTGTCGTCAATATCGTCGGGATTGGTGTAGGTGACGGTCTCGCCCTGCTGATCGTCGGTGTTGTTGTCCTGGTTGTCGTCGGTCTTCTTATCGCCGCAGGCAACGAGGGAGAGCACCATAACGAGAGCGAGAAGCATTGCAAAAAACTTCTTCATTCTTCTATCCTTTCTTATTCTACCGGTCGGCGGAGAGCCGCTTCCCGGTTTATTTGAAGCACTGTCGCACTTCGCCCCATAGTATAACAAAGGCATGGCGGAGAATCAAGACCGATTCTCCGCCATTTTACTTTTTTCGCAAGAATAAACGCTATTCTTTACAAAAAGTACACAATTTTTACACTTAGTCGAGCTTCAGGTCGCCGTCCTTGACCCAGCCGAGACGGCGGCAGACCATATTGATGGCCGGCGCAAGGATCGCGGGCAGGACGATGGCGACGAGCACAAGGCCCAGCCAGTCAAAGCCCGTTGCGCTGATGGCTTCCGCGCCCTTGGCAATGGCATCCTCAGAGGGGGCGAGCCAGCCCGTCCACACGCCGATGGGGCCGCAGAGGCCGCAGGTGCCCATGCCGGAGTTGATGGGCGCGCCGTTCATCTCAAGATGGAACACGCACGTGGCGATGGGGCCGGTGATGGCGGAGGCAAGCGTCGGCGCGATCCACACGCGGGGATTGCGCACGATGTTGGGCATCTGGAGCATGGAGGTGCCGAGGCCCTGAGAGACAAGGCCGCCCCAGCGGTTTTCCTTGAAGCTCATCACGGCAAAGCCGACCATCTGCGCGCAGCAGCCCGCAACAGCCGCGCCGCCGGCAAGACCCGTAAGGCCCAGCACCGAGCAGATGGCGGCGGAAGAGATGGGCAGCGTGAGCGCGATGCCCACGAGCACGGAAACGGCAATGCCCATCCAGAACGGCTGGAGCTTGGTCGCGTTGTCAATGACGATGCCGAAGGCGGAAGCGGCCGTGCCGATGGGCGGCGCGATCCACTTGGCGAGCGCCACGCCGACCAGGATCGTCACAGCGGGCGTGACGAGAATGTCGATCTTCGTCTCCTTGCTCACGGCCTTGCCGCACTCGGCGGCGACGACGGCAATGATGAGAACGGCAAGCGGGCCGCCCGCGCCGCCCTCGGCGTTGGCCGCATAGCCCACCGCCGCGAGGGAGAAGAGCACCATCGGGTCAGCCTTGAGCGCATAGCCGATGGCGACGGCCATCGCAGGGCCGGAGACGGACATTGCATAAGTGCCGATATCCGTCAAAAACGGGACGCCGAGCTGTGCGCCAAGCGTCTTGATGATCGTGCCGATCAGCAGCGAGCAGAAGAGGCCCTGCGCCATCGCGCCGAGCGCGTCGATGCCGTAGCGCTTGGCCGAAACTTCAATGTTCTTGCGCTTGCAGAATGCTTTTATTGTTTCCATGATATCCTCACAACCTAAAAAAATAGTGTCACGGGCGACGTGTCTTGACACGTGTCCATGACACTATAATCGCTTGTCGCAGGATTGTCAACCCTTAATTTCCGTTTTCCTCCAGCAGAACGCCGAGCGCGCGCAGGGCGCTTTTCGTGCGCTCGAAGGCCGCCTCGTCGGGACAGAGGAGCGTATGGAGGTGGATGCCGTCGGTCAGGCGGGAGAGCGGCTCTGCATTCCTGCACCGCTCGATGAACTGCCCGACCTCGTAGCGGCTGGCAATTTGCAGCGGACCGGTGAGCTGCCCGTAGACCGGGTGCTCAACGGTCACGTCGATCACCGTGCAGCCGTTGTCGACGATCGCGTTGAGTTCGGCTTCCATCTCCTGCGGCGTGTGCTTCACCGCGATGTGGCGGAGAAGGCCGCGCGCCTCCTTCGGCGTCACATAGCCGCGCGGGGTCGCAAGGATCTCCTCGCCGGAGGAACGCAGAAGCGCGATATCGCCCACGATGATCTGGCGCGAAACGGAGAATTTCTCCGCCAGCGCAGAGGCGCTGATGGGCCCGTCCGATGCGCGCAGCACATCGGCAATGGCCTTTCGCCGCTCGTCAGAATACATGCTTCCTTCCCCCTTTTTCCGCCCGAAGCGGGCAAATTTCGATTCCGTTCCGGATAATTCTTCTTTTCAATTACCCTTTGTTGTCATTTTTTGACCGTTTAGTACTCAAAGCAGCTGCCGCCGACAAACTCGCGCACGATGGAGTCGCGCGGCACATAGTCGGTCCTGAGCGGCGGCACGGAGTTGACAACGTCGAAGAGGTCGCTCAGCCCGTGCTCGGCGATGAAGGCGTCGTCCAGCTGGCTGTAGAACTCCGGAATGTCCTTGAGGTAGCGCGCGAGGATGCACGGCTCGTAGTCGTGGAAGGTGTCGATGTGGATGCTCGCGTTGGGCTTATTGGGCATGATGTAGTTCTGCTCGCCGCGATCGACGCTCTCGGCGCGCTCGACCGTCTGGCGCAGGGAATGACCGCGGCCCTGATAGTCGCGGATCATGCGGCGCGCCACGCGCAGCTGCTCGGGGCGGACGATGCGGTCCTTCTCGGTGATGATGCGCGTGCGCGGGGCAACGTAAACGCCCGTGGCCTCGCCCTTGAGTTCATCGAAGATGAGGGGGTTGAGCATATGGATGCCCTCGGCGATGATGATGGCGTCCTTATCGCCCTGCATGGGCTTGTAGCCGCCGACGCCGCCGGCCTTGAAGTCGTAGACCGGCAGCTTGACGAGCTCGCCGTCCATCAGGCGGTGGATATCCTCGATGAGTAAATCGCGGTTCACGCAGTAGGGCGATTCCCAGTCGCTCGCCTCGGGCGGGCGCTGATCGAGCGGCAGGAAGAAGTTGTCCATGCTGAGCATGCACACCTTCACGCCGAGGTTTTCGAGGTATTCGCGCAGGCGCATGGCGGTCGTCGTCTTGCCCGAGCCGCTCGGGCCTGTGAGGCAGACGATGGGCTTCTGGCGCTTATTCATCAAAATGCTCGCCGCGGCGGAGCTGATCTTATCGTGGAAGACCTCCTCGCAGCGCAGGACAAAGCGGGTATCGTCCCGCATATTGGTCACAATGTTTTCAATATCGATCACGCGCATGGCATGGTATCTCCTTTTTCGCAGATTTAGAGCGCCGCCATCTTCACGGCCGTTTCGAGCGCGAGCTTCATCATATTGGCAAAGCCCGTCTGCCGCTGCTCGGGCGAGAGTTCCTCGCCGGTGACGATGTTGTCGGAAACGGAGCAGATCGAAAGACCGCGCTTTTTCGTATAGGCGGCGTTGCAGTAGAGGGCAGCGGCCTCCATCTCGATGGCGAGCACACCCATCTCCGCCCACTTGAGAGAGGAAGCGGAGGCGTCGTAGAACGTATCGGAGGAATAGAGGTTGCCGACGGGCATCTCGAGCCCCAGTTCCTTTGCCGACTGTACGGCGGCGGAAAGGAGCGTAAAGTCCGCGATGGGCGCGAACGTCCCGCCAAGGCCGTACTGCGCGGCGTAGTTCGAGTTGGTGCAGGCGCCCATGCCCGCAACGATGCTGCCGAGCTTGAGCTCTCTCTGGATGGCGCCCGCCGAGCCGACGCGGATGATGTTATCCACATCGTACTGCGTGAAGAGCTCATAGGAATAGATGCCGATGGACGGCATACCCATGCCGCTGGCCATCACGCTGACGGGCACGCCCTTGTAAGTCCCCGTGTAGCCCTGCACGCCGCGGACGTTGTTGACGAGCCTCGGCTTATCCAAAAACGTCTCGGCGATGAACTTCGCGCGCAGCGGGTCGCCGGGCATCAGGACGGTTTTGGCAAAATCGCCTTTTACGGCGCTGTTGTGCGGAGTCGGCATATTAAGTCCTCTTCTTTCTTAAAACTGGCCCTTGGCCTCGAGCTCCTTCACCGCCTTGACGATGCGGGAGGTGCCGAGACGGTCGGCGCCGAGGTTCAGGAAGTCCTCTGCATCCTGTAAGTTCGCGATGCCGCCGGCGGCCTTGACCTTCTTGCCGCCCGTCATGTGCTTCACCATGAGGGCAACGTCCTCGCGGGTCGCGCCGCCGCCGGCAAAGCCCGTGGAGGTCTTGATGTAGTCGGCGTGGGAGTTGGACACGACCTCGCAGAGCCTGATCTTCTCCTCGTCGGTGAGAAGGCAGGTCTCGATGATGACCTTCAAAATGTTGCCGTGGCAGGAGATCTTCACGGAGTTGATCTCCTGAAGGATCTTATCGTACTGGCCCTCCTTGACCCAGCCGAGGTTGATGACCATGTCGATCTCGGTCGCGCCGTCGGCCACGGCGGACTCGGCCTCCATGCACTTGATGCCGCTGGGCGTGTAGCCGTTGGGGAAGCCGATGACCGTGCAGATGGGCAGCTGGCCGAAGCCATAGTGCTGCTGCTCGGCGACGTAGTGCGCGGCGTGATTCACATAGGTCTGCGGGATGCAGACGCTCGCGCAGCCGTATTTGATGCCGTCGTCACAGATTTGCTTGATGTCCTCCCAAGTGGCGGTCTGCTTGAGAAGGGTATGGTCCACATGCTTCAAAATTTCCTTAACGTCCATTGTATCTTCTTCCTTTCTGTTCTTGAAGGCGGATTTTGTATGAAAATAAGTTATTTTATCATGCTTTCGCTGCGTTGTCCATGCAGGGCAGGCGAAGCGCCTTACAGCGCGCTGCCGTAGTACTCTGTCATCACGCGCACAAGGGATTCATAATCCTGCACGCCCGCCGTCTCCCAGCTCGAGTGCATCGCGAGCTGGGGAAGGCCGATGTCCACGGTGCTCACCGGCACGAGCGTATCGGCGATAGAGCCGAGCGTCGAGCCGCCGGGCAGGTCTGAGCGGTTGGACATGACCTGCACGGGAACGCCCGCGCGCTCGCACACGCTGCGGAAAACGGCGCAGGAGCGGCCGTCGGTCGCGTAGCGCTGGTTTGCGTTGAACTTGATGACGACGCCCTCGTTCATGTAGGGGCAGTTGTCTGGGTCGGCGTACTCGCCGTGGTTGGGGTGCTGGGCGTGCGCATTGTCCGCCGAGACGAGGAAGCTGCGCGCGAGCATCATCTGGAGGTCCTGCTCATCCTTACCAAGGCACAGGGCGATGCGGCGCAGCGTGTCGCGCAGGAAGGTAGAGCCCGCGCCCTGTTTGGTCGCAGAGCCGACCTCTTCGTTGTCGAAAATGCAGCAGACGGCAATGTTCTCGCTCTCCTTTGCATTGAGCAGGCCCTCAAGGCAGCCGCAGGCGCACTCCAGGTCATCGAGCTTGGGCGAGAGGATGTATTCCTCATTCTCGCCGAGCAGTGTCCCTTCGCCGCGGCAGTAGAGGAAGAGGTCGCTGCCGAGGATGTCGCTCTCCGCAACGCCCGCAGCCTTTGCAACGATGGGCAGGATGCCGCCGCTTTCCTTCCCGCCGAGCAGCGGCAGCGTGTCGACATTCGCCATGTACTTCACGCCGTCGTTCGCCGTGCGGTTCATGTGGATGGCGACATTGGGGATCACAAGAAGATCGCGGTCGACATTCACGAGCTTTTCGACAATTTCGCCGTTTTCGCGCACGAAAACTCTGCCTGCGACGGAGAGCGGACGGTCGAACCACGTCGACATCAGCATCCCGCCGTATTTTTCGGTGGAGAGCTGGACATAGTGCGCGCCGCGGCGGTCGGGGTGCTCCTTGAGACGGAAGGTCGGCGAATCGGAATGCGCCGCCGCCATCGCAAAGCCGCCCGTGAGCGCCTCCGGCACGCGGAAGGCGATGGTGCTCGAGCCGTTGCGCCGGACAAAATAGCGCTTGCCCGGTGCAAGCGTCCATCTCTCGCGCTCAGAAAGCTCGGTGTAGCCGTTTTCAAGAAGCTTCTTTCGAATGTTCTCGGTCACATGGTAGCAGGTGGGACTATCCTGAATGAAACGCAGCAATTCCTTTGCCGGCATACTGCTCATAGTGTTTTCCTCCGCATTTGTAGTCTGATTTTATGAGTATACCACACCGCGCTTTCGACCGCAAGGCGGCACTTTGCGCCCGCTGCGCAAAAAAGCGCGCCTTCCGTCCTTTTTCCGGCGGCCGCCGTTTTTCTGTTGCTTATTTTCCGCGCACGACGTATAATCAGCATACGCTCCGTCCGTGCCGCACGCAAAGCACAGCAGTTTTCATGCGTCTTTTTCCGAAGCGCGATTGCGTGATTCGGGTTTGTTTGCACCCCCCACTTAAAGGAGGATACCATCTTTATGAACCACGTTCTCTCGCCCGCGCCGCAGCCGAAGGCCAAGCTCTGGACGCGGGACTTTACCATCATTACGCTTGGCAGTGTCATCTCGATGCTGGGCAACTCGATGTCCGGCTTTGCCCTGAGCCTTCTGGTCCTCGACTACACCGGCTCGAACCTGCTCTACGCCATCTATGTTGCGACCTTCACGCTGCCGCAGATCGTCATGCCCATTTTCTCGGGTGCGATCCTCGACCGCTTTTCCCGCAAGAAGACCATCTACACGCTGGACTTCATCTCTTCCGGCGTTTACGCCGTTTCCGCGCTCATTCTGGGCCGGGGATGGTTCAGCTTTCCGATACTCGCGGTATTCTGCTTCATCATCGGCTCGATCAACAGCATTTACTTTGTCGCCTACGACAGTTTTTATCCCCTGCTGATCTCTGAGGGGAACTACTCCAAGGCCTACTCCATCGCGAGCGTTCTCGAAACGCTCTCGGCGCTCATCATCCCGATCGCGACGTATTTTTATAACCTCTTCGGCATTGCGCCGCTGCTCGGCATCAACGCGCTGTGCTTTTTTATCGCCGCGACGGCCGAAACGCAGATCCGCGCTGAGGAGCACTACATCGAAAAGCAGCGCGCCGCGCTCGCGCAGGAGCAGGAATGCGCCTCCGGCCGCCGCCTGCTGCGCGACATCAAGGAGGGCTTCCGCTACCTTTTGAGCGAGAAGGGACTTCTCTGCGTTGCCATCTATTTTACGTTCAGTTCCCTCTCAGCGGGTGCGTCGAACGTCATCACGCTGCCGTACTTCAAGTCGACTTTTGAAAACGGTGAATACATCTATATGCTCGTCTGGGGCATGGCGATCTTCGGCCGCGCCATCGGCGGGGGCATCCACTATAAGACGAGCCTGCCCGTACAGAAGAAATATTCCATCGCGCTCACGGTCTACGTCATCATCTCGCTGTGCGAGGGCTTTTATCTCTACTGCCCGCTGCCGGTGATGATGGTCTCGTGCTTCTTAACGGGCATCCTCGGCGTGACGAGTTACACCATCCGCATCTCTGCCACACAGAGCTATGTGCCGGATGAGAAAAAGGGCCGCTTCAACGGCGCGTTCAACATGCTCAACACCGTCGGCAGCTTCACGGGCAACCTGCTCGCCGGCGCGCTGACGGCCTTTCTCCCCGCGCGCGGCGTGCTGACGGGCTTCATGCTCATCACCGCGGCAGCGGCGATCCTTGTTATCGGCGGCGGACGCAGAAGCGTCGCGGCCATCTACAACCGCCAGCAGTAAAACTTTATGATACGACACAATAAAATTTGATGGAGGCAGCAACATGAAATTTTCCCAAATGACCTACACCCGTCCCGATGCCGAGAGCACCAAGCAGCATCTCGCTGCGCTCACCGAGCAGCTCAAGGCCGCAAAGAGCTACGAGGAGGCCCGCAAGGTGTTCCTCGCCCAGCAGGAGCAGGCCAAGCACATCTCCACCGCCTCGACGCTTGCGAGCGTCCGCCACTCGATCGACACGCGCGACACCTTTTACGACGCGGAGGAAAAGTTCTGGAACAGCTTCTTTCCCGAGCTGGAGGAGTACAACCAGGCGTGGACGAAGGCGATGCTCGAAAGCCCGTTCCGCGCGGAATTTGCCGAGGAGTTCGGCGATCTGATGTTCGTCAACGCAGAACTCGCGCTCAAGACCTTCTCCCCCGAGATCATCCCCGAGATGCAGCAGGAGAACGAGCTGACGCAGGAGTATGAAAAGCTGCTTGCCTCGGCGCAGATCCCCTTTGAGGGCAAGGTCTACACGCTCTCCCAGCTCTCCCCGTTCAAAACCTGCGCAGACGATGAAAAGCGTCTTGCCGCATGGAAGGCCGAGGGCCAGTGGTACAAGGACAATCAGGCAAAGTTCGACGAGCTCTACGATAAGCTCGTGAAGCTGCGCGACGCGATGGGCAAAAAGCTCGGCTACGAGGGCTACACCACGCTCGGCTACTACCGTATGTGCCGCAACTGCTACACGAAGGAAGACGTTGAAACGTTCCGCGCGGCGGTCGTGAAGTATCTCGTGCCCGTGGCCGACAAGGTCTACCGCGAGCAGGCCAAGCGCCTCGGCAAGAGCTATCCCATGAGCTTTGCCGACAACGCGCTCGAGTTCCGCTCCGGCAACCCCCGTCCCGTCGGCACGCCGGACGAGATCCTTGCCCAGGGCATGAAGTTCTACAGCGAGCTCTCCCCCGAGACAGAGGAATTCTTCAAGACCATGCTCGACAATGAGCTGCTCGACGTGCTCTCCACCGAGGGCAAGCAGGCGGGCGGCTACTGCACGAGCATCATGGACTATGAGGTTCCCTTCATCTTCGCCAACTTCAACGGCACGCAGCACGACGTCGAGGTCGTGACGCACGAGGCCGGTCACGCCTTTGAAGCGTGGACGAACCGCAAGCGTATCCCCGTGGACTACATCTGGCCGAGCCTTGAGGCCTGCGAGGTGCATTCGATGTCCATGGAGTTCTTTGCAGAGCCGTGGGCGGACGGCTTCTTCGGCGGCGACGCCAAAAAGTTCCTCTACAGCCACCTCTCCGGCGCGCTGACCTTCATCCCCTACGGCACGATGGTCGACCACTTCCAGCACGTTGTGTATGAAAAGCCGGAGATGACGCCCGCTGAGCGTCACGCCGTGTGGAAGGAGCTGCTCGGCGTCTACATGCCGTGGATGAAGCTCGACGGCGAGATCCCCTTCTACTCCGAGGGCATGGGCTGGCAGCGCCAGCACCACATCTACTCCAGCCCCTTCTACTACATCGACTACTGCCTTGCCCAGACCGTGTCGCTCGAATTCTGGGCGATGATCCGCAAGGACCTCAAGGACGCGTGGACGCACTACATGGCCTACACCGTGCAGGGCGGCAGCAAGACCTTCACCGACCTTCTCAAGAACGCCGATCTTGAAAGCCCCTTCGATGAGAAGTGCCTGCGCGGCGTGTGCGCCGAGGCGGAGAAGGCGCTCGGCGACTTTGACCTCAGCGGCATCGAATAATGGAGAAGAAACGCAGAAAACGCGGTGAAAACTCGTATCTCAACGATTTTCACCCCAATCTTGCGGGCGAGTACATCTACAGCGGCACGCTCTACGCCTGCGCGCTGGACGAAACGGCACAGCAGGGGGTGCGGCGGGCACTGCGTGCCCTCGCCGCCGTGCAGCTTGCCGCGGTGATCGCAAGCGGTTCGATCCCCGCGCCGGGGATGCAGAACAGCTTCTATGTCATCCTGCCTTTCCTCGGCGAGCTGATCGCCGCTGTCAGCGCAGCGTGGGCAATTTTCAAGCTCGGAAGCGACTGGAATGCGGTGCGCGAATACGTCTACGAGCGCACCGTTCCGGCGCTGCCGCGGCGCGCGCTTGCAGCCGCCATTCTCGCTTTTCTCGGCATTTTGTGCGAAGGCGTCCATCTTGCCCTCGCGGGCCACGGCGGGCGGCTTTTCTACGCTGTACTTTATTTTATATTCAAGGTACTTTCCATCCTCTGCGCACTGACCATACGGCGAACGATGCTGCGCACAAATTGGGCGAAAGTACCAAAATGTGATGAGCAGTAGAATTTTACTCTGTACATTGCCCTTCGTTTTATGCTATAATAAAAAAAATTCTGTACGCACTTTTGTGGCGCACAGGTGTCCACAACGGGCGCACGCCCCTTTCCGCGCGTTTTCCGCGCGGGTTTTGTGTTGTGCTGTACGGGCTTCCGCCCGTTTAAGCAAAAAAAAATAAAGGAGTAGATTCAATGAAAAGAACACTTGCACTGATCCTTTCTCTGGTTATGTGTCTCGGTCTTCTCGCCGGCTGCGGCGACAAGGGCGGCAACCAGACCAAGGATGAGAACACTCCGCTGGTCGTCGGCTATGCTGCGTTCAACGAAAAGTTCTCCCCCTTCTTCTCTGAAACGGAGTATGACCAGGATGTCTGGGTCATGACCTCTCTCGGCCTGCTGAACAGCGACCGTCAGGGCCAGATCATCATGAACGGCATCGAGGGCGAAACTCACGCCTACAACGGCACCGACTATACCTACTATGGTCCTGCCGACTGTGAGATCGTCGAGAATGCCGACGGCACCGTCGACTACAACTTCACCATGCGTGACGACATCGTCTTCTCCGACGGCGAAAAGGTCACCATCGATGACGTCATCTTCTCCATGTACGTCCTCTGCGACCCCACCTATGATGGCAACTCCACGCTGTACGCCGTCCCCATTCAGGGCATGGCTGCCTACCGCAGTGGTATGACCACGCTCGCCAAGGCGCTCGCCGCGGCCGGCCGTGACAACACCGACTTCACCTACTGGACCGAAGAGCAGCAGACCAAGTTCTGGGACAACATCGACAAGGGTCTCGTTCCCTTCGCTCAGGGCATCGTTGACGCCTGCGTTGAGGCCGGCGCCGCCGATGAGGGCGATGTCGCTGCCGCTGGCGCCGCTTGGGGCTTCTCCGGCGAGGCCAAGACCGTTGAGGATCTCGCTCTCGAGATCGGCGAACAGTACGGCTGGTCCTTCTCCGCTATGGAAAAGGAAGTCGGCAACTCCGATGCTCTTGCTGACATGATGGATGAGGATGTCTACGCTGACTATCCCACCATCGGCGTCAAGACCGGTGACTCCGCTGCCAACATCTCCGGTATCAAGAAGACCGGCGACTACAGCATGACCGTCACCCTCGACAAGGTCGACGCGACCGCCATCTATCAGCTCGGCGTGACCATCGCTCCGATGCACTACTATGGCGATCCCTCCCTCTATGATTATGACAACAACCAGTTCGGCTTCCCCAAGGGCGATCTGAGCTCCGTGCGTGCCAAGACCACCAGCCCCATGGGTGCCGGCCCCTACAAGTACATCAAGTATGAGGATGGCGTTGTCTACTTCGAGGCCAACGACAGCTACTTCCTCGGCGCTCCCAAGACCAAGTACCTCAACTTCCAGCAGTGCATGAGCGATGACGACAAGCTCAACGGCGTCATCACCGGCACCATCGATATTGCTGACCCCTCCTTCTCCAACGACACGGTTGAGGCCATCGAAAAGGCCAACGGCGGCGAGCTGGACGGCGATAAGATCACGACCAACACCGTTGATAACCTCGGTTACGGTTACCTTGGCATGAGCGCTGCCTGCATGAACGTCGGCGGTGATCCGGGCAGCGAGGCTTCCAAGGACCTGCGCAAGGCCTTCGCCACCGTCTTCTCCGTTTATCGTAACGTCGCCATCGAGTCCTACTATGGCGAGCGCGCGAGCGTCATCAACTACCCCATCTCCAACACCTCCTGGGCCGCTCCCCAGCCCACGGACGACGGCTACAAGGTCGCCTTCTCCGTTGACGTGAACGGCAACGACATCTACACCTCCGACATGACCGCCGAGCAGCGCTACGACGCCGCTCTGCAGGCTGCCCTCGGCTACTTCGAGGCTGCCGGCTACACGGTCGAGGATGGCAAGCTGACCGCGGCTCCCGAGGGTGCCAAGCTCGAGTACGAGGTCCAGATCCCCGCTGACGGTTCCGGCGACCACCCCTCCTTCATGATGATCTCTGAGGCCTCCAAGGCTCTCGCCACGATCGGCATGAACCTCATCGTCACCGACCTGAGCGACTCCTCCGGCCTGTGGGACGGCATTGACGCCCGCCAGGTCGATATGTGGTGCGCCGCTTGGAGTGCCACCGTTGACCCGGATATGTACCAGATCTACTACTCCGACGTTGCCGACCACAATGGCGACCCCGGCATTGGCAAGAACCCGTACGGCGGCCCTGCTCAGGGTGGTTCCAACAAGATGTACTGCATCGCTGATGCTGACCTCGATAACATGATCCTCACCGCTCGTGAGTCCCTCGACCAGAGCTATCGTAAGACCATGTACAAGGCCTGCCTCGACACTGTTGTCGACTGGGCCGTTGAGGTTCCCGTCTATCAGCGCCAGAACGCGATCATCTTCTCCACCGAGCGCGTCAACATGAGCACTATGACTCCCGACATCACCACCTTCTACAAGTGGTATGCCGAGATCGAGAACATCGAGCTCAACTGATTCCCAACCGCATTTTGCCGGATCTCTGATCTAAATTCGAGCAGCCCGGCGGTCTTCACCGGCCGTCGGGCTGCCCCGACTGCGCGGCAAGGAGCGCTTCTCTTTTCAGAGGAGCGTTGCTTGATGTGCAGCAAAAAAATGAGAGAGAGATAGCAACCGAGAGCAGCACATCAGAACGGAGGTAATTTGCTTGCGAAAATACATAGTAAAACGAATCTTGATTTCCATCGTGATCCTCTTCTTTGTGGGATTCATTATCTACGCGCTGATGCGCTGTCTGCCTACTTCCTTCATTGAGAATATGGCACGGCAGAAGTCCATGCAGCCGGGCTCAAAGAGCTTCGACGACTGGATGGCACAGCTCAATGCCATGTACAACATGGACAAGAGCGTCATTCCCGGTTATCTTTCTTGGCTCGGTACCGCCATCCGCGGTGATTTCGGCGACAGCTGGTTCTACACCGTGCCGGTGCTTGAAAAGTTCAACGACTGCATCTGGCTCTCCTTCGTGATGGGCGGCATCGCCTTCATTCTCGAGATCCTCATCGCAGTTCCTCTCGGCGTTATCGCCGCAACCAAGCAGTATAGCAGAACCGACTACACGATCTCTGTTATCGCGCTGGCCGGTATCTCTCTGCCGACCTTCTTCTTCGCTTCTCTTCTGAAGCTGGTCTTCTCCGTCAAGCTCGGCTGGTTCGACCTGTTCGGTCTGGTCAGCCGTAACTACAATCAGCTCAGCGCGTGGGGGCAGGTCATGGATAAGGCGAACCATCTTGTGCTGCCGATCATCACGCTGGTCGTCATCAGCACGGGTTCTCTCATGCGCTACACCCGCACGAATATGCTCGAGGTGCTCAACGCGGACTACATCCGTACCGCGCGCGCCAAGGGCCTTTCCGAAAAGAAGGTCATCTATCACCATGCCTTCCGCAACACCCTCATTCCGCTGGTCACGATCATCGGCGGCAGCCTGCCGGGTCTTTTTTCCGGCGCGCTGATCACGGAGACCCTCTTCGCCATCCCCGGCATCGGCTACATCTCCTATCAGGCGATGGTCGGCGGCGATATTCCGTTCTCCATGTTCTACCTTGTGTTCCTGTCGGTGCTGACGCTGCTCGGCAACCTCATCTCCGACATTCTGTACGCCGTGGTCGACCCGCGCGTGCGCATCGCTTAAGAAGGGGGGAAAAGATCATGAGCGTTTTTGATTACGATAAAAACCGGGATAACCAGAAGCCGTTCCACGCTTCCGGTATGGCGGAGAACGCCGCCAAGCGCGCGACGGAAGACAATCAGGACAAGTACGCCAAGCAGGACAATACCCCTTCCGGCGGCAATGACGAGCACTACTCCCTCAACGACGACCGCCGCGTTAAGGTTCTGTCCCCCGGCGCGCTCGTTGCCAAGCGCTTTTTCCGCAACCGCCTTGCGGTCGTGGGTCTGAGCATTCTCGTTTTCATGTTTGTCTTCTCCTTCATCGGCGGCCTCATCTCCCCCTACGGCGAGGATGAGTTCTTCTACCGTGAGGACCAGATCAACAAGGAATTCGCCGTCGTGACGGAAAACAGCGATTTCCGTTACATGGCCAAGGATTCCAACCTCTTCGGCTCCGCCGTTCAGGCGCAGACGATGCTTGCCATCCAGAAGGGCAACGAGGCCTTCTCCTACAACGGCACCAATTACGCCCTCGCACAGGAGGGTACAGACTTCTACGCCATCTCCTCCGGCGGCAATCTGGTCGGTATCGCCTATAAGGACGTTGTCAGCCCCTCGACCGAGGGGCAGGCGCTGAGCTTTGAGTTCGTCTATGCCGCGCTCAAGTCTCATGCCGCGCTCGAGCAGGAGCTTGAGGATGAAGCCGCGCAGGAAACTGCCGGTGCCTCCGAAGCCGCCGGCGCGACCGACGAAACTTCCGCGCCCGCTGAGTCCACTGAACCCGCCGAGCCTGCCGAGCCCGCTGTCAAGAGCTTTACGGTCGACGGCCTCACCTACACGATCGATGAGGATGGCGGCGTACTGCAGGGCGAGCAGGAAGTGGCCTACATCAGCCGCTACATCGTGCAGGCCATCATGCCTGACGTCTTCCTCTCCCGCGACTTTAAGGAAAAGCTCATCGACACCATCGATGCCGGCGAGACCAAGTTCACCTACACCGACGAGTCCCTGATCCTTGACGACGAGGCCGACGCCGCTCTCGAAGGCGAAGAGGCCGGTATCGGCGCCATGGACGACGGCCTGCCCGAAGAGGACAACACCGCCTCCAGCGCCACGGCGGAATACACCATTGAGCGCAGCCAGAACCACGCCAACTGGATCATCCGCCAGCAGCAGTCCTCCCGCCAGTACGACACCTACCGTTCCCCCTGCGCCAAGCACTGGCTCGGTACGGATAAGTACGGTATGGATATGCTCACGCGCCTGATGTACGGCGGCCGCGTGTCCCTGATGATCGGCTTTATCGTCATCATCATCGAGACCGTGCTCGGCGTTATCCTCGGCGGCGTTGCCGGTTACTTCGGCGGCTGGATCGATAACCTCATCATGCGTCTGGTCGATATCTTCTACTGCATCCCCTCCATGCCCATCATCCTGATCCTCGGCGCAGCCATGGACCAGCAGCGCGTGGAGCCCGGCAAACGACTCATATATTTGATGCTCATCCTCGGTATCCTCGGCTGGGCGGGTATTGCCCGTCTCGTCCGCGGCCAGATCCTCTCCCTGCGCGAGCAGGAGTTCATGACCGCCACCGAGGCCTGCGGCATCAGCGTCAAGAGCCGTATCTTCAAGCACCTGATCCCCAACGTCATTCCGCAGCTGATCGTCAACTGCACGATGGGTCTCGGCTCCGTCATCATCACCGAGGCTACCCTCAGCTTCCTCGGTCTCGGCGTCAAGTTCCCGTTCGCTTCCTGGGGTAATATCATCAACGACGTCAACAACACCCACGTGCTGACGACTTACTGGTTCATCTGGATCCCCGCGGGCCTGCTGCTCCTGCTCACCGTTCTCGCCTTCAACCTCGTCGGCGACGGTCTGCGCGATGCGTTTGACCCGAAGATGAAGCGCTAAAGGAAGGAGGGCATCAGAAATGGCTAAAAAGAACAATGACGGCTATCTTTCCGCAAAGGAATCGCGCCGCATCTCCAAGGAAAACCGCAAGATCACCAATCAGCTCGAAAAGCAGCACAAGCGCAAGAATGTGCCCGAGAGCGAGTACCTGACGCAGATGAAGGACAACGCAAACGTCCTTGAGATCGACAATCTGCACACCTATTTCTTCACCGACGTCGGCACGGTGCACTCCGTGGACGGCATCTCCTTCAACGTCCCCATCGGCAAAACGGTGGGCGTTGTGGGTGAGTCCGGCTGCGGCAAGTCCGTGACGAGCCTTTCGATCATGCAGCTTCTGCAGCGTCCGCAGGGTCAGGTCGTGGAAGGTGAGATCCGCCTGAATCTCGGCGACAAGGCCTACGACGTGACGAAGGCGCCCGACACCGTGATGCAGCATCTGCGCGGCAACTTCATCTCTATGATCTTCCAGGAGCCGATGACCGCGCTGAACCCCGTCTTCCGCATCGGCGACCAGGTCGATGAGGTCATCGCCCTGCACAACGAAGAGGGCCACGACAAAGAGCAGATCAAGGAGCGCACCATCAAGCTCCTTGAGATGGTCGGCATCGCCAACAGCGAGGGCGTCTACAAGATGTTCCCGCACGAGCTCTCCGGCGGTATGCGCCAGCGCGTCATGATCGCCATGGCGCTTGCGTGCAGCCCCAAGCTCATCATCGCCGATGAGCCCACCACGGCGCTCGACGTGACCATTCAGGCGCAGATCCTTGACCTGCTGCGCAACCTCAAGGACCGCATCAATTCCTCCATCATGTTCATCACGCATGACCTCGGCGTCATCGCGGAGATGGCGGACTTTGTGGTCGTCATGTATGCCGGCCGCATCGTCGAGCAGGGCACAGCGGAGGAGATCTTCGCCCACCCCGCGCACCCCTACACCATCGGTCTGATGGCGTCCAAGCCGGTCGTCGGCAGGCAGGTCGACAAGCTTTACTCCATCCCCGGCAAGGTCCCCAACCCCATCAACATGCCGAACTACTGCTACTTCAAGGACCGCTGCGAAATGTGCGTGAACGGCTGCGAGGGCGCTTATCCGCATGAGATCTCCCTCTCCCCGACGCATAAGGTCAGCTGCTACCGCTATTACGACGGCAAGCGTCCCGATCTGGAAGAGATCGTGGAAGAAGATCTTGCAGCAGGCAAGGAAAACGGAAAGGAGGTTGAATAACGATGGCTGAGCACAAGGACAATCCGTTTCAGGACCCCAATTTCACCCCCGTTGAGTATGATCCGCAGTACATCCTGCAGGTCAACCACCTGAAGAAGTACTTCCCCATCAAAAGCGGCATGATCTCCCACACGGTCGGCCACGTCAAGGCCGTCGACGGCGTCACCTTCAACCTGAAGCGCGGCACGACGATGGGTCTCGTCGGCGAGTCCGGCTGCGGTAAGACCACCACGGGCCGCACCATCCTCCGCCTGTACGACTCCAAGACCGCCGGTCAGGTCCTCTTCAACGGTCAGGAGGTCTATGACCTCTCCCCCAAGGAGATGCGCGCTCTGCGCACGAAGATGCAGATCATCTTCCAGGACCCGTTCTCCTCCCTCTCCCCGCGTATGCCGGTCGGCGAGATCATCGGCGAAGCCGTGCGTGAGCACAACCTCGTCCCCAAGGCCGAGTTCGACGATTACATCGATCAGGTCATGGACAACTGCGGTCTCCAGCCCTTCCACAAGGACCGCTACCCGCACGAGTTCTCCGGCGGCCAGCGCCAGCGTATCTGCATCGCTCGTGCGCTCGCGCTCAACCCCGAGTTCATCGTCTGCGACGAGCCGGTCTCCGCGCTGGACGTGTCCATTCAGGCGCAGATCATCAACCTGCTGAACGAGCTGCAGGATCAGTACAAGCTGACCTATCTCTTCATCAGCCACGACCTTTCCGTTGTTGAGCACATCTCCGACACCGTCGGCGTTATGTACCTCGGCAACCTCGTGGAGTACGGCGCGAAGGAAGACATCTTCCGCAATCCCCTCCACCCCTACACGAAGGCCCTCTTCTCCGCCATCCCCGTCCCCGACCCGACGGTGAAGATGAAGCGCATCGTGCTCGAAGGCTCCATCCCCTCCCCCGCCAACCCGCCTAAGGGCTGCAAGTTCCACACCCGCTGCGCGAACTGCATGAAGTGCTGCGAGGAGGAGGCTCCCGTCCAGCGTGAGATCGAGCCGGGCCACTTCGTGTGCTGCCACCTCTACGATAAATGAGACGGAACGAGCGCATCTACGAGGATGACGACGGCCGCACCGTAGCCGACATGAGCGACATCGAGCCGCAGCCGATGCTCATTCCCCGCATTTACAAACGGCGTGACCGCGCGGATTTCCGCGAGCCGGACGCCCCCGACGCGAACGACCGTCCGTGGGATACGAGCGGCGAGCTGAACCGCGAGGAGCGCAACGCCGCCATCGGCGGCGCGCTGAAGGCAGGTCTTCTGATCGGACTTACCTTCCTTGTTGCCGGTGCGCTGGCAATCATCGCAATGCAGACCATGTGGTCGTAATACGAACGAAAGAGGGATCACCGTCAAGGTGATCCCTCTTTTTGCGCCTTCTGAGGCGCTGTGGGAGCATTTGAACTTACGGGGCCTCCTTTATCGGCCCGCTGTTCCGCGGCGCGCAGCGCTCACTGTGCGGCCTGCCGCGTCTTATTCTGAGCGCACAGGTCATCTTTCGGCCGATACGGAAAGAGCGGACAAAAAAAGAGCACCCAACAGGGTGCTCTTTTTCAAAAGCTTGTCGCTTAGCCGAACAGGGACATCAGGACGCCTGCGGCGATGGCGGAACCGATAACACCGGCAACGTTCGGGCCCATGGCGTGCATGAGCAGGAAGTTGGCGGGGTTCTCCTTCTGGCCGACGACCTGGGAGACACGCGCGGCCATCGGAACGGCGGAAACACCGGCGGAACCGATCAGCGGGTTGATCTTCTCCTTCAGGAAGAGGTTCATGAGCTTGGCAAGCAGGACGCCGCCAGCAGTACCGAAGCCGAAGGCAACGATACCCATCGCCATGATCTCGAGGGTCTGGACGGAGAGGAAGGTGGTCGCCGTGGCGGTAGCGCCGACGGTGAAGCCGAGGAAGATGGTGACGATGTTCATCAGCTCGTTACCGGCAGTCTTCTGCAGACGGTCGACAACGCCGGACTCCTTGAAGAGGTTACCGAGCATCAGGCACGCGATCAGAGGAGCGGCGGAGGGAACGAGCAGCGCCACGAACACGGTGATCATGATGGGGAAGATGATCTTCTCGCGCTTGCTGACCTGACGCAGCGGGCGCATCACGATCTTGCGCTCTTCCTTAGTGGTCAGAACCTTCATGATGGGGGGCTGGATGACCGGAACGAGCGCCATGTAAGAGTAAGCGGCAACGGCGATGGGGCCGAGCAGCTCGGGAGCGAGACGGGAGGTGACGAAGATCGCGGTCGGGCCGTCAGCGCCGCCGATGATACCGATGGAGGCGGACTGCTGATAGGTGAAGCCCATGAACTGGGTGCCGACATAGGTCATGAAGATACCGAGCTGGGCGGCAGCGCCGAGCAGCAGGGACTTGGGGTTCGCGATCAGGGGGCCGAAGTCGGTCATCGTACCGACGCCCATGAAGATCAGGCAGGGGTAGATGCCCAGCTTAACGCCGAGGTAGAGGACGTCCAGAAGACCGAGGCTGACCGTGCTGCCGACAGCCCAGGGTGCAAGCACCGCCTCAGCAACGCCGGACTCTGCCATTTCTGTCAGGAATTCCTGCGTGATGGGCGCTCCTCCGAAGAGGTCCCAATGGACGTGTCCTCCGGCGAAGAGGATCTCGTGGAACATCTCCGCGCCGGGGAGGTTGGTGCACAGCATACCGAAGGCAATGGGCAGCAGCAACAGCGGCTCAAAGCCCTTTACGATGGCCAGATACAGCAGCACGAAGGAAATGCCGATCATGATGAGGCACTTCCAGTTGCCGTCCTGACCAAACATATAGAAGCCGGTCTGCTGCAGGAAATTGATAATAGCAGGCATTTATGTTTCTTTTCCTTTCACAGTTAATTCGAGGAGGTTGCTGTAGCTTAGCCGATGACGCAGAGAACGTCACCGGGGTTCACAGCAGCGCCCTTGGCAACTGCAACGGAGGAAACGGTGCCCGCGCAGGGAGCGAAGATCTCGTTCTCCATCTTCATGGCCTCGAGGATGAAGAGCAGATCGCCCTCCTTGACAGCCTGACCGGCGGCGACCTTCACATCGAGGATGGTGCCGGGCATGGGGCTCGCGACAGTGCCGGCACCGGCGGGAGCGGCAGCCTTGGGAGCGGCAGCGGGAGCAGCGGCAGGAGCGTGAGCAGCAGCGGGAGCGGGAGCGGCAGCGCGGGCAACGGGAGCCGCGGCAGCGCGGGAGACGGGAGCGGAAGCCATGCGGCCGCCGGCAGCGGACTCGACGGTGACTTCGTAGGTGGTGCCGTTAACGGTGACATTGTACTGCTTGATCATAGTTGTTTTCTCCTAAAAATAAATTAGATTTTTTTGATGTTCACGATGTTCATGCTGCGGGAGGGAATACCGATCTCTTCGGAGAGAGCGGCAGTGATCGCGGCCACGATCTCAGGCTGCATCCCCTGCGGCTTGGGTGCGGGGGCGGCAACAGGAGCAGCGGCAGCAGCGGCGGGCGCCTTTTCTTTGCCCTTGAGGACCGCACCCATCACCATGGTGAGGAAAATGATGCAGATCAGGCCAAAGAAGACCGTACCGATACCCATCAGGGTAACGAAAATCGGGCTGTATTCCATTTCTTCCTTTTACCTTTCAATTTTGGATTATAGCAAAGCGTTTGCCCTTCTTGCAAGCGCCAGTGCTCATTTTTTGCAGCGATTTAACGACCTTTCCCCCCTGCCTTTCGACAGGAGGGAAAGAGGGTCATCCTTACTGCACGGACAGAACGTCGGCAAACGCCTGAATGGCGGTCGCCGCCTGGCCGAAGTCACGCATCTGCTGGTCAACACCGAGCTTGATGAAGGGGATACCGGCGGCGTCGAGCGCCTTCTTGAGGTACGGGAACTCCATCTCCTCGGGGTCGCAGAACTGCTGCATGAAGAGCACGAGGCCCTGAGCGCCGGATTCCTTGACCATGTTGGCAACGAACTCGCCGCGGCGGTTCTTGCTGGACTGCGGATCGTAGAGCAGCACGTCGTAGTCAGTGTTGGTGAACTGCTCGACGAGGGCCATCATCGGATCGCCCTCCTCGCTCGCGTCGGTGCGGAACGCGCGGGACTCATGGGCAACATCGTCCGCCGCGATGGCAACGTTGTTGTCCTTGAAGATCTTCAGCAGCGCCGGGTTATCGCAGATGATGCCGGAGGTGACGACCTTGACGCCGTTCCACTTGGCGGCGGGCAGCGCGGCGATCTCGGCGTTGAGCGCCTCGAGCTTCTCGGTGTACTCGGCCTTATCCATGAACCAGGCAGCCTTCAGAACGGCCGAGCGCATGATCGGGTCGACGACGTCGCAGTGCTCGCTTGCGAGCTTGACGAACTCGCGGCGGGCGGCGCGGGACTTGTTGTAGACCTTGATGGCCGCAGCGATGTCCTCGCTCTTGATCTCGTGACCGGCGATCTTCTCAAGGCCTTCCTTGACGGCGTTGTACTGATCCAGGCAGAACTGCTTGCCCCAGTCGGCAAAGCGGTTCTGGGGATGGGCGAGGAAGATGCAGGGCAGCTTCTCGCTCATGGCGACGCGGATGTTCTGGCTCATGGGGCGCAGCGTGTCGCAGATGGTCGGGGTGATGACGCCGTCGAGCAGATCCATCGTGCCGTCAAGCAGCATCTCGAGGTCGAGCTGGGCGATGGTGCAATAGAAGGTCGCGCAGTATTCCTTGGAGCGCTGCTCGGTCTTGTTGTTGCTGCCCCACATGCCGAACGGCATCATACCGGCGGCGTAAACCAGCTCTTCGGGGGCGTAATAAGGCATCACGCCGATGCACTTTTTGCCTGCGTCCTTATAGGCCTTGAGCTGGCCCTTGGGATTGGCGGCAACAGCGGAAAATTCATTAACGATAGCTTCGATACTCATTTTTGCACGCCTCCTTAGTCTTTCTTGTTGGCTTCCATGGCCTCGACCAGACCCTGCACGCGGGTCGCGTACTGCGCTTCGTTGAAGTTGCGCGGGTCAGCCTGGTCGCCGTCGAAACCGGCGCAGGGCACACCGAGGTCAGCGGTGAAGCGGCGCTGCATTTCAGCCATGTAACCGGACCAGGGCTTGCAGGAGCGGTTGTAGTGGACGAGCACGCCGTCGACCTT
>ENA-UOJC01002238-UOJC01002238.1-human-gut-metagenome-genome-assembly--contig:-C104-NODE-2238-length-21783-cov-14.156986_pt1 | contig 21783 bp, 19 predicted proteins | sample MGYA00242339_ERZ723886 | MGnify/ENA metagenome assembly ERZ723886 | reverse complement strand
GGGCCCCGTTGGTCTTGCCAAAGAAAACGGGCCGTGCACGGTCCAAAAGAAAAACACTCTTTGTCCAAACTTGACCCATAAAGGGTCAAGTTTGGGGATGCGGCCCTCGTCACGGTGCGACCAGATAAAACTTGGAAAGTTTCATCCGGCTGCGCTATACGCCGGCGTTCGGTGAGGCATCTATGCCGCATTTGTCCTGTGGGCGCAAACTTGGGGCTGCTTTCCGCAAGGGCTTCTGCCTCTGGCTGCGCTGGCTGTTGTTTCGCGCTGGCGTGTCCTGCGGGGAATGTATCCGCCCGTAGGAGCCGATACCCACATCGGCCCTTGCCTACGCCGCATCTGCCCCCTTGGGCGCAGGCTTGAGGGTGCTCATCGCAAGGGCTTCTGCCTCTGGCTGCGCTGGCTATTGTTCTGCGTTGAAACCGTAGGGCGCGACGACCCCGGCGCGCCACCTGCGAAACCGCCTGTTGGGAAATTCCCGTAGGGCGGGACGACCCCGGCCCGCCGAACGTCAAATTCTCCGCCAACTTTCTTGCTTGCAAAAACCTTCGTAGGGGTGGCTATCAGCCGCCCGGTTTCCGCAAGCACCCGCGTTTCGGGCGGATAATATCCGCCCCTACAACATCTCTGCATCATATCCCCCCATGGAGTGCATAGCGAAGCGGAATGCACGGATGGGATGTTTCAGCCCTTGCGTCAACCTCCCGCAAATCCGCGCCCCACACCCCAGCTTGCGTCATAAGCAAGGACCGAGGTAGGCATCAGCCCCTACGAAAGGGCAATATTGCGCCAAACGCGGGATAACAGCCCCCGTAGCGTCAGCGGGGCCAGAGGCGGAACCCCTTCCGATAAGCACCCCCAAATCTGCACCCCAAGTACCAAATGCGGCTTAAACGCCGGAAAATCTCCAACGTCCAGCGCAGCCGGATGAAGCCCGGCAAGTTTCTGCCAAACACATCGTGACGAGGCCCGCATCCCCCAACTTTCCCCATGTTCCATGGGAAAAGTTGGGACGAAAAGCGTTTTTCTTTTGGACCGTGCACGGCCCGTTTTCTTTGTCGCAAACAAAGAAAATGGGGGGTGCAAAAACCGCGATACCTGCCAGGTATCCAAGGAGGTATTCTATGCCCAGCAATCGAATCGGTCGTATCAACGAAGAGATCCAGCGGGAGCTGTCCGCCCAGCTCCGCCGCCTGAAGGACCCCCGGGTCTCCCAGGTCGGCATGGTCTCCGTCACCCGGGTGGACACCACCAGCGACCTGCGCTACGCCCGGGTCTATATCAGCGTCCTGGACAAGGCCCAGGAAAAAGACGTCCTGAAGGGCCTGAAGTCCGCCTCCGGCTTTTTGCGCCGGGAGCTGGGCCGCGCCCTGCAACTGCGCTACACGCCGGAGCTCCAGTTCATCGGCGACGACTCCATCCAGTACGGCGCCCACATCCTGGAGGTCCTGCGGGACCCCACCAAGGTGAAGCCCGTCAATCCCGACAACGACGCCGTCCTGCCGGACGAGGAGGAATAAGCATGCTGACTGTCCCGGAAACCGCCGCCCTGCTGCGAACCTTTGACAACATTCTGATCCTGACCCACGTCCGCCCCGACGGCGACACCGTGGGCTGCGCCGCCGCCCTGTGCGCGTCTCTCCGTGCCCTGGGCAAGACGGCGTACCTCCTGCCCAATCCGGAGCTGACGGACACCACCGCTCCCTATTTCGTCCCCTACGCCGCCCCGGCGGACTTTGCGCCGGAGAAAGTAGTCTCCACAGACATCGCCACGCTGGGCCTGCTGCCGGAAAACGCCAGGCCTTACGCCGATCGCATCGACCTGGCCATCGACCACCACCCCTCCTTCGAGCACTTCGGCAGGGCCAACATCGTCCGGCCGGAGGCCGCCGCCTGCGGCGAGCTGGTGTACGACATCCTGGCCGCCCTGGGGCCCATCACCCCCGAGCTGGCCCTGCCGCTGTATGTGGCGGTCTCCACGGACACCGGCTGCTTCGCCTACGCCAACACCACCGCCCACACCCATGCCGTGGCGGCGGCGCTGATGCGCACCGGCATCGACTACCAAACCGTCAACAAGGTGTTCTTCCGCACCAAGACCCGCAAGCGGATGCAGCTGGAGGGCGCCATGCTGAGCGCCTGTGAATTTTACGACAATGACCGGGTGGCCGTCCTGTCCGTCCCCATGTCCCTGATGGAGCGTTTCCAGGCCACCGAGAGCGACGCCGAGGACCTCTCCGCCCTGGGCGGCCAGATCCAGGGGGTGGACTGCGCCGTCACCATGCGGGAGCTGCGGCCCAATGTCTGGAAGCTGTCCCTCCGCACCGGCACCCGGGTGAACGCCACCAACGTCTGCCGCCTTTTGGGCGGCGGCGGCCACGCGGCGGCGGCGGGCGCCACCTTGGAGGCCCCCTGGCCCGAGGCCAAGCGCCGCATCCTGGAAGCCATCGCCCAAAATGCCCCGGACTTCACCCAGTGAACCGGCCAACCCTCTCTCCGCAGGGGCCGATCTCCGGTCTAAGAGCCGCCCTGCGGGCGGTTGGCCTCCAAAAGGCGGCCTGCGGGCCGCTCTGCCCACATCGGCCCGCGCCACTCCCTGCCTGCCAGGGCCGCCCCGATCGCTAAATTAGGAATCAGGAGTTAGGAATTAGGAATTAAATGAAACCGAAATTGGGGAAATTCCTGATTCCTCATATAAAATTATGCCTAACGGAATCGTCATCATTGATAAGCCCGCCGGATGGACCAGCATGGATGTCTGCGCCAAGCTGCGGGGGATCCTGCGGGAAAAGCGGGTGGGCCACGGCGGCACGCTGGACCCCATGGCCACCGGCGTGCTGCCGGTGTTCGTGGGCCGGGCCACCCGGGCCGTGGAGTTCGCGGAAAACAGCCGCAAGGAATATGTGGCGGGATTGCGCCTGGGCCAGGTGACCAACACCCAGGACATCTCCGGCGAGACCCTGGAGACCCGCCCCGTCACCGCCTCCCCCGCCGACGTGGAGGCCGCCCTTTCCCGCTTCCTGGGGGACATCCAGCAGATCCCCCCCATGTACTCCGCCATCAAGGTGGGCGGCCAAAAGCTGTATGACCTGGCCCGCAAGGGCAGGGAAGTTGCCCGGAAGCCCCGAAGCGTCACCATCTATGAGCTGGAACTTCTGGCGCGGGAGAGCGGGACGGATTACCTCTTCCGCTGTGTCTGCTCCAAGGGCACCTACATCCGCACCCTCTGCCACGATATGGGCCAGCTTCTCGGCTGCGGCGGCACGCTGTACAGCCTCCGCCGCACCATGGCGGCGGGCTTCACCCTGGACCGGGCCGTCACCATCGAGGACGTCCAGGCACAGGGCGCGTCCCTGCTCCTGCCCACGGACAGTCTGTTTTCCCAGTACCCCGCGCTGCCGCTGCGCTCCGCGGTCAGGGAAAAGCGGGTCCGCTGCGGCAATCCCATCACCGATCCCGCCGTCCCTGACGGCATTTACCGCGTCTACGGCCAGAACGGCGATTTCCTCTGCCTCTCCCAGGCAAAGGGTGGCGTCCTGACCTCCATCAAGAACTTCTTTGGAGCATAACGATATGTCCAGTAAGGAAAAAGTCATCGCCCTGGGCTTCTTCGACGGGGTCCACCTGGGCCACGCCGCCCTGCTGCGGCGCACCGTGGAGGCAGCCGCCGCCCGGGGCGTCACGCCGGCGGTATTCACTTTCGACCGGGTGCCGAAGGAGGTCGTCACCGGCATCCCCTGCCCCCTCATCAACTCCCCGGAGGACCGGCGGGACCTGATGGTCCGCCTGTACGGCATCCGGGAGGTCATCATGGTCCCCTTTGACCGGGAGATGATGACCACCTCCTGGGAGGACTATATCACGGAAATCCTGGTCAAGCGGCACCACGCCGTCCACCTGGTGGCGGGCCACGACCACCACTTCGGCCACAAGAACCAGGGCACCCCGGAGCTGCTGGCGCAAAAGTGCGCCCAGCTGGGCCTGGGCTGCGACATCATCCCCAAGGTGGAGGTGGGCGGCGTCACCGTCAGCTCCACCTACATCCGCCGCCTGGTGGAGCTGGGCCAGATCGACCGGGCCAACCGCTTCCTGGGCCATCCCCACACGCTGACAGGAACCGTCCGCCACGGGCGGGGAGTGGGCTCCTCCCGGCTGTTCCCCACCGCCAACCTGGCGGTCCCCGCCCATGTCCTGGTGCCCAGCCACGGCGTATACGTCACCCGGGTCTTCCTGCCGGACGGCGGCAGCTGCGCCGCCGTCACCAACGTGGGCACCCGCCCCACCCTGAACAACGGCGCCGACGTCACGGTGGAGGCCTGCCTGCTGGATTTTGAAGGCGACCTGTACGGCAGGCCCCTCCGGGTGGAGTTCCACCAGCGCATCCGGGACGAGATCCGCTTCGACTCTCTGGATGCCCTGAAGGCCCAGATCGCCGCCGACGCGGAGACCACCCGCCGCTATTTCGCGGAGCATCCCCTCTGACCCGCAGGCCGCCCCGGCAGGGGCGGCCTTTCTGTCCCCGCCGCCGCGGATAACGCCCCCATTTCCCTCTTGCATTTCCGCCTCCCCCATGGTATACTCCTTTTCGACAGGTGCCATCTCCCTGTCCAAGCGCCGGTGACGGCGTTCGTTCGATGAACCAGATGGGGCATCGTTCTCTAAACAAAAAAATGGAGGCTGCGCGGGCCTTACTCTGCGTGTTTTTGCTGTGCATGCAGGCCTCCACACCATGTCAAGGAGGTCTTTTTTCATGTCCAGATTCACCACCCGCCAGCTGGCCACCGCCGGCATCATTGCCGCCCTCTACACCGTGCTGTCCCTGTTCGCCAATGTCTTCGGCGTGGCCTATGGCCCCATCCAGTGCCGCTTTTCCGAGGCCCTGACGGTCCTCCCCTTCTTTCTGCCGGAGGCCGTCCCCGGTCTCTTTATCGGCTGCCTTGTCACCAATTTGATGAGCACCGTGGGGCCCCTGGACATCATCTTCGGCTCCCTGGCCACCCTGCTGGCGGCCCTGTGGACCCGGAAAATGCCCAGCAAGTGGCTGGCCCCCCTGCCGCCCGTGCTCTGCAACGCCGTCATCATCGGCGCCATGATCGCGTGGTACGAGGCGGGCTTCACTGCCGCGTTCCCCGGCCTTTTCGCCTACAACGCCTTCACCGTGGGCCTGGGCGAGGCCATCGCCTGCTATGTGCTGGGCCTGCTCCTGCTCCAGCTCCTGCCCCGGATCCCCGGATTTCAGGCCCGTCTTTCTCCCCGCGCCTGACTGCCGGAAAAGCCGGCCGGTGTCCTCAGAAAACGGTCGCATGCAGCCTGATCCGCGGCAGGCGTGCGGATATGAACAAGAACACCACTCCGAGATCGGAGTGGTGTTCTTCTTTCAAATTCCCGCGGCGGGGCCTTGCCTCGTCAGCAGCTATGGGCCATGCTCATACAAATCGGCGCTCAAAGCGTCGTGATCAAAATGTACACTGCGTCGATCTCGCTGTTTTCGGCGTTTTCCGCGTATCCCTGGATATAATCTCCCTCGGTGATCTCGTCAGGGCTTCCATCAGGCGCTGTGACGGCCGTATCCTCTGCGATCTTAACGATCTTCCCATTGTCCAGCGTCACGCTGTCCCGCTCCGCCTTGGTGACCCGGCCTTCAAAGTTGACCACTCGTTTTCCGCCGCCGGTGCGTCCTTCATTGGTCCAGATCCTGCTGGCGGTGATTTCCCCTGCATCGCTGTCATCTTCTGTATAGCCCTGAATGAAGTTGCCCACCAAAATATCTGCGCTGACGGCGTTTCCGGTGTCTGGATCGCCTGCAAACACAGTATTCTCTGTAATAAGAACGACCGTCCCGTCCTGCAGAGTGACGCTGCCGTCCTCAACGGCGGCCACCACGCCCTCAAAGTTGATCACTGGCTTCAAGCTCTCGGTGCGCCCCTCATGGGTGGGGATGTCGCTGCCGGAGACGCTTTCTCCATCATTGGGCGCTGTCACAAACCCGCTTTGCAGCATACTCACACCGAGAATGGCCGCTGCCGCAAGGCAGGCCGCCATAACGCCCCAGGTTCTCCCGTTCATTTTCTTCTTCACAGCTGTTTTGGCTCCTTTCACAAGGTCGTCATCGAGTTCGCCAAGGACTTCAAAAAAATCTTCTTTTCTCATAATTCAAAGCCCCTTTCTGTCAAATGCGCTTTTAGTTGTTTCCTTGTCCGTTCCAGCGTCTTGGATACGCTTCCCTGCATCAATTCCATAGTCCTTTGCAATTTCTGAAACCGGATCAGCATACCAATACCGGCGAACAAATATGTTCCGTTTTTCTGTGGGAAGGCCTCTCACGAATGAATCGATCGCCTTTTTCAGCTCTTCACGGTCCATGATTTGCTCCACATCATCCGTATCTGACACACAGTCCGCCAGCTCGTCTAAAACAAGCACGATCTCACCGCCGCCTCGCTTTTCAGTGTGATGATACCTATACTTGTTAAAAGACAAATTTCGCGTGATTTTGCCAAGAAACGCCGCCAATTGCTCGGGCCAATGCGTTGGCATGGAGTTCCATGCGTTCAGGTATGTATCATTGACGCATTCTTCCGCATCTTCTTCGTTATTCAGAATGTTCCTTGCAATGGCCTTGCAGTAATGACCATATTTTTCGGACGTCGCGCGGATGGCTTGGTCATTCCTGTCCCAATACATCTGGATTATGCTGTCATCCTCCATGCAGATCCTCCTCTCACCTATATACACAACTTCCGGGCGAAAATCTGACACGCATTTCAAAAAAATTTATGATCCCATCATCCTGCATATATGAGAGCATCAAAAATGGGTCAGAACATGTTCTGACCCATTTTTGATGCCGTCGAAAAAGTCCGGCGGGCAGGTTTCCGCTTTATTTCAGCTTTTTCCGCAGCTTCGCCTTGACCTCCGGGGACAGCACCTTCCCCGCCATCCGCACCGGAAGGGGCGGCAGGCGGAAAAACTTTTTCCGCACCTGCTCAAAGGGCTCCAGGGCATAGGCGGCGAAGAAGGCCGCCCGGTCCGCCGCGGGGCCGATGGGCGACGCCAGCCGGGGATTGCCCGCCACGGCCCGCTCGACGGGGAAGGCCTGGCGGCTCAGGGGCAGCTGGTCAAAGATGTGGCTGCCGTGGGCGGTGTTCACCAGCAGCAGATTGATGCCCTTCTCCTGCTGCTCCGGCAGCTCCTCCGGCTTCAATCCCCAGAAATCCCCCAGGGTGAAGTCGCCGGGCCGGTTCAGATTCGTATAGGCGCAGCGGTGGCAGCTGGGCCGCAGGAACAGCGCCCGGCCAAAGGCCCGGCCATACTCCGTGCGGAACAGCGGCACGCTCTCCACCGTGCCGTCGTCATAGACGGCGGTAAAGTGGCTGTCCCTCCAGCCGGTGACCTTGTTGCGGAAGCGCACCGCCTGCAGGCCCTTGTGCCTGCGGGTCTCGATGGAGCGGGCCATGTCCTCCCACACGCCGGGGGAAGGCACGCCGTGGCACACCAGGTCGCAGGTGATGAGCTTCTCCGGGCGGCAGCCCAGATAGCGGTAAAGGCCGTCCACCTGACAGGGGGTGCCGGAAAACAGCACGGCCCTCCCCGCCGCCAGGACCGCTTTGATCTCCCGGAAGGTCTCACCTAAATCGCTCTGGACATACTTGGCCCCCCGCAGCCGCCACAGGTCCTCCTTGCGGAAGCAGGCGATATGCCGCAGGTGCTGCCTGCCGTCCATGGCCGCGCCGTACACCACGCCGCCGGACTCCAGCACATAGTCCGCCAGGGCGGTGAACACGCCGCCGGAGGTGGAGTCCCTGCGGATGCCCTCGTCCCGGTTCCAGGCGGCGAAGGCCGCGGGCAGGGACTTGGGCTCCCGCTCATGCAGGATGGGACAGACGGCGGTGCAGTGTCCGCAGCGGACGCACTTCTCCTTGTCGATGGCCGGGTAGGCAAAGCCCTCCTTGTCCCGGGCCATGGTGATGGCGTCCCTGGGGCAGCCGCTCATGCAGGCGCCGCAGCCTGTGCACCGGGTGTGGTCCGCCAGGACGGGCAGACCGCCCTCCGCCGCCTGGGGCCCGGGGGCTTCCGCCGTCTCCTCCCCCGCCAGGGCGGCCCGGAGATAGTCCAGGGACGACTGCCGCGCCGCATCCAGCCGGGCTTCCACCGCCGCCCAGTCGATGCCCGCATCAAGGCCGGCGGTATCTCCCTTGCCGATGATGCGCTCCGTCAGGCCCAGGGTGCTCAGCAGGCTGAAGGTCCGGGAGCTCTCCGGCTCCGCCAGCTCGCCGGGGGCCACAGCGGTGAAAAAGGGCTTTTGGAACTGGACGGAAAACACCGTCCCGTGGAAGGAATTGGTGCAGACATAGGCGGCGTTTTGGAACAGCCCCAGGAATTCCGCCGGGCCGGCGTCCAAAACGCACCGGGCCCTGGGATGGACCTTCTGCCGGACGCCGCAGAGTTGGACCACCGGCAGGCCGGTCCTGTCCGCCAGGCTTTGGATATAGGGCGCCAGGGCGTCGGGCCTGCTGATGCAGTAGCAGAGGATATACCCCCGGGGGGTATTGAGATCTCCGCCGGAGGGATACCCCGAGGGGGTATTTGCCATGGCGGCCCACTGGTCCCGTGTCAGCAGCAGCGTGGGGTCCAGCACCACCGGGACGGTCTTCCCGGCGATGTCCTCCACGATCTTCTGCCCCTGCCGCTCCCGGACGGAGAGGTGGGAAAAGGCCGCAAGGTAACCCCGCAGCTCGTCCTCCATGCCCTCCGGGATCCGGGGCACGCCGAAGGAGGGGGCGTAGGCGATCTTCCGCCGCTGGGAAAACACGCCGAAAAACACCGGGTCAAAATGGCCGTCGGGGAAGATCTTCGGGTTCCAGATCTGGTCGCTGCCAGCCAGGATCACATCGTAGGGCAGCTCGGCGGCCCGCAGCTCCTCCAGGCTCTCGAAGCGGTGGCCGGAGATGCGGAGATTGCGCCTGGCAAAGGCCTCAAACCGCTGGTAGCGGGTCTTCAGGGCCTGGTAGTGCAGGGCGGTGTGGGCGTCGGCGGCGGCGCTGCCAAGGCCCGTGGGCCTGCGGAACAGGTCGTTGTTCTGGTTGACGAAATAATCGACGATCTCGCACTCGCCGCCCAGGCGCTCCACCGCCCGCTCCGTGGCCGCCGCCTGGAGCAGGGCCCCATAGTGGTGGATATGGTAAAAAGTGACAAGTCCTGTCTTCAAAAAGAGACTTCCTTTCCGTTATTTCAGGTCCATGACCACGTTCTGCGGGGTCAGGAGGTCGTCCTCGGCGATCCAGTCCGCCACGGGCACCACCTCGAACTCCGTCTCCGTGCGGCGGATGACCACCTTTTCCAGCCCCGCGTTGATGACCATGCGGCGGCACATCAGGCAGGAGGTGGCGTCGGACAGCAGCTCGCCGGTGCGGGCGTCCCGGCCCACCAGGTAGATGGTGCCCCCCACCATGTCCCGCCGGGAGGCGGAAATGATGGCGTTGGCCTCGGCGTGGACGCTGCGGCACAGCTCGTACCGCTCCCCTCTGGGGACCTTCATGGCCTCCCGGGAGCAGTAGCCCATGTCCACGCAGTTGGCCCGGCCCCGGGGGGCGCCGTTGTAGCCCGTGGAGATGATCTCGTCGTTCTTCACGATGATGGCGCCGTAGATCCGGCGCAGGCAGGTGGCCCGCTCCAACACGGTCTCGGCAATGTCCAGGTAGTAGTTCTCTTTACTGATGCGGTCCATGGGCAGCCCTCCAATTTCTGTAATGTCGTGTATTGATTGTAGCATGAGAATCCGGCTCTTGCAAGTGGGGGCGGCGGTTCCGGCCCCGCCGCCCGGGGAGAGCCGGCCTTACAGCACACCCGCCCGGACGGCGATCAGCTCCGCCGTGACGGAAACGGCGATCTCCTCCGGCGTCTCCGCGCCGATGGCAAGGCCGATGGGGGCGTGGACCCGGGCGTACTCCTCCGCCGTGAAGCCCGCCGCCAGCAGGCGGTCCCGGCACAGGGCCAGCTTCTTCTTCGAGCCGATGCAGCCTAGGTACTTCGCCCCGCTGCGGAGGGTCTGGGTCAAAACCTCGTAGTCCGCCTGGTGTCCCCGGGTCATGATGACCACATAGTCGTCCGGGGTGACTTTTACCTGGCCCGACAGCGTCTCGAAGGAGCCGCAGAGGGCCCCCTCCGCCTGGGGAAACAGGGCCGGGTCCGCGAATTCCGGCCGGTCGTCGTACACCACCGGGCGGAAGCCCACCGCCGCGATGGCCGGCACCAGGGCCTGGGAGACATGGCCGCCGCCGAAGATGTACACCCGGCCCGCTTTCACCACCGGGACGGCAAACCAGCCGTCCCGGAACACCGCCTTGTTTTGCAGGATGTCCACAGGAAGCCCCGGCAGCCGGGGGCAGCCGGAGCGGCCCGCCAGATCCATGGCGGCCACCCGGTCCCCCTCCAGCCTGCGCACCAGCCAGATATCGGCATTTTTCCCGCTGGCGTCCAGCAGGGCCCGGAGGACGGTGATGGCCGCCGTGTCCCCGCCGGGGAGATACTGGAACTGCAGCGTCACGTCGCCGCCGCAGACCATGCCCAGGCTGGCCGCGTCCCCCTGGACGAAGCGGAAGTGCCGCAGGGCCTGCCCGCCCTCCGCCAGCAGGGCCTTTGCCAGGGTCTGGGCCTCGTATTCCACGTTGCCGCCGCCGATGGTGCCCGCCGTCCTGCCGTCGGGGAACACCGCCATCAGCGCCCCGGCGCCCCGGGGCGTGGAGCCGCCGGCGGACAGGACGCTGACCAGCTGGACGCTCCGCCCCGCCTCCAGGGCGTGGACGATGGAACGGATGAATTCGCGCATGGAGATCCCTCCCTTTCCCTTTTTTTCTATTGTATCACAGGGAGGGCCCGGAGGGAAGACGGGAAGTTTCCCCTGTTTCGCCCCGGCGGGGCGGGCCGGCCCTCTCAGGGGGGCATTTTGCGGGGCAGCCCCAAAATTTACGATTCCTTGAAGAAATCCGGCGGGCCGCATCGTATTATGAACAGCAAAGGACGAAGGGGGGTGGCGGCGCGGCGTGGCGAGCATGACAAAGGAACAGTTTTCGGCCCTGGTGGTTCAGTACGAGCGGCTGGTGTACACCGTCTGCTTCCAGCTGGTCCATAACGCTGCCGCCGCCGAGGATCTGACCCAGGAAACCTTTCTCTCGGCCTATCTCCACCGGGATACGATGCCGGCGGGCTATGAGCGGCAGTGGCTGGGGCGCATCGCCGCCAACAAGGCCAAGGACCATCTGCAAAGCGCCTGGAACCGCCACGCGGTGCTGCCGGGAGACGAGGAGATGCCCCCCGGCCTGGCCCCGCCTGCCGAGGAGGTGGCCCTCCAGCGCAGCGGGGCGGCGGACATCCAGGCCGCCATCGAGGGGCTGCGAGAGCCCTACGGCCCGGTGTGCCGCCTGTGCCTGCTGGAGGAGAAGTCGCCGGAGGAGGCGGCCCTGGCCCTGGGCAGGCCGGTGAAGACGATCCACACCCAGCTGTCGCGGGGCAAGCGGCTGCTGCGGGAGAAACTGGAAAGGAGCGAGGGGCATGGAGCTGTTTGACCGAAACGGGCATCTGACAGAGGAAGCGCTGGCGGCGCTGATACGGGAACGGGAGCTGGATGAGCTGGGCCGGCTGGAGGCGGCGGAGCATCTGGCTTTCTGCGACCTGTGTCTTCAGCGGTACATGGACGCGCTGGCGGGGGCGGAGCTGCTGACGCCGGAGCGAAGCTGCCGGGAGAGCCTTTGGGTCCGCATCAGGATGCGGACCGTCCGGCTGGTGACCAGCCGGTACGCCACGGCCGCCGCCGCGGTGGCCCTGGCCCTGACGGTGGTCTGGGGCAGCGGACGGATCGACCTGGTGCGCCGGCCGGCGCTGCCGGAGGACCGGCCCTCCGTCTCCCAGGGGCTGCGGGAATGGCCGGCGAAGTGGAACACTGCCCTGGACAGCGTCATGTCCGGGCTGAACGACTTTTTTGACGGGTTTGGGCACGCCCAGGCCGGACAAGGAGGAATAAACTCATGAAACGCAAACACGGACTCTCCCTTTTCCTCGCATCCTGCATCCCCGGATGCGGGCAGATGCACCAGGGGTATATGAAGCGGGGCCTCTCCCTGCTGGCCGCCTTCTGCGGCGTGTTTTTTCTGGCGGTCTTTCTGGAGGTAGGCGCCATGGCGGTGCTGATGCTGCCGGTGTGGCTGTACGCCTTTTTTGACAGCTACAACCTCCGGGCCCAGACCGACGAGGAGGCCGCCGCCAATCCGGATGCGTACCTCTTCGGTCTCAGCGAGCTGGACGCGGAGAAGCTGGACGCGCTGCTGAAAAAGCGGCACAGCCTCATCGGCTGGGGGCTGGTGGTGCTGGGGATCTACCTGCTGTGGCAGCGGGTGGCCGACTGGCTGGACGACCTGTTCGCCTACCTCTTTGGGTACGACTGGGGATTCTACTATTCCTTCCGCTACGATATCCCCCGGCTGGCGGTGACCATTCTCATCATCGCCCTGGGCGTCTGGTTCATCCGGGGGCCGAAAAAGGCCAAGGGCGAGGACATCCCCGCCTTTACGCCCCCCGCGGCGGAGCCGGAGGCCCGGGAGCCCCAGACGGAGGCCGGCGGCCAGGGGCCGCAAGAGGAGGCGCCCCATGGAGACGAGTGAGCGGACGAACACGGCCTGCGGGCCGGAAACGCCCCGGCGCCGGGTGGGCACCTTCACCCTGGGGGTGACGCTGGTGGCGGCAGGCGGGCTGATGCTGGTCTCCCTGCTGGCCCCGCAGCTGGATCTGCGGTGGGCGCTGAAGCTCTCCCCCGTCATCCTGATCCTGCTGGGCGTGGAGACGCTTTTGGCCGCAAGAGGCGGCGGGAAAATCAAGTACGACTGGGTGGGGATGCTGCTGTGCTTCGTGCTGGTGTGCGCGGCGCTGTGCATGTATGGCCTGGCGTGGTGGTTCCTGTACGGGCCGGAATATGGATTCTGCCTGTAAGTGTAAGCCTGTAAGAAAGAGGTGGACTTCCGTCCACCTCTTTCCTTATTTCGCCTGACGCATGGACAGGCTGATGCGCTTTTTCTTCTCGTCCACTTCCAGCACCACCACCTTCACCACATCGCCCACGGAGACCACTTCCGAGGGGTGCTTGATGAATTTGTCCGCCACCTGGGAGATGTGGACCAGGCCGTCCTGGTGGACGCCGATATCCACGAACACGCCGAAGTCGATGACGTTGCGGACGGTGCCGGTCAGGGTCATGCCGGGCTTCAAGTCCTTCATCTCCAGCACGTCGGTGCGGAGGATGGGCCGGGGCAGGTCGTCCCGGATGTCCCGGCCGGGCTTTAACAGCTCCGCCACCACATCCCGCAGGGTGGGCACGCCCACGTCGATGGCCGCGGCGGCTTTTTCCTCGCCGTAGGCCTGCACCCGGGCGGGCAGATCTGTCAGGGTTCCCGCCTTCACATCCGCCAGGGTGTGGCCGGTGAGGGCCAGCAGCTGCTCCGCCGCGGCGTAGCTCTCCGGGTGGACGGCGGTGTTGTCCAGCACGCTCTTGCTCTCCGGCACCCGCAGGAAGCCCGCGCACTGCTGGAAGGCCTTGGGACCCAGCTTCGGCACCTTCTTCAGCTGGGAGCGGGAGGTGAAGGGGCCGTTCTCCTCCCGGTAGGCCACCACATTTTTGGCCGTGGCGGCGGTCAGGCCGGAGACCCGCTGCAGCAACGACGGCGACGCGGTGTTCACGTCCACGCCCACGGCGTTGACGCAGTCCTCCACCACGCCGTTCAGGGCCTCGTCCAGCCGCTTTTGGGGGCAGTCGTGCTGGTACTGGCCCACGCCGATGGCCTTGGGGTCGATCTTCACCAGCTCCGCCAGGGGGTCCTGGAGCCGCCGGGCGATGGACACGGCGGAGCGGAGATTCACATCGTACTGGGGAAATTCCTCCGCTGCCAGCGGGCTGGCGGAGTAGACGGAGGCCCCCGCCTCGGAGACGATCATGTAGCTGACCTTGTATCCGGCGGCGGAGAGCCGGCGGATCAGCTCCACCGCCATCTGCTCCGTCTCCCGGCTGGCGGTGCCGTTGCCGATGGCGATGTGCTCCACGCCGTGCTTTTTGACGAGCCTGGAGAGGGCGGCGATGGCCTCGTCCTTCTGCCGCTCGCCGTAGGTGGGGTAGACCACGGCGGTGTCCAGCACGCGGCCTATGCCGTCCACCACCGCCACCTTACAGCCCATGCGGTAGCCGGGGTCCAGGCCCATGGTGACCTTGCCCTTCACCGGCGGCTGCATCAGCAGGGGCCGCAGGTTCAGGGCGAACTGGCCGATGGCGCCCTCGCCGGCGGTCTCCGTCAGGGCGGCGCGGGCCTCCCGCTCCAGGGACGGGAACAGCAGGCGGTCATAGGCGTCCTCCGCCGCGGATTTGACGAATTCCATGGCGGCGCTGCCGGGGATGACCGCATGGCGGCGGACGGTCCGCAGGGCCAGGTCCCGGTCCAGCTCGATGGAGACCTTCAGCTTCTCCTCCCGCTCGCCCCGGTTGATGGCCAAAACCTGGTGGCCCTGGAGCCGGGAGAGGGGCTGGGTGAAGTCGTAGTACAGGCGGTACACAGAGTCCTCCTCCGTGGCGGCGGCGCTGGTCAGCCTGCCGTTTTTCGTCAGCAGCTCCCGCAGCTTTTTCCGCAGGTCCGCGTCGTCGCTGATCTGCTCGGCGATGATGTCGGAGGCCCCCGCCAGGGCGTCCTCCGCCGTCTCCACGCCCTTGTCCGGGTCAATGTATTTCGCCGCCTCCGTCAGCGGGTCCGGGCAGTCCGGGCCCTGGGCAAACAGGATTTCCGCCAGGGGCTCCAGCCCCTTTTCCCGGGCCTGGGTGGCACGGGTGCGGCGCTTTTGTTTATAGGGGCGGTAGAGATCCTCCACCTCCGCCAGGGTCTGGGCGCCGTCGATGGCGGCGGAGAGCTCCTCCGTCAGCTTGCCCTGATCGGCGATGGCGGCCTTCACCGTCTCCCGCCGCTCCTGGAGGCCCCGGAGGTAGCGCAGGCGCTCCTCCAGGGCGCGGAGGGAGGTATCGTCCATGGCGCCGTGGAGCTCCTTGCGGTAGCGGGCGATGAAGGGGATGGTGCTGCCCTCGTCCAGCAGCCGCACCACGTTCTCCACGTGCCGGGGATCTTTGTCCAGTTCCTTTGCCAGTTGTTGAATGATTGCGTCCATAGTCGTTCCTTTCAGTTCCAAAAGCTGTGGGCGATCTCCGTCAGGGTGTCCAAGCCCGGGGGCCGGTCCTGGGGAAGTGTTTCCAGATCGATAAAATATTTTACAAAAAAATTCTCCACATCCGGGTCGCCGTGCATCTCCGCCAGGATGCGGAACGATTCCTCCACCAGACTGCTCCACTGGTACGGAAGGCCGGCGCAGCAGAGGGCCAGGTTCTTCAAGCGGGGGCCTCCGCTGCGCCGCAGCAGCACCAGCGCCGCCCGGAGCCAGGGGCGGTATCGGGCAGGCTCCGCCAGCCAGTGCGCCAAATCGCTGTCCGTTGGATAGCCGGGGAGCTTCGCCGCCGATACCACGGCGTATTCCCGCATGGTGGGATACCCGGCCCCAGCGGCGCGGTACTCGGCGGTCCACTCCCGGTCGGCAAGGCGGCCCTCCGGCAGCTGCCGCTGGGGCCCTTTCACGACGTGGAAGGGCTTCTGTGGCAAGTATTTGTTCGGATACGCCCCCGGCAGGTCCCGCACCCGAATGAAAAACGGGCCGAACCGGGCCGCCGTTGGCGTGGGCACCGGCGGATAGCCGGGGATCTGGGCCGTTTCGTAGTGGTAGACGGCGGGCAGGATGGTCAGGCAGGGCAGCGTCCGGCCCAGCCGGGCGGCGGCCGCGGCCTTGTGGTGGCCGTCCAGCAGAATGGACAACCCCTCCGCCACATGCAGCGCCACGCCCCGGGGCGGCGGGCCGTCCTGTTGGAAGCGCTCCATGTAGTATTCCACCCGCTTCTCGTCCAGCCGGAACCGGCGCTGGGAGGGATACAGGAACACCGGCGCACTGTTCGGGTACTCGTATTCGTAATCGTCGTCCAGCAGCTGGACCTGCGCCGTGGCGGGGGCGGCGGTCAGGCCGTCGGGCACGTCCCAGAAGAACCGCCCGCCGCCGTCGGCGGGATAGGCCTCCCCGTCCGCCAGGACGTACAGGCCCCGCTCCAGCAGGCCCAGCAGGGGCGCCAGGGCCGGAATGGCGTCATCCAGGCGGGCAAAGCCGCCGTTCAGCGTGTCCCGCACCGCCTCCAATTCCGGGCAGTCCGCCGCGTCCAGGCCCCAGCCGGTGGAGAGCATACTCTCACAGGTGGGGCAGCCGGGGTCGTCCCTGGACAGCAGCGGCGTACCCCGCAGCGTCAGGCAGGAGAGGCCGGTCGTCCAGCCGTCGTTGCCCGCCCTTTCGCCGCACCCCTCCCACCGGAGAACGCCGGCGCCCTTCACGTGAAGCAGACGGGCCTGCCGGCACCAGGGCATGGTCAGAATCTCCAAATGGTTCGGCAGGACCTTGACGGTCCCGCGTCTCTGCCAGGGAAAGCCCATGGCGCGCCTCCTTTCTGGGACAATGAGGGGCGACCTGAAGGCCGCCCCTCGCAGTTTTTGAAATGATTATTCCTTCTCAGCCAGCTTCTTTTCCTTCAGAGCCGCCAGCTCAGCGGCGGCCTCCTCAGCGGCGTAGTCATCCTTTTCCTTGGGGATCAGGACGTTCAGCACGATGGCCAGCAGAGCGGCGGGCACAATGCCGCTGCCGCCGAAGACCAGGTTGATGTTGGCGCCCAGGCCCGCGATGGCGCCGGAGGTGGCGCCCAGGCCATAGCCCACGCCCAGGGCCACGGAGACGATGGTGATGATGCGGTTGGTGACGCCGTATTTCGTGATGAGCTGGATGCCGGAGATGGCGATGGAGGAGAACATCATGACGGCGGCGCCGCCCAGGACGCTCTGGGGCATGATGGACACCACGGCAGCCAGCTTGGGGCTGAGGCCGCAGAGCACCAGGAACACGGCCCCCACGGCCAGGGCGAAGCGGTTGACCACCTTGGTCATGGCCACCAAGCCCACGTTCTGGGAGAAGGAGGTGTTGGGCAGGACGCCGAAGAGGGCGGCGAAGGTGGAGCCCAGGCCGTCGCAGGTGACGGCGCCGGAGAGCTCCTTATCGGTGGCCTCCCGGCCCATGCCGCCCTCGATGCAGCCGGCGGTGTCGCCCACGGTCTCCACGGCGGTGACGATGAACATGATGCCAATGGGGATGATGGCGCTCATGTCAAAGACGGGCTTCACCGGCAGCAGCGCCGGGACGGCAAACCAGGCGGAGTCGGCGATCTTGGACCAATTCAGGACCCAGGCCTTGGTGTACTCCACGCCCTCGGCGTCCACGGCGGTGTGGGGCAGGAAGGCCCCCAGGATGGCGCAGAGGATATAGCCAAAGATGATGCCGAACAGGATGGCGGAGGTGGAGGTGATGCCCTTGGTGAAATGCTTCAGGGCCACGATGACCACCAGGACCGCCGCGGCGACGGCCAGATTCTCCAGCGAGCCGAAGTCCTTGGCGCCGGAACCGCCGGCGAAGGAGTTGACGCCCACGGAGATCAAGCTCAATCCGATGGCCAGCACCACAGTGCCGGTGACCACCGGGGGGAAGAGCTTGCGCAGGGGCTTGATGAAAAAGCCCAGAACGGTCTCAAAAATACCGCCGATGATGGACGCGCCCAGGATGGCGCCGTAGCCGATGACGCCGCCGCCCATGGAGACGGCCACGCTGCGCATGACCCCCAGGAAGCCGGAGCTGGTGCCCATGATGATGGGGACCTTGCCGCCGATGGGGCCGATGGCGTACAGCTGGACCAATGTCACCAGGCCCGCCACCAGCATGGCGTTTTGCAGCAGCGTGACATACAGGGCGGGCTCGTCGGTGATGATGCCGCAGGCGCCGCAGATGATGATGAGCGGCGTCAGGTTGCCAACGAACATGGCCAGGACATGCTGGATGCCCAGGGGGATGGCGTGCTTCAGGGGGATGCGGCCCTCAAACTCGTAAGGGCTGGTGTAGGCGCGGGTCTTTTCCTGTTTCATAGTCTCTCCCTCTCTTTGAAATATATTTGGGGGCGGGATGCAGGGGACGGGATCGCCTTTGCGGGGACGGGGGAAGGGACGGACAGATCCGCCCTGTATGCGCGGGTGTTTTCCCCGGCGGGGCGGCGGGACGAGAGCGGCGCCATACGCGGGAAGGGGGCTAGGGGAAACCTACGGTTTCCACCGTTGCGGCATTGCGATTCCCGGACACTTTGTGTCCGCCAATCGCGCCGCTGCCTCGAAACCGGCTCGCTTTATCCGCCACAGGCGGCGCTTCGCCGATTTCCCCCAGTTGATTTGCCATCGGCAAATCAAGGAAATGAAATCATTTTCGCCGGGGCGTGTACCTGGCGAAAATACCGAGACCCGCGTGCCCTTGGGGCACGCACACCAGTCCGCAGACTGGTGGTGGGGGATCTAAAGGGGGAGCAGGCTCCCCCTTTATTTATGATACAGCTTCTTCGTCTCATACCGCGGCTCACAGCTGAAATTGACCCCCAGGCGCTTGAGGAGCTTGGCATCCACGTCGCTGAGGACCACGGTGAAGTGGGCGTCACAGCCCCGGAGCTTGGGCAGCTGCTGCTGAGCCAGCTCCGCCAGGGGATTGGTCAGGGCGGAGATGGTCAGGGCCATCAGCACCTCGTCGGTGTGGAGACGGGGATTGCGGTGGCCCAGGTATCGGGTCTTCAGATCACACACCGGCTCCAGGACCTGGGCGGAAATCAGCTCGAAGTGGTCGGCGATGCCGCCCAGGGCCTTCAGGGCGTTCAGCAGCAGGGCCGAGGCGGCGCCCAGGGTCTCCGACGTGCGGCCGGTGACCACCCGCCCGTCGGGCAGGATCATGGCGGCGGCGGGGCCGCCGGTGGTCTCCGCCTTGGTCAGGGCGGCGGACACCGCCGGGCAGATGTCCGGCGTGACGTGGGCCTGCCGCATCACCAGCTCCAGCTTGCGCACCGGCTCGTCGCCGGCCTTGCCCTGGAGCTTTTCCACACAGGCGTTATAGTACCGGCGCAGGATCTCCTGCCGGGAGGCGGCGCAGCAGACACCGTCGTCCACGATGCAGTTTCCCGCCATGTTCACGCCCATGTCGGTGGGGGAACGATAGGGGGACTCCCCCTGGATCTTTTCAAAGATGGCGTTGAGCACCGGGAAGATCTCCACGTCCCGGTTGTAGTTGACGGCGGTCCTGCCGTAGGCCTCCAGGTGGAAGGGGTCGATCATGTTCACGTCGTTCAGATCCGCCGTGGCGGCCTCGTAGGCCAGGTTCACCGGGTGCTTCAGGGGCAGGTTCCAGATGGGGAAGGTCTCGAACTTGGCATAGCCCGCCCGGATGCCCCGCTTGTAGTCGTGATACAGCTGGCTGAGGCAGGTGGCCATCTTGCCGCTGCCGGGGCCGGGGGCCGTCACCACCACCAGGGAATGGGTGGTCTCGATGTAGTCGTTCTTGCCAAGGCCCTCGTCGCTGACGATGTGGGGCACGTCGGAGGGGTAGCCGGCGATGGGATAGTGGCGGTAGCACCGGATCCCCAGGGCGTTCAGGCGCTTCAAAAAGGCGTCCGCCGCGGCCTGGCCGTTGTACCGGGTCAGCACCACGCTGCCCACATACAGGTCCATCCCCCGGAAGATATCGATAAGGCGCAGCACATCGTCGTCATAGGTGATGCCCAGGTCCCCCCGGACCTTGTTTTTCTCGATGTCCGCCGCGTTGATGGCAATGACGATCTCCACGTCGTCCTTCAGCTGCTGGAGCATGCGGATCTTGCTGTCCGGCTCGAAGCCCGGCAGGACCCGGGAGGCGTGGAAGTCGTCGAACAGCTTGCCGCCGAATTCCAGGTACAGCTTGCCGCCGAACTGGGCGATGCGGCGCTTGATCTGCTCCGACTGGGTGGTCAGGTATTTTTGATTGTCAAATCCGATGGATGTCATATGTGTGCTCCCCTTTTCCCTATTCTCTCAAATCCTGGAACAGTATATCACAAACCGTCGGATTTTGGAAGTGGGGAAAGCGGGTCTTTTTCGTTTCGCCCCGGCTTGCAAGCGGCCCGCCTCTGTGATAAGATCGGGGGGAATGACAGACGGGGAGGTCTTGTGATGAACGATACGGAGAGATTCACCGGAAGGCATCTGGACTACGCCGCGGCCCGCCCCTCTTACCCCAGGGCGGCGATCGACTATCTCTGCGGCGCATACGCGCCGCCCCGGGCCCATACGGCGGCGGACGTTGGCTCCGGCACCGGCAAGCTGTCCGCCCAGCTGCTGGAGGCCGGCTTCACCGTGTACGGCGTGGAGCCAAACGCGGACATGCGGCGTACCGCCGAGGAACTGCTGGGCGGCAGCGGCCGCTTTCGCTCCGTGGACGGCTCCGACCGCGCCACCGGCCTGGCGGAGGGGTCGGTGGACTTCGTCACTGCGGCCCAGGCCTTCCACTGGTTCGACCCCCTGGCCTTCCGGGCGGAGTGCCTGCGCATCCTGCGGCCGGGCGGACGGGTGTTCCTGATCTGGAACGTCCGCGCCGAGGCGCCTTTGAATCAGGCCCTGGCCGGGGTCTTCCAGAGATATTGCCCGGACTTCAAGGGCTTCAGCGGCGGCATCCGGGAGGATGACGAGCGCATCCGCACCTTTTTCCTCGGCGGGTATGAAAAGCTGCGCTTCCCCAGCCCCCTGGCGTTTGACCGGGAGCGATTCCTGCGGCGGTGCTTTTCCTCCTCCTACTCCCTGCCGGAGGGCCGCCCGGACTATCCGGCCTACTGTCAGGCGCTGGAGGCGCTGTTCGACGCCTTCTCCCGGGACGGCCTGCTGACCCAGCCCAACGAGACGCTGATCTATGCGGGACGGCCCCTGCCTGGAGCGGAGGATTCCAAGAGGTCAACCTATTAGGAAAAATTATTCCCGCTATAACAAGTTTGTTCTTTACTTATGGGAGAAGTGCCGATATAATAGTTAAGGTTGGGCCATTGCGGCCCGCTTGTTTGCGCGAAATCAGACCGGGAGGTTTTTTGAGTATGTCGAATTGTGCCATTGTAGGCATCAACTGGGGCGACGAGGGCAAGGGCCGCATGGTGGATCTGCTGACCCGCGATTATGACGTGGTCGTCCGCTATCAGGGCGGCGGCAACGCCGGCCACACCGTCGTCAACGAAAAGGGCAAATTCGCCCTGCATCTGCTGCCCTCCGGCATTTTCCGGGAGGGTGTTGTGAACATCCTGGGCAACGGCGTGGCCCTGGACTGTGAAAACCTGTGGGGCGAGATCCAGGATGTGGCCGGCAAGGGCGTGGCCATCACTCCGGAGAATCTGAAGGTCAGCGACCGGGCCTCCCTGCTGCTGCCCTGGCACCGGGAGCTGGACGGCCTGGAGGAGGCCCGCCTTGCCGACAAGAAATACGGCTCCACCAAGCAGGGCATCGCCCCCTTCTACTCCGACAAGTACCAGAAGAAGACCGTCATGGCCGGCGAGCTGCTGTATCCGGACAAGCTGTGGGAGCATCTGGCGGACATCCTGGAGTGGAAAAACCTGACCCTGGAGCGGGTCTACGGCGCCAGGCCCTATACCATGGATGACCTGAAACAGTGGATCGCTGATTTCGGCGAGAAGATCAAGCCCTTTATCTGCGACACCGGCGCTTTCCTGCGCCAGGCCCAGAAGGAGGGCAAGAACATCCTGTTTGAGGCCCAGCTGGGCTCCCTGCGGGATCTGGATTACGGCATCTA
>ENA-UOJC01002235-UOJC01002235.1-human-gut-metagenome-genome-assembly--contig:-C104-NODE-2235-length-21794-cov-5.511201_pt1 | contig 21794 bp, 20 predicted proteins | sample MGYA00242339_ERZ723886 | MGnify/ENA metagenome assembly ERZ723886 | reverse complement strand
GGATCGCATGGGTTGCATTGGGCAGGATCTGCACATTGCAACCGTAGATATGGAAGACGAAACGTGCTTGTTCCGCCCGCTCATGGTTTTCTGTCATATCGTAATTTTTTCAGTAAGGTTATCACTTTTCGTTTCCCTTGGAAAACGAGGTATATATGAATTGCCCTATGAAGTATATATCAATTACCTAACGCAGTATATATCCTCGGGCATATGCAGTATATCTTCTCAAAAACGGCCAGTTGAGCGGTGTCTGAGACGACTGCTCCACGCATCGTTGATACGGGCACGGATGTTGCTGACGCTTTTACCCTTCGTGATTCGGGGGGTGATGGGTAGAAAGAGGCGGATGAAACGCTCTTTGACCATCTCCTCGGGGGTTATTTTCAGCTCGTTCTCTTGCATGACCAGAATGACTTGGGCCAACTCGGTAACCGTCCGGCACTCGACGATCTGCGCAAGATAGCGTTCCAGATCCTCTTCTTTATTTATATAGGCACGAAAACGGATCGTTTCAGGCATGAGACCGGATCTACCGTCCCCCTCTTCTAGGGAGGTCTCCCCGCAATATTCCCCCACATAGAAGTTCTGGATGGCTTCCGTAGCGTTGGGGAGTATCTGGTTATTGCCGCCGTGTATGGTAATCGTTATATCAGACATAAGGTATATATGAATCGTTTGTCAATGAAAAGTAAACAGTTTGTCAACGGTTATCAACGGATTTGATTTCGCTATCCGGGGGTTGTACTTTCGCATTGTCAACAATAAGTTTAATCTTTTAAAAAAAGAAGTATGATTAATTATTCAACTTACATGTGGAAAAGTCCACTGGATGAGACAGCAAAGGAACAGGCGTACGCCAAGAACCAAGTGACGAAAGTGATGAGTTTCGATGATTTCGTGAAGCACATCTCAGATCACAACGGTGTTTTCACACGCGGCACGGTAAAAGGCGTGGTAAGCGACACCTGCTCATGTCTAGTGGAACAATTGCTGAACGGCTACAAGGTACAATTCGGCGAACTAGGAATCTTTAGCATCTCCATCACCTGCGAGCCGGCCGCTACACTCAAGGACTTCTCCAGCGATAATATCAAGGCAGTGAACATTCTATTCAATCCGGGTATAGACTTCGAGAACCTACGTTCTAAGGCAGAATTCAACCTAGTAACCAGCCGCGCGATCCAAGCCGCCTCGCTGAAGGCGGTAAAGGAGAATAAAGACACGGTAGACTTGGCAGCGTTGAAGAAAGGAGACTCAGAATCTCCCGATGAGATCTAAATCCTACCATTGAGAAATACGGCTCTTAACCATGAAGCTTATTTTATTCATTTATTTAAAGACTACAAGTATGAAAAAAACAAATTGGAAGAGCGTCTTGCTCTACATCATCCGTATTGTCGAACTGGTCATCACCGGTGCTGCCGGTGGAGCCGCTAGCGGTTGGATCGGATGAGAACCATCACGTTGATTATCGTGCATTGCTCTGCCAATAGGCAGGGCAGCACTTTACGGATGATGGACATCGACCGTCTGCATCGCTCTCTCGGCTGGAAAGGCTGCGGATATCACTTCGTTATCCCGACCGATGGTACGATCGAGACCGGTAGGCCCCTTGAACAAGTGGGCGCTCACTGTAAGAACCACAATCGGTACAGTATCGGGGTTTGCTATATCGGAGGACTCGCCAACGATGGAAAGACTCCCATGGATACCCGAACGGAAGCCCAACGAGAAGCCCTACAGGGTTTGCTTCGTGAATTGCATCAGCGATTCCCCAAAGCCCTAATCGTGGGACATCAAGACTTGGACCCGTCGAAATCCTGTCCCTGTTTTAATGTCGTGAACGAGTTTTCCGATTAGTTTAACGCAGGGAGTCCCTTCACCTCCCTCGTATGCCACGCTTGGTAGGCGGGAGCGGAGAGTTCAGGTACAGTCAATAACTTGTAATCCGCCCCGTTCTGCTTAGCTATATGTTTTCGTTCATACAAACGAAGGGAACGATCCGTTACGGAAACCATGACAACCGGAAAAGGATAAGCGTACAGGCGCATCGGCGTGATCTCACTATCCGGAAAGGCACGACGCAATTGATAAGCGGAACGTTCGAACGCGACCCAATAAGATCCCGTACAATATAAATGGATCGAGGTCTGATTCGCACACTCACGATTCATGATCTCTCTCAAATGCCCTTTCAGCAATAGCATCAAACGGATACCGGAGGGAATTTCGCTTTCCTTTCTCATGACAGTCTACTATTTAATGTTTTAGCCAAATATCGTAATCGTGTAAACGCTGTATCAACAAGGCCTTGCTTCTCTTAGGCGAAGGGTCATCCCGCCAGGGATCTACCAGCTCATGCGCCATACGGTAATACAGGTTGCTATTCGTGCAGCCGTAAAGCGTGACGAGTAGCAAGGCACGAGAATTCACTGCCTTAACCAATAGAAGCATATTGCGTAGGGTGGAATACAAGCGTTCAAACTCCTCTTCCTGATCCAACAGCTTATAGGCCGGAAGGAGTAATGAGTAAACCTTGCAACGCATCACGTCGGTCTCCACACGAAGGGAAGCATAGCCCTTCAGCACCTCATGAACCAAAAGTTCGTCTTCCTTTCCCAATTTGCCCGAGAGATAATAACGCCCCAACGCCTTGTGCATACCTTCCGATAAACGATCGTTATCCAAATGGGTATAAACGTGCTTGCCTTTCGTATTCAACTCGATCAGCTCATACTCGCCTTGCCTTACCTCAAATAGAGGAACCCACATACAGTCAAGGATACGTACCATGACATCCTTATGACCTCCACCCGGTTGCACCACCACCTCAGCCTCCATCCCCATGAAAGAACCCGAGGTGATACGTACACGGTCACCTTTCAGCAAGCGACCGCTATCCGGTACGTACACCGGAAGCTCATTGGAATAAGATTCTGCCATCCAGCGTAAGGTCTCCATCTCATGATCTGACAGGTAAGGGAAATAAGAGTGTTCGCCCACGGATACCCGAGGAAGAAGATTATATAAGGGCATGATACGTTTCAAACGGAAAATCTCATTCTCCGAAGCATGGATAAACACATAGTTGTATAAAAGAGGCTTCCTCGTATTGACCATCTTGCCTCCCACCTTGCGAGCCTCGACATACGAGGGGGCAAAGTACTCGAACAAGGGTTCCCCACAACGTTTACGACGAGAAAGCTCGGCATCTAATCCTTTTGACGAATAGATATTATCACGTCCCCCAACAGCGGTAGGAAGCGTCAGTACGTACCAGCGTACAGCCTCCTGACTACGGCGATTGCGTATATGCACCATAGCTCTATCAGAGCTATTACTTGTCATGATATTCATTGAGGAAGATAATTCAGAGCCTTATCAAGATATTCTTGTAATACCCTGATAAATAAATACTTATGTGAAAACAAAAAAGGAATTACTGAAAATTTGCATCCCTTCAATACTCATGCTACTTGGCGAGTAGCCAAACTGACTGCTACTTGGCGAGTAGCGTTCATTTCATGCCGCAAATGTAGTAAAAAATAACATAACACAAGCAAACATTAGGCTTTGTTTGTGTTTCAACCTTAATTCTCTTTAAATCTTCGTTCTTATTTCTGATGTATAGACATGGCAATAGAAACGAAATGGCCTCGTTATTCCCGAAATCATCACGTTATCCGAAGTAAATTCCATATAACATCATGTAGAGATGGAGCGTGCTCCGTCTCCCACCGCCTGATAGTAACTAAAATACCATTGTAAGGGGATGAAACGGGACACGCTCCGTCTCTACAACTAAGGAATATCCTTTCACTCCTCTTGTTAAGGCTACTCGCCAAGTAGCGTACTTTTCTTCACCCTACTTTCGGCGCATAATTATACACACTCTCGAAACAAAGTTTGTTTACGGTTGAGAGTTTTTCTAAAGAGAAACTCTTCAAGTATATTTGCGTAGTCTTGATAGATTTATGCCCTAACAGTTCACTGATCATCTCAATCGGTACGTTTTGCTCCTTCAAGGTCGTGGCGAAAGAGTGACGAATCGTGTATGAGGTAACCCGAGTATGAATGCCAATGGATTCCGACAGTATTTTCAATCTGCGGTTAAAACCTCCTAATACGGTATTATATTCCTTGTAGGCATCCTCACCGGTCTTCATTCCCTCTAAAAAAGGAAACAGATAGGGCGAATCCTCGGTTGTATCGGCTGCCAACTCATTCAGCAGCCCTTGTGCCTCCGCTGGGATCTCCACCTGTATAAGGGGTCCGCTTTTCTGCCGATAATAAGACAAGATCCCTTCCTTGATATCCTCCTTTCGCAAATGCGCCAAATCCACGAAAGCCATCCCGCAAAACAAAAACATCAGGCAAAAGGCTGATTGGGTCCTCTTCTGTTGTGGATCTGTCACCGGGCTTGTCATCAGCAAGCGTAAGCTTTCCGAAGGCAACGCCTTTTTACGTTTACTCTCAACCCCCGTAAACACATGCTTAAACAAATGAGGAATATAGGCAGCCTCACCCACCTCTACCGCTAAATTATAGATGTGACGAATCCGGCGCATATAAGTAGATACCGTGTTACGAGCACATCCCTTGGCCAACAGCCAAGATTGATAACGCAAAAGTGTATCCCGATTAATATACGCATAAGGAATCTCTTCCCGGCCACAAAAACATTTAAACGACCTCAACGCATCTTGATAACTCTTCGCCGTGGAATAACGCTTTTTCTCACGCAGGCAGGTGATATACGTAAGTACACCCACCACAAAATCATTCTCATTCATACTTTATCTCCTTAAGAATTAATACATAAAAAAATCCTCTATCTCTCCGTTTACACAGGAAAGATAGAGGATCTTCATAAAATCCTTAAAGAAATATATTATTTTCCGGCTTTCTCAGCAGCAGCTTTCTTATTGATCTTCTTCTTCTGCAACTCGTAAGCGATCGGAGTAGCGACGAACAAAGTAGAGTATGTACCGATAATGATACCTAATAAGATAGCGAACGTAAAGCTTCGGATCGTGCTACCGCCCAAGATGAAGATACACAATACAACCACCAACGTAGTCAATGATGTATTAAATGTACGACACAAGGTAGAGTTCAACGCATCATTGATCACTTGATAACGATCACGCTTCGGATACAAAGCGATCGTCTCACGGATACGGTCGAATACAACCACGGGATCATTGATAGAGTAACCGATAATAGTCAAGATAGCTGCGATAAACTTCTGGTCTACCTCCATTGAGAACGGAAGAACCTTCCATAACAAAGTATAGAAAGAAATGATACACAATGTAGTCGTAGCAACAGAGGCGAACGCACCAACAGAGAATGACACATCACGGAAACGAAGCAGGATATAAGCGGCCATACAGATCATGGCGAAGATTACCGCTAAGATAGCGCTATTCTTGATATCGTCTGCCATGCTAGGACCCACCTTCTGCGAACTCTGTATGAAAGTAGTCGTGAACTCATCTAATGTAGTTCCTTCCGGAAGTAAGGACTTCACGCCCTCAAACAATTTATTCTCGATCTCTTGATCTACCGTAGGATCATTGTCTTCGATCTTATAGTTGGTAGATACACGCACTTGATCCGCTGTACCGATCTGGATAACACTAACAGAACCGTCTAACTGGGCATCCAGCATATTACGAACATCGTCTGTCTTCACCTCTTGATTAAAACGAATCACGTAGTTACGTCCACCCGTGAAATCGATACCGTTATTCAAACCGATCGTCATCATGGAAATAGCACCCAATACGATAATAGCGGCCGGAATCAAATAACCGACTTTGCGAGCACCCAAGAAATTGATCTTCGGGTTTGTCAGCAAGTCTTTCGTCAGAGAAGTCGTGAATGTCACGTTCTTCAATTTATCTTTCGCTAACAATGCCTCATAAACGATACGAGTCAAGAACACGGCTGTAAGGAAGGAAGCGAACAAACCGATGATCATCGTCGTAGCGAAACCACGGATAGGACCCGTACCGAAATAGAACAATACGATACCGGTAATGATAGATGTCAAGTTTGAGTCGAAGATAGCGGAGAACGCATTGCTGTAACCGTCGGCGATCGCCTTTCCTAAAGACTTACCGGCGCGAAGTTCCTCTTTCGTACGCTCATAGATCAATACGTTCGCATCGACTGCCATACCTAGCGTCAACACCATACCGGCAATACCCGGCAAGGTAAGAACCGCTTGGAAAGAAGCAAGGATACCCATCGTGAAGAAAATGTTCAATACCAAAGCACCATCGGCGATCAATCCCGGTACCAATCCATAGAATGCGCACATATAGATCATCAACAGCACCAATGCCAACACGAAAGAGATCACACCGGCATTGATAGCCTCTTGTCCTAATGACGGACCAACGACGTCTTCTTGAACGATATGTACGGAAGCAGCCATCTTACCCGATTTCAATACGTTCGCTAAGTCCTTCGCCTCTTCCGGTGTAAAGTGACCGGTGATTTGTGAACGACCTCCCGTGATCTCATCGTTTACGTTCGGAGCGGAATAAACCATCTCATCCAAAACGATAGCGATCTGGCGACCGATATTCTCTTTCGTCAAACGAGCCCAAGCCTTAGAGCCTTCGGCATTCATAACCATGTTAACCATTTGCTCTGAACGACCGGCTTGTTGCATAAAGTCAGCGTTAGCATCTGTTACTACGTCACCACCTAAAGCGGGACTTCCGTCACGGTTCGTTACCTTCAAGGCATATAACTCAAAGAACTGCTCTTTATCATCGATCGCCTTTACACCCCATTTTAAAGCCAAGTTACGAGGCAATACCTCTTTCACTTGTTTCATGTTCAGGTATTCGCTGATCTTCTCCATATCTTTTGCTTGAGCGATACCTACCGTCGAACCCGGAGACAACTGACCGTTGTACTGGCTAATCTGCAATAATGCAAATAATGGATGTTGCTTAGCGAACTCTTCCATGCTTTGATTAGCTTCCGTATCTTTTTTATCTTGACCGAGCTCAGCCAACAAAGAATCGGCCTCACTTACATTCGCATCAGCGGCATCAGCGATTTTCTCAACATTATCGGTAGCAACAGAATCAGCGGAAGCCTCCTTACTTAGGATAGTAGCCAATACATTATCAGCGGCAACCAATTGTTGATAGATTTCCGGCAACTTATAAGTTTCCCAGAATTCCAAGTTAGCGCTACCTTGAAGCAACTTACGAACACGTTCCGGTTCTTTCACACCCGGCAACTCAACCAAGATACGACCCGCTGTCTCCAAACGTTGGATGTTCGGAGAAACCACACCGAAACGGTCGATACGAGTACGAAATACGTTGAATGAGTTATCAATCTAACACTGCAACTCTTGTTTCAAAACAGAAACAACCTGAGCGTCTGAGCTCTGGGGCGTGATTTTATCTTTTAACTCGAATGTACTGAAAATAGCGGAAAGACGTGCGCCGCTATCCAACTTCTTATACTCCTCAGCGAAAAGGTCGATGAAATCTTTTTGGCTAGTCGCTTGATGCGCATAAGCTAAATCCAACGCCTTGTTGAAATTCTCGTCTTGGTTGTTGTTAGACAACGAACGGATTACATCCGCCACGTTCAACTCAAGGACAACGTTCATACCGCCCTTTAAGTCAAGACCTAAACTAATTTCCATTTCACGGCATTGCTTAAGCGTATAGCCTAACCATACCTTCTGAGTAGATAGTGAGTCTAAATAAGCACTCTCTTTCGCAGGATCTCCACCCGCATACTCAGCGGCTTTACTGTTGTAATGTTGCGTCACGAACGAGAACGACAAATAGAACAAACAGACAAGCGTAAGTAACACCGCGAAGACCTTTACAAATCCTTTGTTTTGCATCTGAATCTTAGGTTTATGTTATTACATTATTTATATTCGTTTTTTCACAGGGTGCAAATATAGACTTTTTTTCTTTGATAAAGAGCAATTAGTATAATTATTTGTCACGCTCATAGTTTATTTCAAACGCAAATGTATATCTTTGGGGCTAAAATAATAAGGAAAATATACCATGAAACAGTTATTATTCGCTCTGTTATTTATCCCCGCCCTGCTATTCGCGCAAGAGGATCAACACTATCTGGCAGGGGCCGTTCCGGTTGCAGACGGTAAAGTCGTTTTTACCCGAGAGATTAATGCCCCCTCTTTAAGCAAGGCACAAATCTACCAACAACTATTAAAATGGGGACAAGAAAATTTTAACACAAAGGAAAGTAGAGTAGCTTATCAAAATGAGGCAAAAGGCGAGATCGCCATTATCGGGGAAGAATATATAGTATTCTCCAGCACAGCCTTATCCCTCGATCGGGCGATGATGAAATACCGTATTATCATTGAATGCAAGGAACATGCTTGTACCCTGCAACTTGCGGGCATCCGATATGAATATAACGTGTCTTACCAGAACGAGCCGGAGAAATACCTAGCCGAGGAATGGATCACGGACGAGTATGCCTTGAATAAGAGCAAGACGAAATTGAACCGTATCAGCGGTAAGTTCCGTAAGGCCACGATTGACTTCGCGGATAAGACGTTCGATAGCGCAGCCAACGCATTAGGCGCACAGTTGCTGACAGCTGCACCGGTAGAACCAGTATCCGCTCCGCAACGGGAAACACGACCTGTGGCACCGATGGAAGGTTTCGTAGCGTTCCAAGCGGACAAAATACCTAGCACGATCCTCCAAATGTTACCGGACAACGCTTTACAGATCAAAGCCGTAAAAGGAAATACGACCGACGCAAACGTTGAATGGAAAGGCATAGGCAATATGTTCGGTAAAACGATCAGTACAATCTCCATATCCAAAGATAGTCCTGCTTATAAAGCGATTGGCAATAACGACGTATATCGATTATCCTTCTCCAAGCCCGGCACATCTGCCGATGCGCCATGGATTATTATCGAGTGCCGTAAACAAGGCGAGACCTCCGAAGGACAGCAAACGATGTTAATCGGCGAGATTACGAATGTATGGATCAAATAACGAAAAAGAGAGTTGCATTTATGAAAAAGATTCTATTATTAATATATATGATGTTCCCTGTGCTAGTCATGGCGCAGGGGCATAAAGGCGAGGTAGACGAATGCGCCCCCATGAAAAACGGGAAGGTATGCTATAGTGATGATGTAGAGATCGAGAATACCTCTAAACTAGAAATATTCAACGCTATTAACGCATGGGCTAAGAAATCTTATGGAAAAGATGTCTTCTTATCCAACGTAAACTCGAACAAGAACAAAGGGACCATCTTCGTAAGCTCTAAGGTTGAATTATTGTTGAATGATACAGACAAGACTATCATTAAATATAAAATGCGTATCACCTGCTTCGACAACCGATACACGATCGAGGCGAGCGATATCGTATATCAATACGATCCGCTAAACGATAAAAAGTACAAGACCTATAAAGCGGAAGATGTGATCGCCAATAATGGGGATAGCAATACGATAGCGCTGATCAAAGATCCTAAGCTATTCTGTAACGCTACCTTCTTCTTTGTCGAGAACTTGTTCGCCGACGTATTTGACGCTGCGCAGAACGCAGAATCCGAGTGATGAAACCCTTTTATTCAAGTTTCAAATAACACCATAACGGGTAGTGGTCTGAATAAGCGACCTTATCCACGGAACAATTCATAGAGGTCATGTTCGGGGAATGCAGGATATTATCGATACGGAACCAGAAGAAATTTTGATTATAGGTAATGCCCATTCCCCGGCCAGACTCGGCAAAGGCATCCGTCAAATCCCCTTGGATCGTACGGTGCGCATAAGAAATAGGCGTATCATTAAAGTCACCGCATACTAAGACATAATCTCCTTTAGCGTTCTTAATCTCTTCTGATACCGCTTCCGCTTGCTTAGCCCGAATCCGGAAAGCAGGTCCTAGCTTTTGCTCGAACGCTCCTTTCAAATCGTCCAACCCATCCGAGCTAAAGCTCTTTATAAGGGATGAATAACGGGTCCGATCCTCCATCGTCAGTTTAAACGATTCCAAATGGTTATTAATCAAGGTCAACTTCTTTCCCTTGATGTTCACTTCATGTACGGAAGAGCCGTTATAATCCGAATCGTATTTCACCATCCGGGAATTCGACAGCGGATATTTGGAGAACACAGCGATGCCGAAACTCTGGAATTTCGTGGAGCTTTGATAAAATACGGAACGATAAGGATACATGCTCAACGCATCATAGATCTTAGAGGCAGTAAGGCTCTTCTCTGATTTAGCCGTGGCATATTCCTGCAAACAAACAATATCTGCGTCCGAGTTAGCGATATATTGGATAATCTTGTTCGGAGCTATCTTCGTATGATTCTTGTACCCAAAAGCCATCACATTATAAGTCAGCACCTTCAGTACCTCTTCCCGAGGAACATCCTTATGCGAGTGAAACGGAAAATAGCGTTTCACGGGACCCCAACATAACAAGAAGGAGAATATGCCGATCAATAAGAACTTCCATTCCCATAAGAACAGCCAATAGATAATAAAGCAAAGATTGACTACACATAAGACAGGAAAGGCTAATCCCAGATAAGATAACGTCATACTCGTCTCAGGAGACACCCGATCCGAATAAGCCGAGACTATCAACAATACGACAGCCACCACATTCGCTACGACGAATAAGAATTGAAGAAAAATCCGTAGAGTTTTCATAAGTATCTGTTATTTCTTACTGGCGTCGAAAAGTCGCTTTTTCTCTTCAGCGGAAAGGCTCTCATAACCGGAACGTTTCAATTTATCCAGTATAGTATCTAGATCCACCGACTCCTGATGTTTGCGTGCGTTATACTCATAATCCGTCTCGTTACGTTTATAAGTCACACGCATCTTCGGTTTCCGTTTGCCCAAATTCACGAACCAGTCGATCAACCGATTCATCGGAGCGGTCAAGTCCTTTCCATTACGAATACGGGAAGCGAACCACATACCAAACAAAGCCCCGCCGATATGGGCGATATGTCCTCCCGCATTATCAGAAGTCATCGCCAACAAATCGATCACCAGCGTAAAGATAGCCAAATAAATTAATTTGATCCTTCCGATCAAGAATAAATTAATCTCCAAATCCTTCCGGTAAAACGACACGGCGAAAACGATCGCCATAACAGATGCCGAAGCCCCCATCAAATAGCTAAAAGAAGCCACGTTCTGGAAATAAGGGAAAATATTATAAGCAAGGACAAACAATACCGCACCGGCAAGACCTCCCAATATATACAAGCCTCCCAACTGCCGCTCACTGAAGAAATTCAAGAACAATCCCCCGAACCAATACAACCAAAGCATATTGAACAAGATATGCAAGAAGTCAAAATGAGTGAACATATAAGTAAACAACGTCCACGGACGGAAGAGCAAAAGTTCCGGAGAAGCCGGTAACTGCAAATACTGCAAAAAAGGTACCCCTTGCACATTAAAGAGCATAAACAATACGCTGGCCAAACGTATCAAGATAAACAAGCCTACATTTATATATATCAGTTTCGACAGGATATTACCCGACTGAAACATACGCTTCAAATTAGTAAAAATACCGTCCATTGTCTGCATCTTTCTTTTTCCAATAACGAATTAGGAAATAACCGAATAACATACCCCCCAAATGAGCGAAATGCGCTACCGTATCGCCACCAAAACTAGCCACACCCATAAATAGTTCGGCAAGACCATAAAATATTACGAAATATTTGGCTTTAATCGGGATCGGTATGAACATCAAGTACAAAGGAACATTCGGGAAGATCATCGCGAATGCCAACAAGATTCCGAATACGGCACCCGAAGCGCCAATGGTCACGAAATAATTCAAGAACTCGCTTTTGCTGATAATCTGGGCTCCATTCAAGTTTATCATGTCTTGGCTAGCGAAGATCACATCCCGCAAATTAAAGAACCATACCACCTCTTGTACCAAACCGGCGCCTATACCCGTCACGAAGTAAAAAATCAAGAAACGTTTGGGGCCCCATACGTTCTCCAATACCCGGCCGAACATATAAACGGCGAACATATTAAAAAACACATGCGCAAACGAATGGGTATCGTGCATGAACATATAAGAAACGATCTGATAAGCCTTGAAGTCGGTAGCACCCGGGACGTGAAGCCCTAATAAATCCACTAAATCGACGCCGACTTTCGGCAGTGCAAGGCTGGCTACCCAAAATAGCAAGTTTATAATGATAAGATTTTTCGTTACCGGCGGGATACTATTCAAGAACCCCGAATTTGTCTGATTCATCATATACTACGTTAATTTAGCGGCAAAGGTAAATATATTTTAGCCGTTTTTGCCCATAATAATACTAAAACATATGTAAATCGGTAAAAAAAGTAGGTTTTTCTTTTGTGATATTTCAAAATAAAACTACATTTGGAGCCGTCTATCGGTTATCATAGTTTTGTTTAATATATTAACAGTCAAACCATCATGAACAAATCAGAATTTATTAGTGCAGTCGCTGAAAAATCAGGTCTCAGCAAAGTGGATGCTAAAAAGGCAGTAGAAGCTTTTGTTGACACAGTTTCTAACGAATTAAAAGAAGGCGGTAAAGTCGCTCTACTTGGCTTCGGTTCATTCTCTGTGTCAGAGAAGGCCGCTCGTAAAGGTGTTAACCCGAAAACTAAAGAAACCATTGAAATCGCAGCTCGCAAGGCCGTGAAGTTCAAGGCTGGTGCTGAATTGAACGAGCTAATCAAATAAGAAACACCATTATTCTCTATAGAAGAAGGATACGATGCAAATTGTATCCTTTTTTTGTGTACCTTCGCGTACAAATAAAATCCGAATTATAGTTAGACGAATATGGTTATCGAACAACAGATTACCGGGGCTATCATAGCCGGCATCAAAGAGCTGTACGGAGCGGATGTCACCGCTAGCCAAGTGCAGTTACAAAAAACGAAAAAAGAATTCAAGGGGCACTTGACCCTAGTCGTATTCCCATTCCTTCGCATGTCGAAGAAATCTCCGGAGCAGACCGCTCAGGAAATCGGTGAGTACTTGTTGAGAAACGAGCCAGCGGTAGCTGAATTCAATGTAATCAAAGGATTCCTTAACCTGACGGTCGCTTGCTCTTGCTGGATCGATTTACTGAACTCGATCAATGAGCAGCCCGCTTACGGTATCATTCCGGTTACCGAGCAGTCACCTTTGGTTATGATCGAATATTCCTCTCCCAATACAAATAAACCGCTTCACTTGGGCCATGTCCGCAATAACTTATTAGGATACAGCTTATCGAAGATCATGAAAGCGAACGGTAACCAGATCGTAAAGACGAATATCGTAAACGATCGTGGTATCCATATCTGTAAATCCATGTTGGCTTGGCAGAAATGGGGAAATGGAGCTACCCCAGAGTCTACCGGAAAGAAGGGTGACCATCTGATCGGTGACTTTTACGTATTATTCAGCAACAAATTAAAAGAGGAAACCCATGCGTTAGAAGCGAAAGGCCTTACCAAGGAAGAAGCCGAGGCTCAATCCACCTTGATGGCGGAAGCCCGTGAGATGCTTCGTAAATGGGAAGCCGGAGACAAAGAGGTGCGTGCGCTTTGGGAAATGATGAATAATTGGGTATACGCCGGGTTCAACGAGACCTATAAGATGATGGGCGTAGATTTCGATAAGATTTATTACGAGTCTCAAACCTATCTGGAAGGAAAAGGCAAGGTGATGGAAGGCCTAGAGAAAGGGATTTTCTATCGTCGTGAAGACGGCTCCGTATGGGCTGATTTGACGAAAGACGGGCTGGATGAGAAATTATTGCTTCGTGCGGATGGAACTTCCGTCTATATGACGCAGGATATCGGTACCGCCAAGCTGCGCTTCGATGATTACCCGATCAATAAGATGATCTATGTGGTAGGGAACGAGCAGAATTATCACTTCCAAGTATTATCGATCTTATTGGATAAGTTAGGCTTCGAGTTTGGCAAGGGATTGGTCCACTTCTCCTACGGAATGGTAGAGCTACCGGAAGGTAAGATGAAGAGCCGTGAGGGAACGGTCGTAGACGCCGATGATTTGATGGCCGAGATGATCAGTACCGCACGCGAGATTTCCCAAGAATTAGGGAAATTGGACGAGATGACTCCGGAAGAGGCTGAGAATATCGCCCGTATCGTAGGTCTTGGCTCCTTGAAATATTTCATATTAAAGGTAGACCCTCGCAAGAATATGACGTTCAATCCGAAAGAGTCTATCGACTTCAACGGAAATACGGGACCATTCATCCAATATACCTACGCCCGTATCCGTTCCGTATTGCGCAAAGCAGCGGAACAGGGCATCGCATTACCGGAGCAGTTACCGCTTACTTTCGCCATTTCCGAGAAAGAAGAGAACCTGATCCAAATGATCGCCGATTATGCAGAGATCGTGAAAGAGGCAGGTAAGCTATACAGCCCGGCCTGTGTCGCCAACTATATTTATGATCTGGTAAAGGAATACAATCAATTCTATCACGATTTCTCCATCCTTCGCGAAGAGAATCCGGAATTGAAGAACTTCCGTTTAGTCTTATCCGCCAATGTAGCTAAGATCGTGAAATCCGGTATGGATTTATTAGGCATCGAGGTCCCGGAAAGAATGTAACGATAGAAGATGAACATAAACGAGAAAACAAGAAAGGCTCTCCTTCGATTTCAACAAAATGAAATCACGGAGAGCCTTCTCTATACGCAACTCGCCGCTATCGAGAAAGATCCAAGCAACAAGGAAGTATTACTACAGATAGCGAATGACGAGAAAGGACATTATACGATCCTGAAAAAGTATACGGGGCAAGAGATCTCCCCGAATAAATTACGCGTCACCAAATACTACTGGTTGGCACGTATCTTGGGGATTACTTTCGCCATTAAGCTAATGGAAGGTAGCGAGGAAAGCGCCAAGAATGATTACGCCTCTTATGATGAGTATCCGGATTTGCAACAAATCGCACGTGACGAGGATGAGCATGAGCAGAGGTTGATCGCCTTGATCAATGAGGAACGGTTGGAATATATGGGTTCTGTCGTACTGGGGCTAAATGACGCTTTGGTAGAATTTACAGGTGCTTTAGCAGGCTTTACCCTTGCCTTGAGCGACTCTAGATTAATAGCGTTGACCGGAAGCATCACTGGAATAGCCGCCGCATTATCCATGGCTTCCTCCGAATATCTATCTACCAAGTCCGAGAATGGAAATGAAAACGGGAAACATCCTGTTAAGGCATCGATCTATACGGGAATAGCTTATATCTTTACGGTAGTCGCCTTGGTCGCTCCATTTATCTTTATATCGAACGTATTAATGGCTTTAGGGCTTATGCTCATCATAGCGTTAAGCATCATCGCCCTTTTCAACTATTATTATTCCATAGCGAGAAGCGAGAGTTTCCGGAAGCGTTTTACCGAGATGGCAGTACTTAGTTTTAGCGTGGCCGCATTAAGCTTCTTGATCGGATATGCGTTAAAAGAATTTACGGGTATCGATGTCTAAAAAAATCATAGTTATGTTTTGAAAAATTCATAGTTATGAGTTTAGTAAATCATAACTATGAATTTTTAGAGCTATAATCAAGCCTTTTTCCGTGTCGTACGTTTCTTCGTCGCGGCAGGTTTTTCTCCCGCCTCGGCGATTATCTTCTGGCATTCCTCCAAGGTCAAGTTCTCCGGTTTCTCTATCGTCTTAGGGATTCTGTAATTCTTTTTCTTATAAGAGATATAAGGGCCGAAGCGACCATTCAAGATCTCCATTTCCGGGTCCTCATCGAACTTCTTGATAAATCGTTGCTCATCCTTTTGTTTTTTTGCCTCGATCAACTCGATAGCTTCCTCGGCTGTTATCGACAAAGGATTCAAGCCCTTCGGTATGGATACGAACTTTCCGTCATGACGGATAAACGGGCCAAAACGTCCGACAGCGGCAACCATGACCTTACCTTCATATTCACCGATCGTACGGGGTAGATCAAACAATTTCAAGGCTTCTTCCAAAGTAATCGTCTCGATAGATTGCCCCTTCATCAAGGTTGCGAACTGAGGTTTAGGAGCCTCTTTATCCTCTGGGTGCGCCTGCCCGATCTGTACGACTGGGCCATAACGACCGATCTTCACGAAAACAGGTTTGCCGCTCTTCGGATCGATACCCAATTCACGCTCACCCACTTTATGCTCCGTACGGACAGAGGCTGCCTCTTCCACGATCGGATGGAATAGTTTATAGAATTTATCGATCGCATCCGTCCATACCATCTCGCCTTCCGCTACGGCATCGAATTCCTTCTCTACGCTCGCCGTGAAGTTATAATCCATAACGCCCGGGAAATACTCCATCAAGAAATCATTCACGACCGTACCGATATCGGTTGGCATCAACTTATTCCGGTCCGCTCCTACGATCTCCGTCTTTTGGACTTCCTTGATCGTATGCTGAGCCAAGGTTATGATATTATAAGTACGCTCCGTTCCTTCCTTATCCCCTTTCACGACATACTCTCGATTCTGAATCGTCTGGATCGTAGGAGCATAGGTAGAAGGACGACCGATTCCCAATTCCTCCAAACGGCGAACCAAGCTTGCTTCCGTATAGCGGGGAGGACGTTGCGTGAAACGCTCGGTAGCGACGATATCCTTCATACTCAATACCTCGTTCAAGGTAACCGGAGGAAGAAGGCCGTTTTCCTGTTCCTTCTCATTCTCGTCATCAAAACTCTCGCGGTACACCTGAAGGAAACCGTCGAAAGTAATGACCTCACCGGTAGCCACGAACTTCTCTTTCTTGCCGCCGATGCCTACGGAGATCGTCGTACGCTCCAACTCGGCGTCCGCCATCTGGCAAGCGATCGTACGTTTGCGGATCAATTCGTATAATCTCTTTTCCTGAGCGGTCCCGCTTATCTCATCATGGCTGATATAGGTCGGACGAATCGCCTCGTGCGCTTCTTGCGCTCCCTTGCTCTTGGTATGATATTGACGGAATTTATAATATTTCTCACCGTAGGTATCCAAGATAGCTTCTTTTGCCGTCCCCAAAGCCAAATCACTTAAGTTCACGGAGTCAGTACGCATATACGTGATCAATCCGGACTCATACAGGCGTTGGGCGATCATCATGGTCTGCGAGACCGAATAACCCAACTTACGGGCGGCCTCCTGCTGCAAGGTAGATGTCGTAAAAGGAGGGGCTGGTGTCTTGCGCACCGGCTTTTTCGAGATATCATCGATCGTGAAAGAAGCGTCCTTGCAAGATTCAAGGAATGCCTCCACCTCTTCCTTATCTTTCAAACGACGGTTCAGCTCTGCCTTGAGGATTGTCGTACCATCCGGCAAGATAAAGCTGGCGATCACACGGTAAGCGGCCTCCGAGACAAACTCGTTGATCTCTCGCTCCCGCTCTACGATCAGACGTACGGCAACCGATTGCACGCGCCCCGCGGATAAAGCCGGCTTCACCTTACGCCAAAGAATGGGGGATAGCTCGAAACCCACGATACGGTCTAAGATACGACGGGCTTGCTGCGCGTTCACCAAATCGATATTGATATCTCTCGGCGTCTCGATCGCATGTAATATAGCGTTCTTGGTAATTTCATGAAAAACGATACGTTTCGTATTCTCAGGTTTCAATCCTAATACCTCATATAAATGCCAAGAGATGGCCTCTCCCTCCCGGTCCTCATCGGAAGCCAACCAAACCTGCTCGGCTTTCTTCGCTTCGTTCTTCAATTCGGTCACGAGTTTCTTCTTGTCAGAGGGAATCACGTATTCCGGGGCATAATTGTGTTCGAGGTCTATACTGAAATCTTTCGTTTTCAAGTCGCGGATATGACCATAGCTAGACATAACCTTATAGTCCTTTCCGAGGAACTTCTCGATGGTTTTTGCCTTGGCGGGTGACTCCACTATTACCAAATTCTTTTGCATATCTATTTTTTGCTGGTTAGAAATCGGGTGCAAACTTACACAAATAATTAACGTACGCGGTATATCGGTCACTAAAAAAGCGTTTTTTCCTATACATTATATATATAGTCATGCGTTTCTATTTACCTTCGCGGGACAAAATCAAAAAGCTATTCAAAAATATGGAAGAGATAAAGCGACTTATTTCAGAGAATAAACTAGAAGAAGCGATCCGGCTCTTGGACGCTTACCTCACGGAGCAACCGAGATCCGACGAGGCTTGGTTTCTCCTCGGAAAAGCTCATTATAAACTAGGCAACGTACGCCTAGCCCTCAACAGCTACCTGCAAGCGATAGAGATCAATCCGGAAAGCCCGGCACAAGCGGCCTACGATATGGCGATCAAGGTACTGGATTTTTATAATAAGGATATGTACAACCATTAAGAAGACAGAGCACCCGTACCCAAATAAATTCTAGAAGTACAAGTAACTCGACTTTATGCATTTATGAAGTTAGTTGTTCTTGATATAGCGTTTATTTGTATAATGCTCATTTACAACTTATAACGTAAGCTCGTCATAATAGGCATCGTTAAAGGCTTATAATGGGCATTATAAAGTGCTTATAATGGGCATTCTTAGCACCTAACATTGCCCATCGTAATTTGTAGAGACGGGGCGTGCCCCGTCTCTACAAGATATACAATGAATTTATGTTTCTTTAGATTTCAATCTTCCATGGGAGTAATCGTATAGTCATGCAGACAGAAGAAATGATAAAAATACAGAAAATGCTTTTTTCATATAAGTAAACTTTAAGAAATTACCTTTATCCAAATGATTATCCTTTATAAGTCAGCGCCAACATCGTAATATCATCGCTCTGCGTAGCGCCGTTCACGAATGATTGGACGGATTCAGATATACCTTCGATCATGGATTTGGGGGATTGGTTCTTTACGGAGCTACAAGCCTCTACCAAACGGATATCTCCATATTGCTCATTCCGCAGGTTCATCGCCTCACTGATTCCATCCGTATAGAGGAACAAGCTGTCTCCCGCTTCCAGTTTCAAGGATTGTTCTTTATAAGCTAATCCCGGCACGACTCCCAAGGCCATCCCACCAGTCATCGGCAAAAGAGATACCTTATCGTTCTTACGAATCCAAACCGGACGATTATGCCCCCCATTGCAATAAACCACGTCGCCCGTATGGATATTCAAGATCGCATAAAAAGTAGTGACAAACATCCCATTGACACTCTCACGGCACAATAGATCATTCGATTCCTTCATACAGACCGCCGGGGAAAGCTGCCTAAGCGCCGTAGCACGGATCACCGTACGGCTGATCGCCATGAAAATAGCAGCGGGAATCCCCTTATCCGACACGTCAGCGATCGTAAAACCCAGATGATTATCGTCCACCAAGAAGAAATCATAGAAATCCCCCCCCACGGCTTTCGCCGCACTCATGGTCGCATAAAGATCGAATTGCTTATATTGTGGGAACGGAGGGAACTGCTTCGGCAAGATAGATTGCTGTATCTCACGTGCCACGTTCAAGTCGTATTGTATCTCCTCTAGCTGATGATGTTCCTTTTGGGCCTCCTTGATAAAAGAAATCTGCTCGACCGCCTTCTCGATCGTACGTTCCAGATCCTCCATATCGATCGGCTTGGTAGCGAAGTCGAAAGCACCATGGTTCATGGCGGTACGAATATTCTCCATATCCCCGTAAGCCGATACGATGATACATTTCAAGGCCGGGTTACGCATCTCGTTAATCTTCGTCAGCAATGTCAAGCCATCCATCTCCGGCATATTGATATCGCTCAATATGATATCAAAGTCCGGATGGTCCAACATCATCCTCAACGCCTCCAAGCCATTATGGGCAAAGGAGAACTCATACTCTCCCTTACGGATCTTCCGACGGAAATATTGGGTTAGCAACGCTTCCAGATCCTGTTCGTCGTCTACGCTTAATATCTTGATCGCCATAATTCTTCTGTTTATTTCGTTAATGGAATAAGGAATATGAAACGGGTAAACTCACCTTCTTTCGATTCCACCTCTATCTTCCCGTCATGCTTCTCCTCTATAATGGATCGAGTGATAGATAGCCCCAAGCCAGTTCCCTCTCCCACCGGTTTCGTGGTGAAAAACGCGGAGAATATCTGCTCCCGGATATCCTCCGGCATACCGATACCATTATCCTCGATACTTAATCTTAAAGAATCTCCCTCCTTCCGTAGATCCACGGATATAACCGGCTCATACCCGATCGGCGAGAGCTTGGATTTACTATAGACCGCATAGCAAGCGTTATTCATGACATTCAATACCGCACGGCTCAAATCCTGCGGGATCACTTTCAGCATCGGAAGCCCCTCCTCGTAATGCTCCCGGATCGCAATATTGAAACCTTTATAGTTCGCTCGCATCGAATGATAAGCCAGCCAAACATATTCCTTCACCAGATTCTTGATATCCGTAGGGATGTACTCGTCATCCTTCCCTCTGGAATAAAGCAAGATACCCCGGATGATACTTGTCGCCCGGTTTCCATGTTCCTCGATCTTCTTCAAGTTACCATGCAAATCGTTAACGATCTCGCTAAACTCCTCATGCAAGGCGGTCAGCTTCTCCCAAGATTCCGGAGGCAAGACATCTTTCTCTTCTTCTAAAATATCTTCCAAGTCATCCACTAACTTAGAGGACAGCTTACTGAAATTGATGACAAAGTTGAGCGGATTCTGGATCTCATGCGCGATCCCGGCACTCAACATACCTAAAGAAGATAATTTCTCTAAGTTCTTCACTTGCAAACGTAGCCGTTCTATTTCCTTACTCTGGTCTTCCATATCTATTCCTCCTCTTTAGGCGGTGTAATTGTTTTCGGTTGATATACAGGGATCGTAATTAGAAACTGGGTATATTCTCCTTTCTTACTCTCCACCTCGATGGTTCCCCGATGGTTTTGCACGATCTCACGGCATAGGTAAAGCCCTACGCCGGCCGCTTCCCCCGTTGTCTTTGTTGTGAAGAAAGGAGCGAATATCTTATCTTTTATATTCTCGTCGATACCGGACCCGTTATCCCGGATCGTTATTTCCAGCATATCCTTATTGACTTTCAATCCAAGGAATATCTCCGGACTAAAAGTCACGGTCTCCGATTTCTTCAACAGGGCATACATGGAATTTTTCAATATCCCGGCCAGAACCTTACTGAACTGCTCCACGTTTACCTCCATCATCAAAGACAACGTCAAATTATCGAAAACAATCCGGATATTCTTCTCTTGAATATCCTGCTCATACGTTTTCTTCAATTTATCCAAGGCGATCCGGCATAATCCGTTTATGTTGGTAAGCGTAAGATTACCTCTTCGATCTTTCAGCAATTCCTCCATCGCCTTAACGATACGGACCGTATTGAAACCATGCTCGGAGATCTTCTCCAAATTACTGGTCATCATATTCAGCAAATCTACCGAGTCGTCATACACATCCGGTTTCAGATGCTCTTTCTGACTATCCAGATTTTCCCGGAGATCCTTGGCCAACCCCGATGTCAGATTCGCGAAGTTATTGATATAATTCAGTGGGTTCAAGATACGGTCCACCAAACCTTGGGTCAATTGCCCTACGGTAGCCATCCGTTCCTTACGGACCAGCTCGTCCTGCGCCTCACCCAAGGCTTTCAAAGCCGCCGCCAATTTCTCGGATTCCTCTTGGATAGCGTCTTTCTCCGAACGGATCTCCTGCGTACGCTCCTCTACCTCTTTTACCAAATACTCTTTTTGTTTGAGTTTCCGCTTGA
>ENA-UOJC01002229-UOJC01002229.1-human-gut-metagenome-genome-assembly--contig:-C104-NODE-2229-length-21830-cov-5.634305_pt1 | contig 21830 bp, 20 predicted proteins | sample MGYA00242339_ERZ723886 | MGnify/ENA metagenome assembly ERZ723886 | reverse complement strand
ACACCCGCCGGTTCCATCCGCGACCTGAGCAGAAGGACACGTACACTGCGAGCCGCTCGGACACGGATCACACGCCGCATTGTACTTGCCCGGGTCAATACACTGACGCCCGGCCCCACACGTCGTATTATCCGTACACACCGGCTTCACACAACTCCCCGAACCATTGGCCACATACCCGCTCGGACACGTGCAAACCGAATTCACCCCACAGTTCACACACGACGCATTCAGCTTCCCCGCATTCAAACAGTACTTCCCAACCGAACACCCCTCATCCGAAGAACATACCGGCGTTACACACGACCCGCCTCCATTGGCGACCTGCCCCGAAGGACACGTACACACCGTGTTCGCCGCACAACTCACACAAATCCCCCCCGAACACTGCTTCCCCACACCGCAAGAGCTCGATGTACACGAACATGAATACGTCGTCCCATTGCCCGTCCGAGAACAATTCGGCACAGAAGAAGCACACCGGTTGGGACGGCAGGCGTCAAGACACCCGCCGGCTCCATCCGCCACCGCCGGAGACAAACACTTACAGTCCGTGGCCCCCGCCGCACAGTTGACACAGACACCGGCCGCACACTTCTTCCCCGCCGCACACGAGACACCGGCACAGGGGTCAATACATTTGTTTGAACGGCAAACATACCCCGGGTTCTGTTTCGAACACTGGGCATCCTTAACACATTCGTATTTTTCTTTTTGAGGGAGCGTCGCGGCTGTTGGAGGGGTTTTAGAAGCCGGCGACCATGATTGAGAAGTATCTCTTCCGAGTTTAATGGCTTTTGTCAGAGAGAAAGCCGCCGAGTCATTTAACGGTTGTAAGGGGGGGGGGGTATCAGTTCTATTGCAAGGCAGAGCTTCGGCAGAAAGCAAAGCGCTGTAAAAAACAGCCGGAATCGTTTCATGAGTTCGCTCCTTTCGGTATTTCAACTTACAGGAAACAATATACACTGGAAATGCCGCAATGTGAAAGGGTTTTTATGAACAGGGGTTCAACGTCGCCGTAGCCGATTCCCGGACAGCTTCTATAAACGGAAGAAATTCGGCAGTGACTTTTTCATAAACATCTTTCTTAAAGGCAACAATCATGCCCGGAACCTGTTCCGCCGGCACCCATTTCCACTCGTTGAATTCCGGATGGGGGCGGTTAAGGTCGATTTCGCTTTCATCTCCTTCAAACATGAACAGAAACCATTTCTGCGTCTGTCCGGCGTAGGATCTTTTCTTCTCGCTCACAAAATGGACATCTTCCGGAAAATCATAGGAATACCAGTTCAGGCTTTCCGCCATCAGAGAAACCGAACGCATACCCGTTTCCTCATAAAGTTCACGGATGGCCGCATCATACGGCGTTTCCCCGCGGTCAATACCTCCCTGCGGCATCTGCCATGCCTTATCGCGTGTATCCCTGCGGTGCGCCATGAAAACATCGCCGCGGTCGTTCAAAACCATCAGCCCGACATTCGGGCGGTAGGATTTTTCCTTTGTCATTTTCTTTTACCCAACGATTCTTTCGCATAGTAGGACAACGGGACAAACGTGATTTCGGGCAGATCGTCGTCTTCGGCGGGCGTGAAGGAGTTCATCCATTCCAGAAGGGTCAGAAGCACAATCGGCGCTGTTTCCGCGCGGATAAAAGCCGATCCTTTCTGCAAGGCGATCTGGCGCGCTTCCTCAAGCCGGGCTCGGATCGCCGAGCGGTAGAAATTGTTCATGATATGGACATCGGGGCGTATCGTCCCCGGAAAAACAGGCATTTCCGGGTCGTCCGTACCGCTGATGTAAATCAGGCCGCGGTCGTTGATTTCCTGCACAAATGATTTCATCTGCTGTCCCGCATATGAAAATGTTTCTCCGGACGTGGCCGTCATTCCGATGTATGCGACGTTCCGGCCCAGCGTTTTGTGCAGTCTTTTGCGGTTTTCCTGTTCGGGAAGGCCCGCCACAAGTCCCAGAGGCCCCGGATCCGTGCTCGGGAACAGCCCGCGCTGCATCGGCAGATCCAAAAGGGTCTCATGTCCGGATCGCCGCGCTTCCGCAACATAGTTACCCAGCTGTTCCGAATAGGGGCTGAATGACAACGAGACTTCCTGAGGAAGGGCGTATATGGCCGCGTTTGTCGTGTTCTGCCGCTTGCCCAGCCCCGAAATCATGACCGCGATGTAAGGCGTCTGCGGCCGAGAGTCGAACGACCGGCTGTAGGCCTGGAAGGCTGTTTCTCCGTTTTTCTTTTTGACCGGAATATTGCCGTAACGCGACGCTGTCTGAAGCTCCGGCAACGGTTCAATGATGTGAAGCGGGATGCTTCCCTTGCTTTGCGTATTCTTGATGGCGCTGAAATTCGGCAGAGAAGCCATCAGCGTATCCTGAATCAGATCCGGTTTCGGCAGAGGCGCCCGCCGGACAGCAAATTCATCCTTGACGTCAATGACGCGTTCGGGCTCTTTCGGCGCGGCGGAAGGCTTCGGAGCCATGGGCAGATCGTCGTTTTCTTCCATGGCCGCACTGTCCTTGATTTCTTTCTGTGCCGGATAGTTCAGCATGGCCGACTCGACCGTTTCCTTCAGGGATTTCTTCCCCTTCAGTTTGCTTTCCGGTCCCTGCATGCTTTTGGCCAGCGCTTCGGCCAGAGAGGAGGAGGAGTCTTCCTCCTTTTGCGGCGGCGGCGTCTGCGTCTTCCGCGGCGGCTGAGGTTCAAGGAGAGCTGTTTTTTCGGCCGGTGCCTGTTGTTCCCTGATGTCGAAAACAACAAAGGGCGCCCGACTGTTCATAAACGTCCGGTAGGACGCGTACCCGAGGCCGCCGAGAGAGGCCAGAAAAAAAAGCAGGATGAAATAAAACGCCCGTTTCCCCTTCACCGTGCGTTTCTGCACGGTAAACGGCGACACGTCGGGCGTTTTGTTCGGTTCCATCAATCCGTCCTATTTCGAATGGTAAATGCCCATGGCCTTGACGATATCAATCGCACGATCCAGCTGATAGTCCTCGATTTTCTTTTCTTCTCTGGGCTTTTCGTCGAACGGATCAGGCTCTTTGGTTTTGCCGCCTTTTTTACCTTTGGCCTTTGCCTTGTCCTTTTCGTCCTGTTTGGCCAGAGCATTCGGCAAAGCGGCTTCGGCAAAATCGTCTGAACGCTGAGCAAAATATTCGACATGTCCGGGTTGGATTTCGATGTCGGGTTCAATGCCTTTGGCCTGAATCGAGCGGCCGGAGGGCGTGTAATACCGCGCGGTTGTCAGACGGATGGCGCCCAGTCCCGTCACCGGAATGACGGTCTGAACCGACCCCTTGCCGAACGAACGTGTTCCGACGACGACAGCGCGCTTGTGATCTTGAAGCGCACCGGCAACAATTTCGGCCGCCGAAGCGGAGCCTTCGTTAATCAGGACGACGATCGGCATGTTTTTCGTAATGTCGCCCTTTGTGGCGCTGTAACGTTGCATTTCTTCGGGTCGGCGGGGACGCGTCGACACGATTTCGCCTTCATCCATGAACAGATCGGCGACGGAAACCGCCTGATCCAGCAGTCCGCCCGGGTTGTTGCGCAGGTCCAGCACGTATCCGGACAGATTGTCCTTATGATCCTTCTGAATTTTCGCGACGGCTTTTTTAACATCCTGTGTTGTGGCTTCACTGAACGACGAAATGCGGATGTAGCCGACGGTTCCCTTATCTTCGCTTCGTACAGAGCGGATTTTGATGACGGCTCGGCTGAGGGTTACGTCAAAGGGATCCTTGCCCTTGCGGCGGACGGTCAGCTTGACTTTGCTGTTGACGGGGCCGCGCATCTTGTCGACGGCCTCGGTCAGGGTCTGACCCAGAACGGCCGTGCCGTCAATATGCGTGATGTAGTCCCCCGCCTTGATTCCCGCTTTATGCGCCGGCGTGTCGTCAATGGGGGAGATGACCTTGATCCATCCGTTGTCCATGGTGACTTCAATACCCAGGCCGCCGAATTCGCCCTTTGTCTGTTCCTGCATGTCCTTGAACGTGTCCGCGTCCAGATAGGACGAGTGCGGATCCAGTGAGGAAAGCATGCCGTTGATGGCGTATTCGATCAGCTTGTCTTCCGAGACTTCCTCGACATAATCCGTCCGGGCGCGTTTGAACGTTTCGCTGAAAACGTTCAGGTACTGGTACACCGAGACGTTTTCGTCGCTTTTTTTCGCGGTGGCCTTGGCCTTTTCCTTTGCCTCCGAAACGCCGGAGGAGTACACCAGAGCAAGAATCAATAAAAACTTTAACCCGAAGCTTTTCATGGACGCTATCCTTTATTTTTTCCCGGCGCCAGCCACGCGGCCGGATTGATCGGCTGCCCGTTGCGGCGCAATTCAATATATAACGTCGGATTTGATTCCGCCACCATTATTCCGACCGGCTCTCCGGCCAGCAGAGACTGCCCCACCGACGTGTCCAGCCGCCCGATGCCGGCCAGAAGGGTATGATATCCGTCTCCGTGTTCAATAATCAAGAGTTCTCCGTATCCGCGGAAAGGCCCGGCGAACAGCACGGTCCCGTCATACGGTGAAATAACCTGGGCATTCGGCCGCGTGCGCATGACGATGCCTTTGGAGGTAACCCCGCTTTCGGTCGGGTCTCCGTACTGTTTGATGACATTCCCCTTGACGGGATAGGGGATGTTTCCCCGGGCGGCCATGAAAGCGCCTGCGGCCACGCCCTTATCCGGCCGGAGCTTTTTCTGCCGGCGGCTTTCCGCGTCCAGCCGGGTCAGAAGGTCTTTGAGGTCTCCGGCCTGTTTAGCCAGAGAGGCGGCTTTTTCCTTAGCTCGTGCGCTTTCACTGGAAAACGCGGTCTGAAGCTGTGATTTTTTCCGGATCAGCTCGTTCATGCGGCGGTGTTTCTCCTCCAGCCGCTTGGCCATTGTTTTTATCTGGGCATACTGAGCGCGGATGGCGGTCGTGAGGCTGGCCAGCTTTGTCAGATCTCTGCGCAGACCTTCGGTGGAATATTCCAGACGGGGAACGGCTTCCCGCAGGAGCAGGGCGCTCCGTAGCGTATCTTGTGGGGGCAGAGGCTGAGCCAGAAGGGCTTCCGTCGGTTTCCACGCCAGATTTTGAAGCGCGGCCAGAACCTTGACCCTCTGTTCGCGTCGTCGTTCCAAGCGGCCTTTCATTGCGGCCTGTTGCATTTCCAGCTCATGCAGTTTCTGTTCCAGACGGTTGAGGCTTTCCTCCTGATTCTGAATCGAACCGGCCGCCGAAACCATCCGCCGCCGGACGCTGAGGATTTCCTTCTGAACCTCCTGGGCTTTTTCGCGCAGTTTCCGATGTTCGGATTCCGCGGCCTTAATCTGGCGCGTGACGCGGGAAAGCTCTGATTTTGCCGAGTCGGGCGTTTCCAGGGCGGCCCGGACAAAAGACGGCGACAGCATCCCCGCCATGAAAAGCAGGGCAAAAGCCGCCGTCGTCTTTTTAGGGGCCATTCGGCGTCAGTCCGTTACAAGAAGCGATTTTCCCGTCATTTCTGCCGGCTGAGGCAGCTTCAGGAGCTGAAGCAGAGTCGGCGCCAGATCTGCCAGGCGTCCGCCGTCCCGCAGCTTCATATCGGCAGGAGCGTTGAACAGAACGACCGGAACCGGCAACGTCGTATGCGCCGTATAGGGGCCGTGGGTCTTTTCGTCAACCATAAGCTCACAGTTGCCGTGATCCGCCGTAACCAGCATAACGCCGCCGGCGCGTTTGATTGCGTCTTCCAGACGGCCCAGGCATTTATCAACGGCTTCCGCTGCTTTGACGGCGGCTTCCATGATGCCGGTATGCCCGACCATGTCGCCGTTGGCATAATTGACGATGATGACATCAAACTTGCCCGCATCAATCGCGTCAACCAGCGCGTCCGTGACTTTGTAGGCGGACATTTCCGGCTGCAGGTCGTAGGTTGCGACTTTCGGGCTGGGAATGAGGATACGGTCTTCGCCTTCAAACAGGCGTTCTTCGCCGCCGTTGAAGAAGAATGTGACGTGCGCGTATTTTTCCGTTTCCGCAATACGCAGTTGCGTCAGGCCGGCCTTCGAGACGACTTCGCCGAAAATGTTGGAAAGCTGCTCGGGCGGAAAGATCGGTTTGACAAAACGGTCATGGTCGACCGAATACTGGGTCATACCGACAACAGCGGCAAATTTAACGGTTTTCGGGCGTTCAAACTTGTCAAACTGCGGATCCGCCAGCGCGTACATGATTTCGCGGGCGCGGTCGGAACGGAAGTTCGCGAACAAAAGCGCGTCGCCGTCTTTCATTCCCGCATAATCACCGACAACTGCCGGAATGACGAATTCGTCGAATTTCTTTTCCCTGTAGGAGGCTTCAACGGCGGCTTCGGCCGACGGCGCCCGGTTGCCTTCCCCAAGCATGAGAGCGTTATAGGCCAGCTGGACACGTTCCCAGCGGTTGTCGCGATCCATGGCATAGTAACGGCCCGCCAGAGTTACAATTCGGACATTTTTCATCCCGGCCGTTTTCTTTTCAAAATCCTTGATATAGCCGAGCGCCGAATCGGGCGGCACGTCGCGGCCGTCCAGAAACGCGTGAACGTCGACGGGAATGCCTTCCCCGCTCAGAATCCCGGCCAGGGCGATGATGTGATTCATGTGGGAATGGACGCCGCCCGGGGACATCAGGCCCATCAGATGGCAGGTTCCCTTTGATTTTTTCAGCGCGTCAATCAGTTCGACGACGGCGGGTCGTTTTGCCAGAGAACCGTCCGCGACGGCCTGGTCGATTTTCGGCAAATCCTGCATAACGACACGTCCCGCGCCGATATTCATGTGTCCGACTTCGGAATTGCCCATCTGACCGGCCGGAAGACCGACGTCCAGACCTGATGTCGCGATCAGGGTATGCGGACAGTCCTTAACCAAAGCGTGCCAGTTCGGCGTATTACCGGTTTCAATAGCGTTGTTTTCCTTGCTTTCGCGGTATCCCCAGCCGTCAAGGATGCACAGCATAACGGGACGGGGTCTTTTGGTTTCTTCGGTCACGGTCGTTCTCCAGTTTATAAAGAATCAAATTTATGTGGCGACTATAATACAAAACGCGAAGGGATGCATCCTATAAAATGATATAGGAAGCGCGCCTTTTCTGTCTTTTCGGGAGAAGAAGAGAAACATTCTTTGCTGAGGGGCGGGGGGGTGGTTCAGATCCGGTTCAGGCGGCGGATATTCCGGGAGGGAGGGGCGGCAAAAGCGGTAGACGGGCCGAGCCGTAGCGGAAAGGCCGGGAAGAGAAAGGCATTCTGTCTAAATGTCGGAAGGCTCCTTTGTTATTCCGGCAGTATTCTAAGGAATTTAAATAAGGGAATATTGACAAAAAACAGGATTGAGTTATACTGCCTTCATAAAGTTACGCGAACCGGCGCGAGGCATATTTTCCGGTTTTTCAGGATTCAGGAGAAAACAGATGGCTGTTGAAATTGACATTGCCGGGAAACAGGGGAGATCCCCTTCCGCCCTTTTGAACAAATATCTGAACAGGGTTGTCGCTGTGACCGCGTCTTCTCCGAAATCGGCGGCAAAAGCGGCCACGAAGGACGTTTTCGAAGCGTATAAATCGGATTTGTCGGAGCTGAGCGACCAGGAGAGGGTAAAGGCCGTGGTTGGAATCGCCCGAGCCGAACAGCCTTACGGTCTGAAAGACAGGCTGGGGTATGACTCGGACGCTCTTTTTGTCACGGATCGGAAAACCGCGCTGAAGGCGGGCATCCTCAAATCCGCGGTCGTTCTGGCGGGGGCGGCGGCATCGGTGGTGAATTACCAGCACGGCAATATGTTCGGCGCCGGCGTTTTTGCGGCGTTATCTCTGGGAAATGCGGACGGAGCCTTTAAAAAAGTCGTCGGGTCGTTCATGGCTCCCAAGACGCCTGAAGACAGAAAACGCGCACAGGATTATGCCGACGTCAGACATGCGCGTTATGCCCTTGACCTGCTGGAACAACACTTGAAAAAGGAAAAGGAAGACAAACTGTTCATGGGGACATACACGGCTTCCCGGATGCAGGGACGGTAAGTTTTTTTCATCTTTGTGAAACGCCGGTTTGTCCGGCGTTTTTTTGTGTACGGAGACTCCCGGGAATCAAAAAAGCAAAAAATCCGCAGAATGATTTTGCCTCCCTTTTTTTGAGGGCTTCTGCTGTTTTGGGAGCCGGAAAAGCGCAGAACCCCGAAAAGAACGATTCATATTTTGCTCAATGCTTTTCAAACACCTGAACGATCGCTGAAAGGGGGAGGGCAAAGCTGAATTTTTGGGATAAGAAGCGGAACGCAGGCTCTGTAAAAAAGATGCTATGCAAAAAACGCGCGGAGCTCACGTCATCTCATCCGTTTTCTTTGAAAGCCCGCCAAGCCGGCAACTTCCGGACGCCGGCTGTTGAATTTCGGGGGCATGGCTCATAAAAACGCTTTGCAGAGATTCGAGGCGCTGTTCCCATAGAGGCCGGAGGGCTTGGCTTTTGATGCGGAACGCTTCGTCTTTTAATAAATTCCCGTCTCATCAGACGCGATGATACGGGTGCCCGTCCAAAATCGTCCGGGCCCGGTAAATCTGTTCGGTCAGCATCACCCGCGCCAGCATATGCGGCCACGTCATGGCTCCGAATGCCAGAAGCATATCCGCCCGCCGGCGGATGCCGTCTCCATGCCCGTCCGCGCCCCCGATCAGAAAAGCCGCTGCCGGACAGCCGCTGTCCTGCCATTTCCCCATCTGCCGGGCAAATTCCGCCGAACCCGGCGTCCGCCCCCTTTCATCCAGAGCAATAATAACAGCACCCGGCGGAACCGCGGAAAGGAGCATTTCTCCTTCCCGCTGTTTCCGTTCCTCAACAGTCCCCGGTTTTTTATCTTCAAATTCCCGGATCGTTATTTTCCAACGTGTCTGCCGGACGTATCGGTTTATCAGATCCAGCTCCGGACCCGGCTTCTGGCGGCCGATCGCCGCGATCACAATGTCCATTACTTCGCTTTGCGCGGCGTTTCTTCGCCCCACAGTTCTTCAATACAGTACAGTTCGCGCGTTTCCGGATGGAAAACATGAACGATGACATCCCCGGCGTCCACAATAACCCAGTCGCCGACATCGCCGCCTTCCAGAGTGGCCGGGACGCCCGTTTTCTTTAACCGCAACTGAACCTGCTCGGCCAGAGCCGTCACATGGCGCGGCGCTCGTCCGGTTGCGACAACCAGATAATCGGCCAGCGCCGTTTTGCCCGACAGATCCAGGATAACAATGTCTTCCGCCTTTCCGGCCGAAAGCGTCTTTTCAATCAGTTCGACCATTTTTTTCGCGGCGGCGTTTTCCGTGTGCTTCGCCGTTTTTTTCAGGAGTTTTTCATTCTTCTCCTGCGCCTTCAAAAGCTTTTTGACGGTCTTTTTAACGGTTTTTCGGATTTCTTTTTTCGTCGCCTTTTCAACTTTCTTTTCGGCTTTGGCGCTGTCGGCTCGTGTGGTCTTTTTCGCGGGTTTTTCAGCCGCCGTTTTCTTTGCTGCGTTCACTTTCTTCTCCTGTTAAAAACAATCCCCTGCGCCGGATTTCCGTCGATGATGCCGGATGCCGCCGGATCGGAAGGAAAACCCACGCCGGCGGCCGCATCCGTGCCAGCTTCTTCGCCGCGCCCGGATTCTGCCTGTACAGGCGGAACATACGACCCGCCTTTCCGTGAAGGGCTTTCAAAGTATAATTTTTTCTGGCAAAAACAGCAATGGGGACAATTCGGATGATATCCTTCCAGCGATGCCACCGATGGAAATCCGCCAGATTGTCCGCTCCCATCAGCCAGACAAAATGCGTCTGCGGATGCATTTCCCGCAGCTTTTCGAGCGTATCAGCCGTATAGCGCGTTCCGATTTCCGATTCGACCGAGCTGATGCGGATGCGCGGATGATTCGCCGTCCGTTCGGCCGATTCCAGACGCCGGGAAAACGCCGCCATGTCCGCGTTCGTTTCCTTCAGCGGGTTGAGCGGCGAAACCAGCCACCATACTTCGTCCAGCCCCAGAAGCCGAAGCGCCTGCAGGCTGATATACCGATGGCCGTCATGGGCCGGATTGAACGACCCCCCCAGAAGGCCGATTTTTTTATGGGCGAATCTGTCCGTCACCGCGCACCTGATATTTGAACGTGGTCAGCTGTTCCAGACCGATCGGACCGCGCGCATGAAGGCGCCCGGTCGCAATACCGATTTCCGCGCCCATGCCGAATTCGCCGCCGTCACAAAATTGCGTCGACGCGTTGTGCATGACAACCGCGCTGTCAACCCGGTTCAGAAATTCGGCCGCCGCCGCCGCGTCTTCGGTCAGAATCGATTCCGTATGATGCGAACTGTGGCGAGCAATATGTTCAACGGCGCCGTCCAGATTGTCGACAACCCGGACGGAAATGATCGCATCCAGGTATTCCGTGTCCCAGTCTTCTTCAACAGCCGGCCGAACCCGGGAATCCAACGCCCGCACCTTTGCATCGCCGCGGACTTCACATCCCCGGGAAATCAGATCTTCCAGAAGAACCGGCAGATAAGCCGCCGCAACAGAGTCGTCAATCAAAAGCGTTTCCGTTGAATTACAGGTTCCGGTGCGGCGGAGCTTCGCATTTATGACAACACGCCGTGCCTTTTCCAAATCGGCGCCCGCATGCACATATGTGTGACAGATACCGTTCAGATGCTTGAACAGGGGAATGCGGCTTTCTTCCGTAATGCGCTGAATCAGCGACTTGCCGCCCCGGGGAACGATGACGTCAATGTATTCGTCCAGCTTCAGCATCTCGCCGACAGCCGCGCGGTCCGCGGTCGGGACGGACTGGATGCATGTTTCCGGAAGACCGGCTTCGCGCAGTCCGGAATGCATGATCTTCGCAATTGCTGCCGAAGAATGGAAACTGTCCGACCCACCGCGCAGAATGACCGCGTTTCCGGATTTGAAACACAAAGCTCCGGCATCTGCCGTCACATTCGGACGGCTTTCGTAAATGACGCCGATGACGCCCAGAGGAACACTCACACGGGAAATACGCAGGCCGTTCGGACGCGTCCATTCCGCCAGAACGCGGCCCGCCGGGTCGGGCAGAGCTGCAATGTCCTCCAGTCCCCGAGTCATGGATTCAATGCGTTCCGGCGTCAGAAGAAGACGGTCGCGCATGGCATTTGATGTGCCGGACGGCAGCGCCTTCATATCCTTTTCATTGGCGGCCAGAAGAGCCGGGATGGATTCTCTCATTTTTTGTGCCGCTGCAAGCAGAGCCGCGTTTTTCCGTTCTGTCGGCGCGGTCGCCAGACAACGCGCGGCTTCCTTTGCCTGCTGTCCCAAAGAACGCATCAGTTCCTTCATGTCGGTTTCCCTCTCTGTCAAATCACGCCGGGCGTTTTTCCGTAACCATATCGTCGCGATGGACGATTTCATCCTGTCCATGATAGCCCAGAAGCGCCTCAATCTCGTCGCTGTGCCGTCCGGCAATCAGTCGGGCGTCGTGCGCATTGTACGCCGTCAGCCCCTTGCCGAGAAGGACACCGTTTTCATCTTCCAGAATAACGGCGTCGCCGCGGCCGAAATTACCCTTGACGGCTTTTATTCCCGCCGGCAGGAGACTTTTCCCCCCGGCCAGAGCCCGAGCCGCGCCCGCGTCCAGAACCAGAGTCCCGCGCGGCTTGATTGATCCGGCAATCCAGGCTTTGCGCGCGGAAACCGGCGTCTTGTCGGCCAGAAACCACGTACATTCCCCTGTCGCGGCCATGCGCGAAATCGGATGAAGCTCTTTGCCCAGTGCGATAGCCATACCGCATCCCGCTTCCATGCAGATCCGCGCGGCCATCAGCTTTGTCGCCATGCCGCCTGTGCCGACGGCGCTTCCCGCCCCCCCGGCCATTGCCTCAATTTCCGGAGTCAGTTTTTCAACGACGGGAACCAGTTCGGCGTCCGGATTTTTGCGCGGATCCGCCGTGTAAAGCCCTTTGATATCGGAAAAAATGATCAGGGCGTCCGCGCTGGCCATCTGAGCGACTCGGGCCGCCAGACGGTCGTTGTCGCCGACTTTGATTTCCGAAGTGGCAACCGTGTCGTTTTCATTGATGACCGGAATTGTCCCGATGTCCAGAAGCGTATTCAGCGTATTGCGCGCGTTCAGATAACGCTTCCTGTCTTCCGAATCGTCCAGAGTCAGGAGAATCTGCGCCACCCTCAGACCGCGTTCGGCCAGGACTTCCTGATAATAGTGCGCCAGCCGGATCTGCCCGACGGCGGCGGCGGCCTGCTTTTGCGGCAGGGGGAGCTTTCCGGAGGGCAGCCCAAGGGCGCGCCGTCCGACAGCCACTGCGCCGGAGGTCACGATAATGATGTCTTGTCCGCGTTCCCGCGCGGCCAGAATATCGTCCGCCAGCGCGTTCAGCCACGTGTTCTTCACCCGACCGGTCGATTCGTCAACCAGAAGAGAGGAGCCGATTTTCAAAACAAGCCGTTTGGCTCGATCCAGAGGCGTCTTAGTCGTCATTGTCGTCGAAGATCTCCGCACTTTCGGGGGTGTTGCGCACCCGGCGCGTTTCCTGAACGTAAGGCAGAAGCTTCCGCAGGACGTCCTTCGTCCCTTCATGAGACACGGCAGACATTATCATCGGCTTGCGGCGGCACGCTTTCTGCAGGGCTTTGACTTTTTCGGCCGTGTCTTCGGGCGTCAGGGCGTCGATTTTGTTCAGGACGACCAGCTCGGGTTTTTCCTGAAGCTTCCTGCTGTAAAGCTTTAATTCCCGGCGGATGGCTTTGTAGCGTCCGGCCACATCCTCTTCGGTTCCGTCAATGATGTGCAGAAGGATGGCGCAGCGTTCGACATGGCGCAGGAATTTGTCGCCCAGGCCGATTCCTTCGTGAGCGCCTTCAATAATGCCCGGAATATCCGCAATCAGCATTTCGTCGTCGTCAATGCGCGCGATGCCCAGATTCGGATGCAACGTCGTGAACGGGTAATCCGCGATTTTCGGGCGCGCCGCGGTCACGGCGGACAAAAAGGTCGATTTCCCCGCGTTCGGAAATCCCAGAAGGCCGACGTCTGCAATGATTTTCAGACGGAGCCACACCCACATTTCCTCCCCGGGCCAGCCCGGATCGGCGCGGCGCGGTGCCTGGTTCGTCGAGGATTTATACATGGCGTTGCCAAACCCGCCGTCCCCGCCTTTGGCGATCGTAAAACGTTCGTAGGGAACCGTCATATCCTTGATGACCGTTTCCCCGTCGTCTGCGACGATTTCGGTGCCGACGGGGACTTTGATGATCAGGTTCTGCCCTTTGGCGCCGGTGCAGTCGCGTCCGGCACCGTCGCGGCCTTTCTCGGCTTTGAAATGCTGTCGATAGCGGAAATCAATCAGCGTGTTCAGGTTCGGGACGGCTTCAAATATCACGTCGCCGCCGCGTCCGCCGTTGCCGCCGTTCGGTCCGCCGAATTCAATGTACTTTTCCCGGCGGAAGGCAACACATCCGTTGCCGCCGTCGCCCGACTTGATGAATATTTTGGCCTGATCAAGAAATTTCATGAAACACCGGTTGTCTGTTGGAAGTGATTATAACAAAGGCCGGCGGTCTTTTACAGATAACACAAAGGGGAATGGCAAACCATCCCCCTTGAGAATGAAAACATCCGGCATAAGGCTTAGACGACGGAAACGTAAACCCGGTCGTCCGTCTTGCGCGTGAATTCAACGCGTCCTTCGACTTTGGCGTAAAGCGTATGATCGCGGCCGACGCCGACGTTTGCCCCCGCACGATATTTCGTACCGCGCTGACGGATAATGATGTTTCCGGGAATGACGGCCTGGCCGCCGGATTTCTTGACGCCCAGACGACGGCCTTCAGAGTCGCGTCCGTTCCGTGTGCTGCCGCCTGCTTTTTTATGAGCCATAGTTTATCTCCTTAACCCGAAATTAGCCGGCAATGTCGGTAATTTTTACAATGGAAATATGCTGACGATGGCCGTTTTTACGGCGGTAGCCGTGGCGGCGTTTCTTTTTGAACACCAGTACGGTATCGTCACGTGTCTGCTTCACGACCGTTGCGGAAACTTTCGCGCCTGCAACGGAAGGAGCGCCGATCTTTTCTCCGACGGCAAGCACGTCGTCAAACGTCACCGTAGAGCCGACGTCTGCGTCCAGCTTTTCAACGATGATCACATCGTCTTTCGCGACCTTGTACTGCTTGCCGCCTGTCTTGATGACTGCGAACATTTCTTCACCATCCGAAAATCAGTAATGTGTCAAGCGGAAACCGTTCCCACTTGTAAGGAAGCCTTTTATAGCCGGATATCCGGCCTTTTGTCAACAGGATTATTTGAGTATTTTTTCTTCACGAAGACTTCTTCAGGGCGCGCTGTCCGGCCGGGGTCTGGAAAATGCGGCGCGCCAGCCGTGAAAACGGCAGCGACTGCACCCAGACCTTACCCGGTCCCGTCAGCTCGGCAAAAAACAGACCCGAACCGCCCAAAAACTGGGACTTGACCGTCCCGGCATCCGCAATGTCGAATACGACGCCCGGCTGGAACGCGACCAGACAGCCGACGTCAACCTGAAGCACTTCCCCCGGATTCAGGTCGTATTCCACAATCGTCCCTCCCGCGTTGATGAACACAAGCCCGTCTCCGTGCAGACGCTGCATGATAAAACCAGCTCCGCCGAACAGGGCTGTCAGAATCCGCTTCTGGAAAAAAATACCAATCTCAACGCCGGATTCGGCACATAAAAAACTGTCTTTTTGACATATAATTTCATGTCCGAAGTCGCTGAGCGAGATCGGTATGATTTTTCCGGGATAGGGCGCGGCAAAGGCGACTCGCTGTTTTTTATCCGTGCGCTCGTTCGTAAAGGAGGCCAGGAAAAAGCTTTCGCCCGTCAGAATGCGTTTCCCCGCACCGAACAGTTTTCCGAAAAAGCCCTGTTTCCGTCCGTTGCCCATGAGAGCCTCAAATTCGACACCGATCTGTTTGTAGATCATGGCTCCGGGTTCGGCCAGAACAGTTTCTCCCGGCTTCAGTGCGAACTCGGCGTACTGCATGTCGTCCCCGCAGATTTTGAAATCCATGTCGGTTTTCAGCACTTTTGAGGGAAAGGGCCGCGCCGAATCGGACATCCGTTCAAAATCGCGAGCCGGCACCCATTCCGGCATACCGTCTTTCCAGACAAGGCATTTCGGGTGTTCCGAAATGAAGCGGCGTAGCTCATGTTCGGAAAAGGGCCCATAATTCCGGCTTTCAAAAGAACAGAACCACATGGCATTATTTCCTTAGAAGAGTGGTGCCGACGCGCCGCCGCCGCAGGTCGTTGGCCAGAAGGTTCTGGACATACCGCCCCTGGAACAGGCAGACGTCATATGCTTTGCCGAATTTCAGGGCATGCTCGTCATCAACGCGGCACAGAATCGCCCGATTCGCGCCCATGTTCCGCAGGCGATCCTGTAGCAGAGGGTCGCTTTCAATCGCTTCGGGCAGTTCCGGAGTCCAGACCAGTTTCAACAGATCCGCGCCCAGACGTTCGCGGTCAATGAAGCGCAGGCTTTTATCCGTAACGCCGTCAATGCAGATTTTGTACCCCAGGTTCTGGGCGTAATCCCGCGCCAGAAGATAGGAGGTCAGATCGCTGAAAATGTCAATCGGCTGGAGTTCAAGGACAATGGAGGACTTCATTCCCGAACGGATATTGTAATCGAAATTACGGAAATCCTCCGAAAGAATGGTTGAAACATTCAGGTTCAGGCTGAAATCGTGCGTGAAAGAGCCGTCGTCATGGCGCGAAACGCTGGAAAGCACCCGTTTGTCGAGCGTTTCGGTCAGATCCTGAAACAGCCAGGGCGTCGCCGTCAGGGAAACATCCGGCAGAAGTGTTTCACCCAGATCCGCAATCGCGACAAACACTTCCTCAAACATGGGCTGTGGCTGAATATCGTCCAGAATAACGCAAACGGACTGCCGCCGGATCATATTTGCGAAATCGGTCCCGGCCAGAGCTTTGGTGATCCGTGAAAGAATCTCGGGCGTGAGGTGTTTTTGATTCCTGTCGCGCGACGGCGGCAGGACAAACTTCTTGCGCGGTGCGTCTGTTTTCTGAAGGGGAGCGTCCCGAACGCTGTCTGAAATACGGCGGAGTTCCTCGAACAGGGAAGTCTTGTCTTCGGGAAGGCTGAAGCGGCGCTGTAGCTTGTCCTGTTCGGCCGTTGTTTTCGAATCGCCCGAAAACCACAGCCATGCTTTGATCAGCAGAGCCTGTATTTCGTTTTCCTTTGTTTTGGACGAGTACGCAATGAAAATATCGTCGTTCGATACACAAAAGGCGCGGCCGTAGGGATAAAGCGGTTCCTTGAAGCTGTCGACAATCGTATTCAGCGTCTGTTCCGTGCGGAGCGCTTCGTCCAGTTCGGAGATTTTCAGCTGCAGAACCGTCAGCGGTACTTTGTCCCGCAGCGCCGAATGAAGGTAGGTCCGCAGATGTTCTTCCTGATTATTCATTCCCGTCCCCTACAAATTCGCTTCGATCGGTTCGTCCAGTGCTTCCGGGCAAAGGCACTCCCGGAGGAGCGGTCCGGCGATGCAGGCCTTGCGCGCGATGCACTGAGCCATGGTGCAGGCATCGCTTTTTTTGCATTTCCGTCGGGTTCCCGCACCGGAAAGCGCGTCAATGAAATACCCCTGGAAACGCGTAATGTCCTGCGACAGACCCCATTTAATCGCGTTTTCATCCTCACAGCGCATCAGGATGATGCGTTCGGGATTGATGTCCCGGATCATCTGCGGCAGCGGCGTGCGTCCGTTGTATTCCGGGACGGCCGGCGACCAGTTCAGCTTCAGAAAATCCGGATCCAGCAGATTAATGTCCAGAAACTCCAACGAAATCGGGTGCAGGCCGTCAATCAGAATCCTGTGCCCGGAACCGCGCAGAAGGTCTTTGGCAATTACAAAGTTTTTTGTGTTCTGAATAATGTCCATCAGCTGGACTTCGACAATGACGGACGTCGCCTCGGGCAGGCGGTTCAGAAACGTTTCAAACGCCGGCGTGAAAATCGTCGAAATGTTCAGATTCAGGCTGATGTTTCCCGGCGTATGGCTGAACAGTTCCCGGTCAACAGACAGCATCCGTTTGTCCAGTGTTTCGCTCAGATGCTGGAAAAGCCAGCGGTTGGAAAGCACGTCAACATCCGGGGCAATGGCGGCCTTAAGATCGGCCATGGACGTAAAGTATTCATGAAAAAGCGAATAATACCGGCCGCTGCGGGTGATCTGAATCGCTTCCTGGCGTCGGATGACCTTTAAAATATTGAAACCTTCAATGTTGCGCAGGATCGTATCAAGGTGTTCCGGGGCAATGGGGATGAGAGGCCACTTTACTTCCTTTTGTTTCCTGTCGTTCCGGTAGGCTTCCTCTTTTTCCCGGGCGATGTCCAGAACATTTTCGTATTCGTTTTTCAGCCGGTAAAGACGGATGAATTCGTCGGCCTGTTCTGATGAGAAAAACGGGTCCGACTGAAAAAGCGGGCGGATTTTCTGAACGGCGTTGTCCAGCAGAGAGGGAGAAATATTACGCCCGATGATGAAAATATCCGTGTCGGAAAGCAGGAAAACGCGGGAACGGGACTTGGTGACGAGTTCCTCAAGAAAGGTCATTGTCATCCGGATGCGGTTGGGAGTCCGGTTGGGGGGCTTGAGGGCAGAAAGCCGAATCCGGATGGCCGCGGCTTCGTCTTTCATGCTTTCGATGCGATAAAGCATGTCGAGCAGCTGTTGTTCGGCGACCATGGTTGATTTGACTGTACCCAAGACGGCATCCTATAAAAACGGTTCAAACCCAGTTATTCATCATAAAATCTATCCTTCCCCGTGTCTAGGAAGTTGTACTGAAAATCACAAAAAAATCCGGGAATCTCCCGGATTTTTTATTTTTGCGGGGCGGCTTCTACTTAAGGTAAAGCCGTACCTCCGTCGTTTTGATGGAACCGCTCTGAAGTTTGGACATTGTAACGCGTCCGGCGGGCAGTCCCATTGCCATCAGAGAGCTACGGACGGCTTCGGCGTTCTTGATCGCTTCGTAATTGCCCGAGGCAACGCCGGCCGGGCTGACGGCGACCAGTTCAAACGACGTTTTGGGCCGTTTTTCAAGAGCCGTCTTGATGGCCTGATAAAGCGGCTGTTCGTAAGCAACCTTCCGGCGGTCAAAGCGAATGACCATCAGCGGACGGCGTCCGTCAACCTCGGCGGTTGGCAGAGTAACGGTCGAAGGCAGGGACGGCGCAACGGCGGCGGTCGGAATCGTCGTCGGGTCAGCCAGATTGACGCCGAACAGCTGACCTTCGCGGATCCCCAGCGCCAGCGTCGATATGTTGCGGCGTTCGTTGATGACGTACTGCTGCTGACGGGCGACCTGCGTGTTGATTTCGGTCACCAGGCGTTCCAGAAGGACAGCGGTCTGGTTTGTTTCGTCTTCCATCGTGCGTAGCTGTTCGTGTTCGGATTCCAAAGCGCCCGAAATCGCAAAAGTCGCCCGGATCGCGTCCAGAAGATACGTAATCATGGCGGAGTCATTGCCGACCTGTGTGGACAGACGAGCCATTGCCGTAATGTTCTGATCCAGTTGATCCACCTGAGACGCGGCCTGACGCCACATTTCGGTCAGTTCCGGGTTCCCCGGCGTTGTGCCGATCTGAAGGCGGGCGTTGATGTGGGCGATATATTCATAATAGCGCCGGGATTCATTCGCGCTTTTTTCACGCAGGGTGCGGAAGGTTTCCGTATTCTTTCTGACCTTGTCCTGCAACTGTTTTAATTCGCGGCCGATAGTCGCCACTTTCTGGCCGATAAAAGACTGTTTTCCGGCATATTTCGCGGAAATTTCAGCCGGTGAGGCGGCCGGAGCGGCGGGCGCCGGCGTCTGTTCGGCACTCGTCGCGGCTTGTTCCGCAGAAGCGGGAGCCGTTTCGGAGGCCGGGACGGAAACGGCAAAGTCGTCGGCGTAATAATCGTCCGAAGCGTACGGCTCCGGCGTTGACGACATACAGCCGGAAAGTGCCAGGACGGCGACGGCAGTGAAAAGACGCTTTGAAACAACCATTGTTCAGGTACCTTAAAAGTTTGAGAAAACTGCGCGATTTTCTATATCATCCGACCGGACTGTCCGGCTATGACGATACTCACTAGAATGTACTTGGAAATAACGGTTTTGCAAGGATTTTTGTAAAAAAAATCATTTTCAGAGGCTTTTTATAAAAAAAAACTTGCAATTAAAAAAAGCCGGGCGTATACAGATGTCTGTCTTAAGCGCCCATAGCTCAACTGGATAGAGCATCTGACTACGGATCAGAAGGTTGAGAGTTCGAATCTTTCTGGGCGCGCCAAAAAAAAGCCCTGTTACCAATAGGTTAACGGGGCCTTTTTTTTACATTAGTCCGGATTGGTCCCGCGTCTGATTCGAAAGGGGGGGGCGTTGCCTCGGCCGATAAGTCGGAAAAACGGGAAAACCCCGTCTTTATTATATACGGCATTCTTGCCGGCGCCGGGTTCGTTTTCTTACGGCGCGGAAGCCGGCTCCTTTTCATTTCCTTCGCGGAAGATGTTGAGGTCGATGAGGGTCTCTTCCTTTTTTTCGACTTCAAATTCCCGGCGTTCGGCCGTTCGGCCGTCCGCAAGGATTTCCAGAACATAGCGTCCGGTCGGCAGCCGGAAAGACTGTATCCAGATATTGGCCGGAAGCGTTCCCCAATAACGCAGGTCGGCGCTTTCCGACATTTCGATGCCCAGCCGAGCCAGCGAATAACTCAAATGGGCAAAGGCCAGGGAACTGGGGTTGTTTTCATCATAAGACGCATACGCCGCGGCCAGTGCTGCAGCGTGTTTCGTCGCCAGCCGAGCCGCCGTTTCCGAATACAGACGTCCCCGGATCCGCTGGTATTCGGCATACGCGATTTCCGACAGGGGCTCTGTCAGAGCCATCGGCGCGCGGGTGATGATTTTTCCGTCCGCGTTCCGGATCACGGCCTCATACGTCGGCGGAGCGGACGGTTCAACACGCTGAGGAATTTCAAATTCAATCGTCTGTCCGGCCATGACGGAAAAAACAAAATCCTGAAACCCGGAGTCGCCGCTGTATCCCAGCAACAGAGCCATCGGAATATAATAGGAGGTCGTTTTTTTCTTTTTCAGGGTGATCAGCCCGGTTTTCAGCAGGATATGGACATTGTCCGTCCGACGGCTTTCCAGCTTTTTCAGGGAAGACGAGGCATATCCTTTCAAATGAGACGCCTGCGGGGTTTCGTCGGTGTAACGCTTGCGGACCGTTTCTTCGGGCAGATCGGAAAGACGGGCGTAATCCTCTCCGAATTCCCGGAATTTTGTGTTGTAGGCCGGATAGGCGCTGTAATTCCGAAGCAGGACTTTCGGGACATCCCTGTAAAGCTGCCGCGCGATTTGCACATCCGTTGTCGTGCCGTAATTCTGATGAACGAAACCGCCCCATGTCTTGGCCATCATGTCCGTTTTGAACTGGTTTTTCCCGGCGCTCTGATCGCTGTAGTCGTTCAGCAGAGTATCCCAGTCCAGAAGCGCGGCCCGCGCCGCGCTCAGATGGCGGCGTTTTTCGGCATCACTCAGCGTTCGTGCGGGAACAGGAACGCCGTTTTCATCCGAGTAGGCTTCATAAACGCCGTTCCGGGACAGATGATAATGGCAGAGCGACTGATAAAAGCGCAGAAGCGACAGCTCATAGCGTTCTCCGACATAATCCGACAGACTCTGCCCGGCCGCGCCGGCCAGAATCGTTTTTGAGATGCTCTGCGTATACAGTTCCGCCGCGGCTTCCCGCGCTTTGTCAAACTGCTGCAGTGCCTGGTAATAATTTCCGTTCAGGTAATGCATCGTCCCGTTGTCCAGATAGCGGACCAGGCGCGAGGATTCGTACGGATAAAATTCGTAAGAAGCAACGATGGCCGCGGCTTCTTTCGTTTTTCCCTGAACCGTCAAAGCCCGTGCCCGGGACTGCATTTCATAGCTGGATACCGAACGGCATCCTGTCGTAAACAGCAGAAGCAGAAGGCACAGAGCTTTTCTCATTTATCCGGTTCCGTCCGTTACCAGCCAAAAGAGCTGCGTTCGGAATATTTGTTGATTTTGTTCCGTGTCCGCAGGACTTCGACGCCGGTTTCGATGTCGGTCATGCGCATGTTGACGGAATATTCCTTGATTGTCCGGCCGTCCCGGGTTTCGGGCTTCATGCGGACAGCGCCGAAGATGATCAGGTCTGCGCCGGTCATCTTTCCGATTTTCTTGATGTCCCGCGGGTCAACCATGCCGTCATTCTGATAGCGGATTTCCTTCAGGATACGGTCGCGGGCTTCGGCGTCAATCAGAACGTAATCGCCCGACATGGAAAATTCGGTCAGAAGCTCGTCGTTTAAATCACCGATGGGAAAATACGCTTCGGATGTTTCGTTCTGCACTTCGCCGATGAACAGCTTCGGTTCGCGGCCCAGCTTTGTCAGATAACGCTGGAATCCGCGGTGTTTTCGGATCTGTTTCTGAATTTCCTGCACCGACATTTCGGTGTCCCTGGCGACCCACCGGTCCGTGATGGTCATGGCCAGCTCGTCCGATTCGTCGTTTGAAACGCGTTCGGCCTTAAAAGAGGAGCACGCCTGCATAAGCAGACAGGACAGAACAATAAGAGCGGTTTTTTTCATGCAAAGCATCCTTTAAAAAACGGGAATATGTGTTTTCAGGTAATCTTTGAAGGCGGAAACGGCGTTTTCATACGCCTGTTCATACGAACGCCCGGATTAAGAGAAGGAAGCCGTCGCATCTTCAA
>ENA-UOJC01002228-UOJC01002228.1-human-gut-metagenome-genome-assembly--contig:-C104-NODE-2228-length-21835-cov-10.904591_pt1 | contig 21835 bp, 19 predicted proteins | sample MGYA00242339_ERZ723886 | MGnify/ENA metagenome assembly ERZ723886 | reverse complement strand
TGATAGGCGGTAAGCCTTGAAAAATCAAGGAATTTCGGAAGATTGAATTTTTAATTTTTAATTAGCAACAGAAAATCGTTCTGAAATCCGTACATGTATTAGTCACAATTGTATATATATATACCGACTGATCACGCATTTTCTCAATCTCAAACAACTCGTCTTGAACATTGCCTTCTGGATGGAACGTTCCATTTGTTTTTTTATATTCCATTTTTTTACCTCCTTCGACTTAATTATATAATAAATTACATAAAAATATCCTCAATGTACCTGAATTGAACAATTTTGTCCTCTAATCACTCACATATCGATAAATAAATAAAAATCTCAAATTTATCACTAACTTTATATTCCATATATCCATCATATTTTTCTATTACTTTTTCTATACTCTTCATTCCAATTCCATGAAGTTTTTTATCAATTTTATCTGATATAAAGAAATTCTTTTTACTTGATTTATTCGTTGACAATGAATTTTCTAATTGAATCAACAACAAGTCATTTTTTCTTAAGATTTTTAAATTAATCCATGCTTTTTTATCGGGAACTGCTTCACAGGCCTCTACCGCGTTATCCAGCAAATTTGCCAGTAATGCACATAAATCTATGTCATTAATAGCTATCTGTCCTATATATTCTACCTGATAAAAAAACTTTATTTCCTTATCCCTGGTCTCCATAATTTTTCTATTTATTATTATATCTATTATTTCACACCCCGATTGCACACTATTCACTAAACATGACATCATCTCCATGCATGACTCTATATAGTTAATTGCCTCTTCGTTTTTCTGCTCCCGTATTAAATGATCTACTACTAAAATATGATTCTTAAAATCATGATACAAAATTTTATTTTCATTATACGCTTTCTGCAACTCCAAATAATGTTCCTTTATTAAATTATTTCGCATATTTAAAATTCGATTTTGTTCTTCACTTTTAATCCTCAACAAGTAAAATACGAAAACACCACATGTAATAAAAACAAATAATAAATAGAAAAACCAATAATGTATCAATCTTTCTTCATATCCAAAACGATAAACTCTACAAAAACATATAATTCCCAGAAAACTATAAACACTTATAAAGTATCGATAAAAATCATTTTCATATAAATATTCATATAATTTTCCATTACTAATCATGTAAAATACTAAAAAATAGCTAATAATCAGGGTAAGAATAAATAAACTTCTAGAAATACCCATGTGAATGAAATCCAATGGATTCTGTCTACTAACACGATTTACTTCAAATATGACTGCTACTATCAAAAGATCCATTAAACGCATTGCATTTACATAAATTACTACTAAAGTAAATAATTTCTCAACTTTCCTTTTACTGGATATTTGAACATATAGATAAATATATATAACTAGAATATATGTCATCAAATTAGAATACGTAGTAAATCTATAATTATCAGCACATAACCATGCCACCGGCGCACTCACTACAATAATAATAAGATTATCAACCCATCTTTTCCTCCCTGTTTGAACATTATATTTCTTTAGAAACAGCTTGATTCCCCAGAAAATCAACGAAAAATAATTTAAATACTCCGTAGCCCAAAATATAATATTTTTATACATGATTTCTCCAATATGTATTAATTTCTCTTTTCACCCGTTCTAACTGAGGTTTGCTGACAGGTACTATTTCCCCATTTGACATATAAATTTCCTTATTTCTTAATTTCATTACATGCTCGATGTTTACAATAAAACTCCGGTCCACATACATAAATCCCTCCTCCGGCAATTCCTCATAAACTTCTGACAAAGTTTTTCGAATAACACTCTTTCCGTTTCGTGTCTGAAATACAACATTCTTTCCATTCTTGTATAGATAATAAATATCCTTCACAGGTATTTTTTCTAATTTTGTGCTTACAGTAATTCGGTAAGACGGTTCGGTCCTGGCATCAATCTCCTTTTGGATATTTTCTAACGTGGCGGCCAATTTCTGTTCCCATTCATCCTTCAATATGTACTGATAAGCCTTTGCGCTGTATCCCTCAATAGCAAATTGCGGATAAGCCGTAAGAAAAATAATATAACAATAGGGCGACTTTTCTCTAAGTATCCGCCCTAAATCAATTCCGGACATATCCGGAAGCTCAATATCCAGTAAATAAATATCATAGTATTTCCCATCGTCCACCTCGTACATCAGCTCTTTACCACAACTATAACAATCCACTTCAACGGCCAGATTCTTTTTTTCATAAATAGAATAAATTTTACTTCTCACTTTACCGTGAAAAATTGGCTCATCGTCCAAAACTGCGATCTTTAACATCCTGTATCCCCCTTATTAATTTTATCTTTTGTTACATGTAAATTTTATTCTGCTTTAGGGTCAGTTTACCATTCCACATATTTCTCGTAAAGTAGTAAACCTGTGGATTATTTTTACACACACTTACAGATAAAAAAAGATGTTCCATTGCCTTACACAATGAAACATCCCAAAATATTATTTGACTGCTATTTCAAGAAATACCTTTTTGTTTTCCTCTGGCCACTTTCACTCAACATTCCATCCTGAACCATTTCTTTTAGAATTCGTTTTGTCGTAGATTCTGCCAAACCAATAATCTCCCTTGCTTCTTTATTTGAAATACTGCCTGCTTCTTTCACATACTGTATAATCGCCCGTTGCCTTTCAATATTTTTATCGGCTTTTTTATCGGCTTTTTTATCGGCTTTTTTATCGGCTTTTTTATCGGCTTTTTTATCGGCTTTTTTGTAAAGGTTTACCCGGAACGTATCTCCAATTTCCATAAATTCTGGCGTTGGCAATTCATATTCCTCTGCTCTTTTCAGAATACGTCGAATTCCCGTTCCCCATTCCTCGATCAATTCCATCCGACTAAATATCTCAGCAACTGCCCGGTTCCGGATTTTTGATCTTCCATTCATAGCCTCTTCCAATGTAAGTCCTCCGAACAACATACCTGGAGATGTCACCTCAACACGGTCGTCATATATGGCTACCTGAACACAAGAATTATCCATAAAATTCCGATGACACACAGCATTAATGATCATTTCTCGAATAGCTCCTATTGGAAGTTCATAGACATCCTTTCTCACCAGTCCCTCAATTTCCGCACCCAAATTAATATGCCTAAGTACAAATTGGTATGCCGCCTCTATTTGCTCATATAACGGTCCGCAGTATTCCTTTTTGTCAATAAAAATATCCCTGTCATTTCCTTTAAACAAGGCACATTGAATTTTAGAGAAACGAAAATAATTACTGGTTAGCAGGACAAAGGCATTTGTAGCTAATATTTCACCCTCAGATTTTTTTAAGACCTTCCAATTCAGCAATTGTTCTCTCGTAACTTCCTGAACGTTTTTCCTTTCTTCTTCGGTCGACATGGCATTTCTCATATATTCTGTAATATCAGAGCATAACTTTTGCACAGCTTCATCCTCTATCTTGTATCCAATACAAACTAATTCATCCCAAGATACATTCGTGCCTTCCATTTCTAATTCTCTGATTTTCACAGCATCCGCCGGCCTGGATGTTCCGGCCACCCTAATATATGTTCCATGCTCTTTGCCTATACTTTTTATATAGTAAGGCCGATTTGCTCCCGGATAAATCTCCACAATCACTACACATTTTCCATTAATTGTTTGAAATGTAATATCCGGTATAATTTGAGGCTCACAACTATCTGAAACCGCATTCGCTATTTGATCCATAATCTGAAATACAGACTTCTCATCAACTCCGACAACTTTTTTTTCTTTATCATCAATTCCTATAATAATCTTCCCACCACTAGTATTAGCAAATGCAACGACAGACTTCAGATATTTATCACTTTTTTCCGGAAGCAGAATCTTATATTCAATATTTTTAGATTCACCCTTTAATATATCTTCCTTTGTCACGTCCCTCACCTCTTTTTCTATATTTTATATTATACCATTTATATTTCTTATACAACAAAAAGAAATGATGAATACATTTCACTGTACTCATCATTTCTTTTTTCTTTAATCTAATTATTCATTTTCTTCAATATTATCCGGTGTTAAAATAATCGGATCAAGTTTGCCCGGATTCTTTTTACGATAAGACTCCATCAGCACAAGAACAATAATACCAATCGCTATATAAGCCACAAGGGACATCCATCCGGCAAAATCAAGAGATAACGAGGATGCGATAACTACCCAAATGGATACCAACATACCGATGAATAAGAAAGCGTTGCCGCCCGGCGCCTTATATGGACGTGGCCATTCAGGGTGTGTTTTCCGCAGCTTATAGGCATCATAACAAACCATAAAGTATACTAAACCAGCGGCAATACAGGAAACCGCATAAATATACTGTACCCAGTTGCTCGCCGAGAAAACACAGAAAAATACAGAGAACAATAAAACAACAAAGTTGGACACATAAGGCTGACCATATTTGTTTAATTTCTTAAACGGTGTCGGAAGCATATTTAACTGAGCTGCTCCGTAAAGTACGCGAGCCGACGAGGTCCAGAATCCCATAAATGTCGTGAAACCGTGCAGAGAACCGGCAATCAGTGCGCCCCAGGCAAAAATCATAGGAAGTCCCAGGGACCGAATCAGCTCCGGCTCCGGCATAGACATTTCAGCCAGTTCTGTCCATGGCGCCATACCGCCAATGGCGATAACAACAATGGCATACATAATCGCGGGTATGAAAAGAGCTGCCAAAATAACTTTCCACATATTTTTTACAGGAAAGGTCGTCTCTTCAATCATCGTCGGCGTCATTTCAAAACCGATATATTTGATTGTCAATACGCCTGATGCCAAAAACAGACCATAACCGCCTTTCGGAAACCATCCGCCATGACCGAGCAGATTATCCACACTCCACTTGCCGCTTGTAAAGAACAAAATAATAATGCAAATAGAAATACCGACCATCGAATAGAAAAAGATATTACTCAGACGACCCGAAATCGATATATTGAAATTTGAAATAATATACCAGATAACGCACATCGCCACAGCGATCAACATGGTCTGGGTTGTTGTAAATTCGATGAAAAATCCCAACGCCGTCGTCAAAATAAACGCACAGATCGGAGGTTCAACAATCTGAATCAAAAACATCAGCCACTGGATACACCAGCCAAACCGATGGTTTGTCGCATTAGCCGTCCAAACCGCCACAGAAGATGAAAACGGCAGCAAAGCAACCATTTCCGCAAAGGCCAGTCCGACAGGCACTAATAATACTGCCAGCCCCAGGAAAATGAATGCAGCTCCCGGACCGGTCAGAGAATACCAGTAAGGACTTTCTGCCAGCCAGCCACCGATAACGGCGCCTGCGGCAATGGCAATCATTGTCATCATACTTAAGCTTTTTTTCAAGTGATTTCCATTATTGTTTTCACTCATATTTTTTCATACCTCGCTTCCCCTTGATAATAACTTATTCCTCTACCCGCTGAAAAACCGCAGGCTCAACCGTCGGTTCGATCTGAAGCGTAAAACCTGCAATATCTCCGGTAAATGGATCCATATAGTAGGAAACCGGAGCTGTAAGCACCGTTGTATCCTCTTTTAAACGATGAGCTTTAAACACATCATAATGCCAATGTTCCATGCGTACAGGCATATCCTTATACCAAAGCACTAACTCGCCATCCTTCTCTTCCACGCGATAGGTACCATATCCCGGATGGTGGAAGGAACCCGTATAGGATGAAAGCGGATGGGATGTTTTTGTATTCGGCACAGGTGCCGGTTTTCCCTCAAACAAATCCACATTCCAATGATAATAAAAGGCATCATATTTGCCATTCCACTCATGCAGACGGCTTGCCCAATCAACCTTCGGATCTCCAAGCAGCCTGTCAAAAACTGTATAACAGCTTGTCATAAGAATCGGCATATTCAACGGTTTATGTACATTCATTGCCAGCATAATAATAATATTTTCCTCCGGCAGAAAACCTTCCAGTGTACAAAATCCTTCGATTTCACCCGTATGCCATACAAATTTACGGCCGCGGTAATGCTGAATAAACCAGGCCATACCATAGCTGCCGTCCGTATCCACTTCCGGGAACTTCCACGGGAACATGTGCATCGGCGCCTGCATATGGTGCATTTCTCTCATATTTTTTTCAGAAACCAGACGTTTCCCCTCATAAACACCATCATTCAGATGGAGCGTCAGCCATTTAAACATATCTTCGATATTGGAAACTACACCGCAGGCTCCGCCGGCCACATCCATTTCCCATGGCCCCACAGGGACAGCGCCTTTGCCATCTTCCCAGTTCCAATACCCCTGTGCATGATTTGGCTGCTCATACATTTCATGGGCTGAAAGTAAACTGCTTGTCATTCCAAGTGGTTCAAAAATCCAGGTCCGGATCAAATCTTCCCAACTTTCGCCGGTAACAATCTCAGCAATCGCTCCGATGGCTGAATAAATCGTATTATTATATTGAGTCACCGTACGAAACGGCGCATTTGGCTTCAAATAACGCAGGCGCATCAGTAAATCTTTCTTTGTGCTGGATGGGTCCGGCCACATGGCTTCATGAGGCGCCAGGCCGGTGCGATGGGTCAGCATATCCCGCAATGTACAGTCCCGTGTTGCAAACTCATCATACATCGCAAACTCCGGAATGTATTCCCGAATCGGTTTATCATAATCGAGAATCCCTTCATCTACAAGCATGGCTATCAGACAGGAATTAAAGGATTTAGAACAAGAAGCGATACCATAAAGCGTCTTTTCATCGGCCGGAAGCTTTTTCTCCACATCCCGATAACCATAACCACCTTTGGCAATAACCTCACCATCTTTCATTACGCCATAGCTAAAACCGGGAATTCCCCAATATTCCATCTCCTCTGGCAAAAAATCAAATAAATTTTCCATTTTTTCTACCTCTCTTTTAATTTAACCGAGTGCTTCAAGCAGCTCATCTGTTGTAATTACATGACAATAAATATTATTCAAAATTTCAAGCTCATTTTCCTGAATCTTCTCTGTCGAGGCCCGGCAGGCATCTTCAATCAGCCAAACTTTAAAACTCTCATCGGCCAGGCTGCGTACAGTCCCTGAAACGCACTGATCTGTCAATACACCCGTAACGACCACCGTATCAATGCCCATGTTAAATAAGGTCAAACGCAAATTCGTTCCGGTCACCGCACTGTCTGTTGTCTTTGTAAAAACAATCTCATCCGGAAGCGGAGCCAATTCGGGAACAATATCTGCTAACGGATCTCCCGGCGCCAACAAAAGTTCATTATACCCGGTAGCTTTCTGATCAAGCGAACGTTCCCGACCCGACTTCTGGCGGCACTGGATTTTTGCAAACATAACATCCATTCCATGAGCACGGAAATAATCCAGAATTCGTTTATTATTTGGTACTACGGTCTCATCAATCGCTCTGTAAAACTGCTCCCACCGCTCAGCTTCAGCCTTCTGTGCCTCTGTCGGATTTTCAACGACCGGACGTGTAATGAATACATGCTGCATATCAACAATCAATAACGCCGTTTTTTGCGGATCAATTTCAATTTCTCCATAATCATTGTCATTCTCATAATAAAATGATACATGTCTGTCATTAACTTTCATTTGAAAAAATCCCCCTTTAAATATATTGTAAAATAGAAAAAAGGCCACACCGAATGAAATCCGTGTGGCCTCATCGCCTATTTCTCACGCGCTGTACTTTATTATAGTAAAGCACAGTTGTGTTAACTTGTCAATCTTTATTTCACTCCTGTAGAGCCAAAGCCGCCTTCACCACGCTCGGTCTCATCCAGTTCTTCGGTGAGAAGGTATTCTGCCGTCAAAAACGGAGTAATCACCATTTGAGCAATACGTTCTCCATGTCCCACCGTCACCGCTACATGGGAATGATTGTAAAGCGGCACCATGATTTCCCCACGATAATCCGCATCGATCACGCCAACTTTATTGGCCGGTGCCAGACCCTTTTTTGTAGCCAGGCCGCTGCGGGCATAAATCAGTCCCGCATAACCTTCCGGAATTGCCATAGCCAATCCGGTCTTTACAAGAACCGTCTCACCCGGAAGAATATCTACAGGTACATCCATGCAGGCGTACAAATCGGAACCGGCGCTGTATTTGCTTCCGTAAGTTGGAAGAATCGCTTTGCTATTTAACTTTTTAACTTTCACTTGTTGTTTCATAGTTCTATCTCCAGTAATTTTTATTTATTCATAGCCTTCGACGATAACGACGCGTCCCTCTCTCAGGGAAGCCGGGACATCAATTGTCCGCTGATTCGCTGAACCTTTAAACCGTTTGGTCAAATCCTTTTCTTCCTCAACGAACTCGCCATCGACCAGAACATCAATATAAGAAAGCATCTCTTCTGTTTCCGGCCAGTCTTCCATCATTCGGCCCACAATATCCCTGTCAAAGAGATAACCTGAAAAACACCAGATGGTTTTCTTTGGATATCGTTCCCGAACTTTTCGGAGCAATGGCAACAGTCCCTGCTGATTCGTCCGTTCAAAAGGCTCACCGCCGAGGAGCGTCAGCCCCCAGATATAATCCGGCTCCAGATATTCGATAATCTTATCAATAGTTTCTTCTGTAAAAGGCTCACCATAATTAAAATCCCAGGCAACCTCATTAAAACAGTTCTTGCACCGGTGGGTGCAGCCGCTCACAAAGAGCGAAATCCGCACTCCCGGTCCATTCGATATATCATATTGTTTTATATCCGCATAATACATACTTTACCGCCTCTGATTCGACGCATCAAAGCGTCTTGTTCAAACTTTAAATATGAAGAACACGGGATGCAATTTCCTTTGTCTTACCCACGTTCCAGAAGTTTTCACCAAGATAACCACAAGTACGCCGTGTTACATTCATTTTATCATGATCTTTATTACCGCACTGTGGGCATTCCCATTCCAGATCATCATTGATGATAATTTCTCCGTCATAGCCGCATACATGACAATAATCGGATTTTGTATTAAACTCAGCATACTGAATATTATCATAAATGAATTTCACCAGCTCTTCCAGAGCTTCCAGGTTATGGCGCATGTTTGGAATTTCCACATAGGAAATAGCGCCGCCGGCGGAAATCTTCTGGAACTGGCTTTCAAACTTAAATTTACTGAAGGCATCAATCTTCTCACGGACATCCACATGATAGGAATTTGTATAATAACCTTTATCTGTAACATCCTCAACAACACCAAAACGGTCCATATCAATCCGTGCAAAACGATAACACAGAGACTCCGCCGGTGTTCCGTAAAGACTGAAATGAATACCTGTTTCTTTTCTCCAGCGGTCTGTCGCTGAACGGAGATGATTCATTACCTTTAAGGCAAATTCTTCACCTTCCGGTGTGGTATGGCTGACACCTTTCATTAATTTCGTTACTTCATACAATCCAATATATCCAAGTGAAAGTGTGGAGTAACCGCCATGAAGTAATTTATCAATCTTTTCACCCTTTTCAAGACGGGCAATGGCACCGTACTGCCAGTGAATCGGGCTGACATCGGAAGTTGTTCCTTCAAGGGCTTTATGACGGCACATTAATGCCTCATAACATAATTCCAGACGTTCATCAAAAATCTTCCAGAATTTTTCTTCATCGCCCCGGGCAACAATACCCATCTGAGGGAGATTCAAGCTGACAACGCCCTGATTGAAACGGCCTTCAAACTTGTAATTGCCATTTTCATCCTTCCAAGGTGTCAGGAAGCTCCGGCATCCCATCGGACTGAATACATTGCCTTCGTAGTTTTCACGCATTTTCTTAGCGGAAATATAATCCGGATAGAGACGTTTCGCAGAACAGCGAACTGCAAGCTTTGTAATATAGTCATACTTTCCGCCCTTCAGGCAGTTATGCTCATCCAGTACATACACTAATTTAGGGAAAGCCGGTGTCACATAAACACCTACTTCATTTTTAATACCTTCCAAACGCTGACGAAGAATCTCTTCTATAATCATTGCATTTTCTTCGATATATTCGTCATTTGGATCCAGATTCAAAAATACGGTAACAAATGGGGACTGTCCATTTGTGGTCATTAAAGTATTGATCTGATACTGAATGGTCTGAACACCGGAACGAAGTTCATCGTTCAAGCGAGTCTGTACCAGACCTTCAATGGTCTCTGCATCCAGTTTATCGCCGTACTGGGCTTCGATCTGGTCTTTATATTTGTTGTAACTCTTCCGCAGATATTTTCCAAGATGACGGATATCTACCGACTGGCCGCCGTACTGGCTGCTGGCTACGGCTGAGATAATCTGGGTCATAACCGTACATGCTACCTGGAAACTCTTCGGACTTTCAATCAGTTTACCGTTCATCACAGTTCCGTTATCCAACATATCCTGAATATTGATCAAACAGCAGTTGAAAATCGGCTGAACGAAATAATCTGCATCATGGAAATGAATAACGCCTTCTTCATGGGCCTTCGCAATCTTCTCCGGAAGAAGCAGACGGCGGGTAAGATCCTTGGATACCTCACCGGCGATCAAGTCACGCTGCGTGGAAGCCACTGTTGCATTTTTATTGGAGTTTTCTTCCATAACATCTTTATTACTATTTTTGATCAGACTCAAAATGGAATCGTCTGTTGTATTCGCTTTTCGTACTAACTCTCTCTGATAACGATAAATAATATACGTTTTGGCCAAATCATATTTTCCTTCAGCCATTAATTTCTGTTCGATAATGTCCTGAATATCTTCTACTAACATACGTTTACGGTGACGTGTTTCTATATATTCAACGATGCTTTCAATCACATCTTCCGTAATCTTTTCCTCTGGCGGAACTTCCGCATTTGCCTTGGAAATAGCAACAATAATCTTGCTTCGGTCATAATTAACTTCGCGGCCATCCCGCTTAATAACTATCATATATAAATCCCCTTCCTTTTTCTTTTGGATGCTGTCCTAGGCCATTATATCACTGTATCTAAAAAAAAGCTACTATAAAATACAAAATATAGAAAAATAATTACGCCCAGCACAACATGTTGTACTGAGCGTTCCATATTTATCCAAGTACGTTTTTTGCGATATCTACGGACTGTTTGGCGTCTTTTGCGTAAAAATCAGCCCCAATCTGCTTCGCATAGTCTTCGGTCAGCACCGCTCCGCCAACCCATATCTTGCAGTCGCATCCGGCTTCACGAAGGGCATGTATGGTTTCTTCCATACTTACCACCGTCGTCGTCATCAATGCACTCAACCCCACCAGCTTTGCCCCGGTCTGCTGAACAGCTTCCACAACCTTTTCAATCGGAACATCTTTACCCAGGTCAATCATTTCATAACCGTAGTTTTCCATGACCACCTTGACAATATTCTTTCCAATATCATGAATATCGCCTTTTACCGTAGCGATAATAACCTTACCCTTTGAAACCGTTCCCGCATCCTTCTGGCTGGCCATATACTCTTTCAAAACATCAAAAGCTTCCTGGGCCGTTGTCGCCGACTGGATGAGCTGAGGAAGAAAAAGTTTCCCGGTCTCAAAATCCGCCCCAACCTTATCCAGGGCCGGAATCAAAATTTCATTGACAATCTCCATAGCCTGCTTTGTTTTTAAAAGCTCTCTGGTCGCTTCCGCCGCATATTCCCGGATACCATTCAAAACCGCATACTCCAGACTCTTTGTATCCGATGGCTTTGCAGCCGAAGCCGCCGCCTGATTATTCTTCTCTGCTTCCACAATCTTACTATACTTATCTACGTAAAATTTAGAACCTTCATCCCGATTGTATAATACATTAAAACTGTCAATGGCCGCCATCATTGCCGCCACATTCGGATTAATAATCGGCAAATCCAATCCATGGGCCATGGCTAAGGTCAAAAATGCCACATTAACCAGTTCTCGTTTCGGCAGCCCAAAGGAAATATTTGAAACACCAAGAACCGTTTTTACGCCAAGACGTTCTTTGACAAGCTGCATCGCTTTCAAAGTCTCAACAACTTCCTTCTGCTGGGCCGAAGCTGTCAACGTCAGACAGTCGATATACACATCTTCTTTCGGAATTCCATAGCTTTCCGCCGTGCGCACGATACGTTCTGCCACTGCATAACGTTCTTCCGCCAACAATGGAATACCATTTTCATCCAATGTCAGGCCAACCACGGCGGCCCCGTATTTTTTTACCAACGGAAGAATCTTTTCCATCACGGCCATTTCACCGTTGACCGAATTGACAATCGGCTTTCCGTTATAGATTCGGAGTCCGCATTCAATAACGCCGGCATGGGAAGAATCAATCTGAAGAGGCACATCCACAACACCCTGAAGCTCTTTGATGACTTCCACCATCAGTCCGGCTTCATCGATCTTTGGCAGGCCAACATTCACATCCAGAATATGTGCCCCGGCTTCTACCTGGGAAATACCCTGCGTTAAAATATATCCAATATTATGATTTAATAATGCTTCTTTAAAAAGCTTTTTACCCGTTGGATTAATACGTTCACCAATGACGCGGACCCCATCAATTTCAACAACCTGGGTACTGCTGCAGACTGCTGCCCGCTGAACAAATACCGGACGATTTGCCGTCCTTCCTTCGGCTTCTCTCCGGGCAAGCATCTTTTTCATTTCACGAATATATTCCGGAGTCGTACCACAACAGCCGCCGATAATCTGAACTCCTAAATCCATGAACTTGTCCATCTGCTCAGCAAACTGTTCGGCACTGATATCGTAACCGCCGGAATTTAAATTCGGAAGTCCTGCATTTGCCTTAATGATCACAGGCGATGGCGTCCACTCCACCAGCTTCTGAGCCAGAGGATAAATATCATTTGGTCCAAGGGAACAGTTAATACCGATGGCATCCACCCCAAGTCCTGTCAATGTCAAAGCTGCTGCCTCTACGGTCACTCCAGTAAAGGTCCGGCCATTTTTTTCAAAGGTCATTGTTGAGAAAATCGGCAAAGATGTATTCTCTTTTGCTGCAAGGACTGCCGCCTTCATTTCCAAAAGGTCCGTACTGGTCTCTATGACGATCAAATCGGCTCCGGCTTCTGCACCGATCGTCATCATTTCCTTAAACATGTCATAAGCTTCTTCAAATTTCAGACTGCCGTTTGGTTCCATCAATTCTCCGATAGGCCCCACATCCAAAGCCACGGCCACATTCCGGCCGGAATCTGCCGCTGCTTTTTTTGCATTTACAATACCGGCTGTCACCAATTCTTTTACCGAATAATCACTATAACTTAATTTATAACGGTTGGCACTGAAGGTATTTGCGTAAATAATATCCGCACCCGCCTCGATATACTGGCGGTGAATATCAATTACAGCCTCTGCATGGGTTACATTTAATGCTTCCGGGACCTTGCCCATAGGAACCCCGGCCGCCTGAAGCATCGTTCCCATACCGCCGTCCAGCATCGTGATTTTATTGTTAAAATCTAACATCTGGTTCCTCTCTTTCTAAACGCACACCGTTCACGATTATTACAAAAATCACATTTATTTTTTCTCTCATCTCGTCTTGTATCGCTGATGCCCAATATGGCTGTCACCGATTTGCTCGGCATCATGAGACAGCTTCCCGTCAGAGATACGCCGATTTTCCGATGGGTATCCAGCACACGAATTAATTCTCTTTGAGTTTCCAATGGCAGATCTCCATAGCCCGGACTGAATCGCCAGGTCAAATGACATCCTTCCACCAAAACTTCCCGTTCCATTTCTTTTTCGGCCAAATCTGCAATCTGCTCTACGGCCTGAATACCACAGCTATCCATCACGACGCCCACATCCGATTCTGTGACCATATACCGGCGAATCCTCTTATCCAATTCAATTCCCGCTGTGGCTCCGAGCAAAAACATTTCATTACAATTTTTCAAATGCTCCTGAATATCTTTCCCGGTCAACACCAGAGCTGTCCCCGGAATATGAATGCCATCATCACATTTTTCAATTCTAAATCTTCTATATATATACTTCGGCTGGAGAATCTCCAATGTCTCCGCCTCACAGCGATTTAAAAGCTGTTCAATCCTTTCCGTAACTCCCGAATCTTTATAACCGAGATACCGAAGAATCTCCTCCCTGTTTAACCGATCGATCATACCTGTTTGTTACAGCTTGCCAGAATATTTGAAATACTATTCGTAATCCGTGTCGCTGTCTCCACATTATTCATTGTATAAAGGTGAATTCCCCGCACATCATTATTGATCAAATCAATAATCTGATCCGTAGCAAAAGCAATTCCCGCATCCTTCAAAGCCACCGGATCATCTGCGTACTTATTTAACATCTTAGAAAACTTCACCGGGAAGCTGGCACCGCACATCGAAACCGTTCGCTCAATCTGAGCCTTATTGGTAACAGGCATAATTCCGGCTTCAATCGGCACATGAATTCCAACCTTCTCTACTTTATCCATAAATTCATAAAAATGGTTATTATCAAAAAATAACTGAGATACCAGATGAGTTACACCGGCATCCACTTTTTTCTTTAAATTTTCAATATCCTCATCGATACTAGCCGAATCACAATGTCCTTCTGCATAACAGGCTCCGGAAATATTAAAGCTGTCATCATAGCTCTTGATAAATGCAGTTAAATCGCTGGCATGCTCAAAATCAATAACGTTATTTCCCGGTGTAATATCACCGCGAAGGGCAAGAATATTCTCTACGCCTTCTTCTTTTAAACGATTTAAAAATTCAATGATCCCCTCTTTTGTTGAACCGACACACGTCAAATGACTGACCGGCTCAATCTGATACTCGCTTTTAATCAAAGACGCAATTTCACAAGTCTTATTTTTCTGCGCTTCTGAACCGCCGGCTCCATAAGTTACACTGATAAAATCCGGTTTTAATCCCCGCAGTCCATAGAGCGTATTGTAAATTGTATCAATCGATGTGGTCTTTTTCGGAGGAAATACCTCCAAAGAGTAAACAACCTTCTTACTTTCAAATAACCGCTGTATATTCATAAAAATTCCTCCGCTTCATTTAGTCCATCTAATTATAGCTCCCGAAACTTTATTTTTCAATAATTTAATTTTTATAACTGGTTATCAGCGCCCGTTTGCACTCCAATTATTAAATTTTAATAACTCGTTGAATTATTAAAAAAACCATAGTAAGATAAAAAGGTAAAAACCTTTTGGAGGTGGTTAAAATGAAATTTACAAAAATGCACGGATGTGGAAATGACTATGTTTATGTAAACTGTTTTGAGGAGACTGTTGAAAATCCTTCCGAAACAGCAAAACTGGTCAGTGACCGCCATTTTGGAATTGGTTCTGACGGTCTTATTCTCATCTGTCCATCGGATAAAGCGGATTTCCGCATGGCCATGTACAATCTGGATGGCTCCGAAGGTAAGATGTGCGGAAATGGTGTTCGCTGCATCGCCAAATATGTCTATGACCATCATTTAACGGATAAAACTCAGATTTCCCTCGAAACTCTCGGCGGAATTAAATATTTGGATTTGAATATTAAAAACGAAAAAGTTGAAACTGTAACCGTGGATATGGGCGCTCCGATTCTGACACCATCTGAGATTCCAGTCAGTATCTCAAAAGACCAGGTCATTGATGAACCTGTGGAAATCGACGGAAAAGTATGGCACATGACCTGCGTATCTATGGGTAATCCTCATGCCGTCGTTTTCGTTGATGATACAGCCAGCCTGAAACTGGAACATATCGGACCGCTTTTTGAAAAGCATCCCCTCTTTCCGGAACAGGTCAATACCGAATTTGTCCATGTAATTGACCGGCATACCGTCGATATGCGTGTGTGGGAACGGGGTTCGGGTGAAACACTGGCCTGCGGCACTGGAGCCTGTGCGACGGCAATAGCCTGTATCCTGAACGGCAAAACTGATAACGAAGTGCTTGTTCACCTTCTCGGAGGAGATCTGCTGATTAAATATGATGCGGAAAAAAATACGGTCTTTATGACTGGACCAGCCACCGAAGTTTTCTCCGGCGAAATTGAACTCTGAAAGGAATGTATATTAATATGAAATTATCCCAATTACTTGAACGAATGGACTATACCTGTGTCCAGGGTTCCGTAGATATTCCTATATCTCATCTTCTTTATAATTCCAGAAACGCCTGCCCGGATGGTGTCTTTGTCTGCATCAGCGGTGCGGTGATGGATGGACATACTTTCATTTCAGACGTTGTGATGAAAGGCGTCACTGCCGTTATTGTGGAAAAAGAAGTCAAAGCTCCGGCCCATGTCACTGTCATTCGTGTAGAAAATACTCGAAGCGCTCTGGCTTATATGTCAGCCGCCTATTTCGGATATCCGGCTGAAGAATTAAAGACGATTGGTATTACCGGTACTAAAGGAAAAACAACCACAACCTATATGGTTCGTTCCATCCTGGAAAATTCCGGTTTTAAAACCGGTCTGATCGGCACCATTGAAACCATTATCGGTAAAAAAGTCATTAAAGCCAATAATACAACGCCGGAATCCTATCTCGTTCAACAGTACTTCCGCGACATGGTGAATGCGGGCTGTGAATGTGTTGTTATGGAAGTTTCCTCCCAGGGCCTCATGCTCCACCGGGTAGATGGTTTTACCTTTGACTATGGCATCTTTACCAACCTTGGACCGGACCATATCGGCCCAAATGAACACAAGGACCTGGATGACTATATTCACTGTAAATCTTTACTTTTTAAACAATGCCGTTATGGCATCGTCAATATGGATGATGACTATGTAGATCGGATTACCGAAGGCCATACCTGCAATCTTGAAACCTTCGGTATGTCTGAAAAAGCTGACTTCTGCGCTTCCGATATGAAATTACTTCAGAAACCGGGACTGCTCGGCGTTACTTATCACTTGTCCGGACGCATGGATATGGATGTGGAAATCGATATTCCGGGACGATTCAGTGTGTATAATTCTTTGACATCCATTGCCATCTGTCATCACTTTAATGTTCCTAAAGAAAATATTCTGAAGGCATTGACCGACGTCCACGTTAAGGGCCGATTAGAAACCATACCGATTTCCCCAAAATTCACATTGATGATTGACTATGCCCACAACGCCATGGCCCTGGAAAGCCTGCTTCTTTCCCTGAAAGAATACCATCCGAAACGACTGGTCACTTTATTTGGCTGCGGCGGCAACCGAGATCCACACCGCCGTTATGAAATGGGCGAAGTTTCTTCCAATCTTTCTGATCTGACCGTCGTCACCTCGGATAATCCAAGATTTGAAGAACCGATGGCCATTATCAACGACATTCTGATCGGCGTACGCAAAGGCCCGGGAAAATATGTCACTATTCCGGATCGAAAAGAAGCCATTAAATATTGTATTGATAATGCCAAAGAAGGCGACGTCATCATTCTCGCCGGCAAAGGCCACGAAGACTACCAGGAAATCAAAGGTATTAAATATCCGATGGATGAACGGGATTTGATTGCTGATATTCTGGCCGGAAGATAGAAATAGAAAAAAGAGGATACCCATTTTACTTATTTTAATGGATATCCTCTTTCTTTAATTTACCAATTTTAGAAACCTTCCTGGCGGCGTAATAATCTCAATTCACGACGTTTTACCGCCGTTTCCCATTCCATCCGCTCACCATCATTTTCAAGAATCAACCCCGGAACTTTCATCGGTTTATCATCCTTTCCCATACATACCATAACAAAATATGCACGGTTAATCGGATAACGTTTACCTTCCGAATCTTCTCTGTATGTATCAACTCGAACTTCCATCGAAGTCGTTCCCACATGAGTAATCTTACCAATCAAAACAACAATATCATTTAAATATACACCGGATTTAAAATAGGTGTTATCAATCGCTACTGTAGTTGCATCCCGGCCGCAATGCCGTCTGGCCGTAGCACCGGCAACCTCATCAATCCATGTCAAAAGCTGGCCCCCAAACAGACGGCCAAACCCGTTAATATCCGGCGGCATCACAATACGATGCTGTACTGTCTTTGAGTCTGATACTTTTTTAGCTTCCATATAACCTCAGTCCTTTCTACTTAAGCCTAATCTACGGGTTAATGTTTTTACTATTCTAATATACACAGCCTGAAAATACAAGTTAAGTATTTCATAAATTTTTGTAATCTGTGGATATATATTTATAAATATTGTATAATATTTTTAGATTACATTAGGAGGCTCTACTTATGGAAAAAGAAATTGCAAAAAACAAAACTCTAGAAGAAAAGATGGCATTGGCCGATGAAATCAGCCGCGGATATTTCCGCCAGGGATTAAATTGTGCGGAATGTGTCCTGAGAACATTTATGGATATATACGATGTTGAATTGTCGGAAGACATTCTTTGCATGGCCACCGGTTTTGGCGGCGGTATCGGTCACACAAAAAATATATGCGGTGCCATCACAGGCTCCGTCATGGCTCTTGGAACTGTTAAAGGACGCCGCGATCCATTTGGTCCAAAGGAAGAAATGGGAGCACGGATCAAACATCTCCAGGGAGATATTTACCCTGTATTCGGGAAAATGATCAATGAGATTGAAGACCAATACGGTACTCTGATCTGCCGGGAAATGTCCCAGCCATTTGGCGATTTTGATTCAAAGCCACGCAAAAAGAATTGTATGGAAATCATCTCCTACTGTGCGCAGCTTACTGTAAAATATGCTGAAAATTAATTTTTAAAATAACAAGAGTACCATTTCCTGAATTTTTAAAATCGGGAAACGGTACTCTTTTAATTTAATCTGCTACAATCACGCCATTTTCACAGTCAAGATTTACAAACACACCATTCTTTAATATATCCGTTGCATTTTTGACATTGATCAATACTGGAATATCCAGGCTAAGTCCAACCGTAACTGCATGTGCATCCAGGCTGGATTTTTCGATAACAATACCCGAAGCTGTTCTCAACTGTTTTAACATATGGTTATTTGTATCTTTCGTAACAACAATATCTCCTGGCTGATAATTCTGAATTAATTCCTTTTCGGAGTGGCATACACATAAACGTCCATGAACCTTCTGTTTATTAATACCTTCACCATTGGCCAAAATATGTCCGACAACCTGAACCTTTAACATATTTGTCGTACCGGAAACGCCCAGCGGAACACCTGCTGTAATAACCGTAACATCACCTTGCTTCACATATCCTTTTTTCTGAGCTTCCTCAACGGCCGTTTCAAATAAATCATCCGTTGTTCCCTTCTCCTCAATGATCAAAGGCTGAACTCCCCAGGACAAATTCAACTGACGCCATACGCTCGGTGACATTGTACAGGCAATAATCGGACAGGTCGGCCGGAATTTTGAAATCATCCGGGCTGTTCTTCCCGATTTACTTACCGTGATAATTGCCGCCGCATTCAAATCCATACCTGTTGTGCAGGTTGCATGAGAAATCGCATTTGTCACATCGGTGATTGCTTCTGTTCCCATCTCAGAAAAACGACGGCGATAATTAATATCAATTTCCGTCCGTTCTGCGATTTTAACCATTGTCTGCACAGCTTCCACCGGATAAGCTCCGGCAGCCGTTTCACCGGAAAGCATGATCGCACTGGTGCCATCGTAGATCGCATTGGCAACGTCCGTTGCCTCGGCACGGGTCGGCCGCGGATTCTTCATCATTGAATCCAACATCTGAGTGGCCGTGATAACCTGCTTACCTGCCTGATATACTTTGCGAATAATCTTTTTCTGCAATACAGGAACTTCCTCCATCGGGATTTCTACACCCATATCACCACGGGCCACCATGATTCCATCGGATACACGAATAATTTCATTGATATTCTGTACACCCTGCATGTTTTCAATTTTTGCAATAATATTAATAGTATTACAGTTCTTCTCTTCCAGAATTTTACGGATTTCCAAAATATCCTCGGCTGTCCGTGTAAAAGATGCTGCAATAAAATCAAAACCATTCTCGATACCGAAACAAATATCATCATAATCTCTCTGGCTGATAAACGGCATAGATAACACGGTATCCGGCACATTAACACCTTTCTGATTCGAAATCACACCAGCATTAACAACCGTACAATGAATCTCCGTATCTTCTACCTCATCGATGTAAAGCTCGATCAAGCCGTCATCCAATAAGATTCGTCCGCCGGCTTTGACATCCTTTGGTAAATCCTGATAAGTAATGGAAACAATTTCAGAATTTCCAACAACTTCCCGGGTAGTTAAAGTAAATTTACTGCCTCTTTTCAACTCAGCTTTTCCATTTTCAAAGGTCTTCAATCGGATTTCAGGTCCTTTTGTATCAAGCAGCGCTGCCACAGGAAGATTTAATTCCTCTCTCAAACGCTTCACCCGATTTAATTTTTCCAACTGTTCTTCATGAGTTCCATGGGAAAAATTAAACCGTGCAACATCCATTCCTTCAACCATTAATTTTCTTAAAACATCTTCACTTTCAGATGCCGGTCCGAGTGTACATATAATTTTTGTCTTTCTCATACTCTACTCCTCTGCTTCCTTACTGTCTATTGATATATCCTCATGCCGGGTTCTTTCCTGAACATCCAGACATATTAAACGATAAATTGTAGCCGTCAATGGAACACCGATCAACATTCCAGGAATTCCTCCAAGTCCTCCGCCGATTGTCACTGCAGCCAATACCCATATTCCAGGCAAACCAATAGAGGCACCCACAACCTTCGGATAAATTAAATTTCCTTCAAGCTGTTGAAGAATGACTATAAATACAATAAATCCTACGGCTTGAAGCGGTGATACCGTAAAAATCATAAATGCGCCTACAACAGCACCGATATACGCGCCTACCATCGGTATTAATGCCGTAGCGCCAATAAAAGTTCCTACCATTGGCGCATAGGGGAAATGTAAAATCAACATCCCCACAGTACATAAAATACCCAAAATAACAGCTTCCACACACTGTCCGGTAATAAAATTTGTAAAACTTTCATTGGCCGTATAAATTATATGATTGATACGCTTCATATGAGTCTTTTTCATATAAACCTTTTGCAAAGTTTTCGCCTGGGCCTGAAGCTTCTCTTTATTCATCAAAATATATATGGCAAAAATCGTTGCAATCGTTATATTTACAACCGAACTTAAAAGCTGTGAAATAAATACAAAAGCAGAATTCAACATGGAACTGAAACCACTTGTCACATAAGTAAACACCTTATTGAACATTTCCTGCCAGTTTATTTCCATAGCTCCAATCTGTTCCGCTAAAGACGGAAACATCTCTCCATTGGCCACGATCCAATCCTGAACCTTTTCAAAATAAACCGGTATTTCATCCGCCATTACAGAAAAAGCCTCTACCAATTCTGGAAGTACAATCCGTATGATTAAAACTATGGCTCCAAAAACCAAAAATATGGACAAGAAAACACAAACACCTCTGCGGACCCGTATAGCTGCTTTACTGTTCGTAATCGGAAACCAATGATTTTCCAATGCCTTCATAATTATATTCAATACATAGGCAAACAGGCATCCTAAAATCAACGGAAATGCAACACTCCAAAGACGGCTCATCCATAAAACTACTTTATCAAAACGAATGACCATCAAAACCAGAACGGCGATACATAATCCATATTTAATAAACATCTTTAAATTTTTATTTATCTCAATCACCCCTTGCTGTCATTTTCTCATTCTAACATATTCTTATAGAATAAAAAAGCCCAATCGCATAAAATGCAATTGGACTTTTCATTTGATGAGGCATCGGGGATTCGAACCCCGGACAACTTGATTAAAAGTCAAGTGCTCTA